>Ga0224511_10001642_pt1 | contig 13898 bp, 9 predicted proteins | sample SF_May12_sed_USG_2_FD_169988 | JGI IMG/M metagenome (GOLD analysis project Ga0224511, IMG submission 169988) | Sediment microbial communities from San Francisco Bay, California, United States - SF_May12_sed_USGS_8_1 | ecosystem: Environmental > Aquatic > Marine > Sediment | place: USA...
AAATTCTCATTTTCTTGTTCTTATTTTGATTTAAGGCCGATACCTAGATTATCTTGTGTTTTTGAACATAATAAATCCCTTTCAACGCGAACCTGCCTTGATTTTATCATTGATAAAAAATCTATAAAGATTTTTATTTTATAAAAAACACATATAGATCAAGACAACTAAAACTATGTCTATACACATATATGTCCCGAAAATGTCTTGCCAGTGCTAAAACTCAATTTCTCAATTTAGCATAAAACAATGGTGATTTAGAAAATGCATTGGTAATTAGAAAGCCTTTATTATGTATGTTTGGAACAATCATTTTGTTGGTTGGAAATGTCCAAGAGAATATTCATGTGCATTTGTGCGCCATGATAAATCTTAATCTTGCAGAAAACGTTTCCTGTGTTTTGGTGAAAATACGAGTACATTGTATTTCAAAATGAGTTGTGTGTTTTGTTTTAATACCTCCACATGTCGCCTACATCGAAGACGATGACCTTTTACAGGCGGTGATATTTTTACTTAGTCCAGTTTATTTTATAAGCTTTAAGAATATCAATACCGAACCCTGATTAGTAGTGTTTTATTTGCCGCCTCCATCTGTTTTAGAAGCAACTTAACTGAAGTTATAAGGTACAAAGCATCATCGTTTTAAATGTCAAAACCCCGTCTTTTATATATGTCTACATAAATCACCACTTTATTTTTAGATGCAAAGTGAATAATCCTTATTGTACACCCGTCAATTCTTTGAACGCGCACAACATTACGGCCATAACGCACCTTGGACCTGTCTGCCGGCGCAGTGACTAGATGGTTGACTAGGAAACCGTTGTCAAGGCCACCCTGCTGAAACGTGGTGCCCGCATCACGTGACCGCCAGAGGGCGCTGCTGACCACTCGTCCGGCCTCCTGACGTCTGGTTAGCACGAACACAGTCTGACAGAGAGAAGGAAACAGGTTTATGCATTGTCTATTTGGCCTTTATTAATAGTGAAAGCACCACCTACAGGAAACTACAATTTGATACTACTTGTACGTGTACTATTTTAGGAAAATTTGGAAGACACAGACTCGCCTGGCCGTCAAATAAAGCCTAGATTAAATATGGTTGCCTTTGTCAACGGTTTTATGATGAAGTTAATGAATTACAATACTGGTGGTCTTGTCATAAGCTAGTGTCTAAATGAACTAAATGTCAGTCCGACAATGTTAGTTCGGCTTCCTGGAGGAAAAATAATAGACAAAAATAAAGTTAAGCTCGTCATGTTGGGAGCACGTTTTCAATGCAAAGTATTCATCATAAAGACTAAACCAAACGCCAGGTAAAATAAGTGACATGACAGGTAATGTGTTGGTTCACGACTGACACATCGTTTACAAGGAATTGAGTTATTTCCGTATTTATCACTAGTGTTTGTCACTTGCGTTTATTATGCTATAATGTACGATATAGGGGAACCCAGGACAACATAACAAAGCTAAGTAAGTCGCGTAATAAACACATAAGTCTGCGTAAGTAATGTGTATAGAATACCGTAAGGCACATTGAATGTTGATTTAATAATCAAAGATAATACGAGGACACGATGATGCCATGTATACGACGTTAATGCCGCCAATTCATGAAATCTCATCGTGCAGTCGCAACGTTGTCATCGTATTTTCGGATTATCGTCACTAATTTAACGCGTCATAGAACCTTCGTATTGTCTCGTTTGTATATTTATCCCCTCGACATGGGGCAATCGTGTTTTGTCGTAGTATAGTCTTTTAGGACAAATATCTATATTAATACGACCACTACGCGATTTCGCATGTTTGCGGAAACAGTTGACAATTAAATGCATATTAATATTGCGAAAGTAAGATTTTAATGACAATGATAAACATATGTATGCCAATTAAATTCCGGGATATCGTTTCATCATTTCTTGTAAGAAAACATTCTGTATTCTAATTGGAAAGGACAATGATGCTATATTTAATGCTCATTTAATTTATTTCCTTTTAAATTAACAAAAACGATATCTGTTTATTTTATGTCTGTATGAAACAACACGTACACATAGACAACCTAGATGTAATTTAAAATATTTAAAATTTACAAGCTAAATAACAAAACCTTTCAAATTGTGTGTGCTAATAATTTACTTATTAATTACACAATAAGAAAACTCCAATTACTAAAGTAGATACTATTTGCGTACGTTTGTAGCAAAGACGTAGAAAAGTACGCTGGTTTGTATATATACAATAGATAATTTATGAAGATCAAACTGTTCCTCGTTTATTTGGCGGTCAATTCATCACATTTGATATACAGTTTCAAACCGTGCTCCCATTGTTGAAATGTCGTGGTAATTTTCCATGCGCCTTCGAGTTTTAAGCCAAAGCAGTCCTCAAAAGAATCTATACAAAAGGCAATCAAGCCCATATCTTTTTGCGATTAACACTCCTAAATAACGTCAGGAGTTCCATTGAATGAATTCGATCATTAATTTAAGCATGCATCAAGGGTGTGCTCTCCCATCCCGTTGTAAATAATTTCTAAAAACAATAACAGATCGTCGCCTTAATATTTTATAGCCGTTTTTATTTACCATAAAAATAATAATATGCTGTACCAATTTGCAGCTGCCTCGGGTTGGCATTTACAGAGACATTTCAGATCACTTTCACTGCTACACGTGCGAACTATACCTCATAACATTCAAATACAATGCCTCGTTTTCCTTAAACGCGTGTTTAATTATGTTACAAATAATATAAAACGCATGTTAATCAGTCTATAAAAGTCCAAACGTCTAAATGAACACGTTCCTCTTATTTTAGTTTATTTAAATGAAGAAATAAATTTAATTCCTAAGATAAATTATCATTTCAGCTCAACAAACATACGGTTTAACATAATATGTATGCCACTGGGTCGGTCCGGTCACATTGAATGAAGGCAAAGGTTTACAAACTTCATCAATGAAAGGTCAAAGGTCACACATCTAACCACGTGGCTAGGTGTTACAAGCTAGTTTCTGTGTTGGTTTGCGTAGATTTACTAGTTGCTTTACTGAAAATGAATATAATTATTATTTACTTACGTTGTTGTCTTTGCCGGCCCAATGCACATATACTTGATTTTCGTTCGTCCCTGTCAATATTATTTCGGTGATTGACAATATATGAGACGAGTTATTGTCTGACTTATCACTTTCCTGTAGGGAAGATAGATTACCTACATCACGTTTAAATCTATTTAATACCTCAGTTTCTGAATGTGATATACTCGGTTTTTGAACATTAAGAAAGTCATCCATAGCACGGCTAAATATTTTAGCATACGCCTGAAAATTACAATTAAATATTGATAAACACACGATACAATATATTCCCTTCATTGTGAACAGCATGTTTTCAATTGTAAATACAATTGGCAAATGAATCCACTCAACGTTTTACGAGTGTCAACAAGGATTAACTGTGGGAAATTCTCATTGGCTCGGTTTAATAACAAACGTATCACGTGCCATGGTGAAATCATTGCATCATCACTGGTTCTATGAGGGGTAGGGGAATAGTAACGCTCTAGTTACCTTCAGACGATACAACATTCCATTCACTGCAAGGTCAGGCCAGCTTGCGTACACTACCTTAAAACTTGGCGCGTAATTTTACGTGGCCGGTTACCAATACATTAATCACTGTTTATGTAATATTTGTATTCTGAATGGCCTTTATGGTTTGAATATGTTGACGTTAATCTATGGCTGACCCAAGTGATCTTTATTGAAAGGCGATGATTATATTGATCAATGATTGATGGGGTCTGTGTTTATAATCCCACGGTTTATAGATCTACCTCATTATGATTTAGTATGGTTTTGCATGCCAGCCAACTATTGCCAATTTAGAGACATTATAAATAGATTTTTGTTGTGGAACATTCTGTCTGTTTTTGTTTTCTTGTTAAACAAATAACACATAAATGCATAATGACACATACCCACGCCTATTTTTATTTAAACATGTTAACTCTTGAAAACCTAAGTTCTGTGTTTATCACGAAATAAAAATATGTAAAATGTATTCAACGTTTACATTTAACTATTCACCAAGATAATGAATACATCCGTCAATGTGATATTAAGTCGCGTGTAAAACATAAATCATAATAAATGTAAGAGTATACATAACAAAAACCAAATCACTGATGATGCAATGGTGCGCTCCGGTGCGTGGTATTTCGTGTGTGCGTTTGTTCGATCTGTGTAGCAACCAGGTTTTATTTGGCTCAGCCAGCTTCGGTTTACCTGTGGTCAAGAGGTTGAACTGCCCATTGACCACAGAAAAAGTACGTTATACATAACAATTGAATTAATTTAAAATTAAGTACACTGTCATTAGGGAAATTGTTTGACATGAAATGTCTTCAAACCGGTATGCGCCGATTTACTGCCCTCAAAATGGACTAAGCTTTACATAACTTTAACGAGAACGTGGAAATGTATTTTAATGAACCATACACTTTTTATGGAAACCAGTGACTTAAAAGCTCCGGAATTTCAATTTTCTTTTTCTACATTGAATAAGTCGAGCACCTTTTTTCAACAAAAAAGATAAAGAAAATGTCAATGTATTTCTGTTTTATACTTGTATCTCATGCACTTTTATCATGGATGCTATCTTGAATTTCTGGCTTAGATATATGAATAATATGTATATGTTACAAAATATCTTAATTTCTTGACTTAATTTTCAGTTTGATAATCACAACATGTTACAGCAGCTTTCTGATATTTACTCCTTTGAAAGAACACAATGAGCTTCGTCAACGATTCTGGCGAAATACGTAAATCATGCATTTGCTTGAATGATAAAAACGCAGGCAATGCGGGCAGTTATTTGAACAGATGGCTGGATATAGGTATTGTATACAGCGCTGTTGTTAGTGGCTTTGCGAAATGGCATTGTAAACAGCATTAATACCATGCGTATGTGTTTATACAATCAGCATGCATCTAAAAAAACAACCTTTCCTATATGTTGATCGATGTTACATCAGGAAAACTTGTTCAGTACATCGTCACGTGCATTGCACGATAGAGTGACATTGAACTTTCGTTGACTGCGTTGGTTTCTTTAAAAACTTTGAACAAAGTAAACATTCCGTTTATGAACCGTGAAAACGGAAACCACCACTGCCCTTAAGAAAACACCCAGCCAACGAAAGTTCAAGGTCAAAATATCTCGTGCAATGCACGTGACAATGCACTGAACAAAAGTATTAAATGGAAGTACTGCGTTTAGGTCACTAAAGATGCTAACAGTCGTTTTCGCCTACCCGACTGACTCTCTTTTTAGGGTCGACTCTTCCGTGTGTGTTTTTTTCACAGTTTTTAACGACAGTTAAGAAGGTGTTTAGATTTGTTATAAATTTATTGTTAAAGAACACATGCGCTCAACAAAAAAGTATTAGTATTTAATCATTATTATCATTTATTAAAGAGCACTTTTTCATGTTGGTGATGCATTTTGACGGCTGTGTTCACATGACAGTAAGCTGCTTGACGAACAAAATGAACTCTAACTTCCAAGTATTGTTTTTTTCATCAAATTGTTAGCATCGACTTAAAGCAGCTGTCCTCCTGAATATACTAAACAAACCATTAGTTACAAGCATTCAAAATATCTCTTCAAATATATATAATAGTTGTTGGAATAAAAACAAACTCTACATATTTTCACTTTTTTGCTTTGAAAACAGACATCTCGCTTTTCTGCCATCGGTATATTCCTACTATACTAACGGCTACTGTGTTAGTTACGCAGTAGATTATGCAAAGAAAAACGATGTTTTACAACGATTTTGTCAACTGAATTTGTGGTCAGTAATAATAGATTTTATCCACTGAACATAACTTTACCCGTATTTACCTTTTTTTCATTTTTTTGAGCATCTGGAGGACAGCTGCCTTAAATTGACATTTACCATCGAAGCTAGACACATTGTAACGAACTGATAACATACCGAGTATAATTACTTTAGTACAATGTTTGTGAGTCTGCTTTTTGTGTCGATTTGTTAGTTATTTGTTTGATAAGCGGCGTAACTCTGTTTAGTTTATTTAATAAAGCTAATTTAGAGTAGTCGTTCATTTTTTTAAATGTTGGCCTATTCAGCAACCAATCTATGTAATAGACCATGACATTAGCGATATGAAATATCGCTGTTAAATTGAAATTTAATCATAAAATAATGGATTGGAATATTAATTTTTTGATAAGTATTAAAACAACTTTTTGAAATATTAATTTCAAGGAAAGTTCGCATAAATTTACTAAATACATAGGAAAGAAAGGCATTATATATGATCAAGCTTCTTATCCATGTTCCTTTACGTCCGAGGAAATGACGGCACTTTATGTGTGGCGGCAGACTGGTTTCATCACGATTAGTTTCCAGCTCCTGACTGTTTAAACGGAAAATACAACCATTCTAATGGTGCGTTAATATCTGCGTTAAATTACATTTGTTTTTCAATGTAACTTAATGTTACTTGTAAAGTGCATAATAGATTGATATTGAGTTAAAATTTACATATTTATTATGTGTCGTTATATTATTAGAGAAAGAGAAAAAGATGCAAAAAAATGATGATGCAAGAGTTCTCTTCGGAGCGTGGGATTTTGTACACTGGTGCTAACTCGACCGTTTTATTCGAAAGAAACCAATTTTTTAAATATGATAAACATGAGAAAATGTATATGAAAAACGACTGTAGTTATTTCGCTGTATTAAAAAAAACAAAAAGATTAAACTGTTAATTTTACACTTGAAAAAGTGTCGTTACTGTTGCTACATGTTTATGATTTTCTGGACAACCAGCATGCAAATTAGAATAGTTAGACCCATATACATTTTTGCAAACTCATATACTTTAGTGAATTATAAAAAAAGTTTGAGACGCATGCAACTTGAACAGATGGCGTTTTGTTTTGTTTTTGCCTTTCTTTTTGCTGCCTTTATTTACTAGTTTTGCATATAAGCTTTGTAAATAAGCTTTGTAAAAAGGCTGTGCAGAGATTTATTGTCAAAAACCTTTATGCAAGCATGCATTTTGCGTTTGTTATTCGTACTAGAAAGCTATTTGTGTTGTTGCTATGTGTTGCATCAGGAGCTCTGTTCAGGGCTTCGTCTCGTGTTCTCCTTGAACCCGCTGTGACACTACCCGTTCTTAACAAGTTTGCGGTTAGACTTTGGTTAGACTTCGGTTAGACTTCGGTTAGCCTATGTCTTGAAGGGAAGGGCGATAATGTTCTTGTGGTTCTCGCATTGTCGATTTTGCTAGATCCGATGGAAAAATAATACTTCGCATCAAATCAAAGCCAGATACACCACGTTCTATGCGATTAGACGATCAAGTGTTGTTTTAGTACTGGAATAATTATATTGGAAGAGCATTACGAAACATGGTTTTATTGGGAATATATATTTTCGATACAACACACAGACCTAAAAAATGGAACCTATTCCGGGTGCTGGCTTTTAGCTCGCATAAAATAAATTAAGTATATGTATTGTTCAACACATATGAAGATAATAGTGAAGCCGTCGTAGTTATCTTTATATAAAATTATGTTTGTTTTCAAACGACCCATAAAATCATTAATGCCAACATATTTTATTCTGAACGTCCAGCTAAAGTTCACACAGTTTCCATTTAGTGCATTTCAAACGTACTAACATGTTCGTATATTACTCGTATACGTTAATTAAGTTATTGCCCTACCTACCGAATCAACGTATGTCAATAAATGATTCTAAAATCTGTTAATGAGCAAATTTTAAACACCAATGTTTTCAACATCCTTTGAGCGGGTCACGACTGAATGTTTTACTTTACCTATACATACAATGCTGAATGGTTTGGGCGTTTCTCAATGCAACAAGATCTACACGTTAATGGGCGTGTTCATGTCATATAACTGATGAATACGTAACTTAAGACACGCCGCCAATTTTTATATTTTAATTTTTATGTTGTAACTGCGATTTTTTAATTGAATCTAGTTTTTTTCAAGCGTACGTCATATCTTTATTAATAACCAGTTTTACCAAATCACCGGAGTATGTAAAAACGCCATCAAATCGTTAGTTTTATATATTGATTAAAATAACGTGCTTAAGTGCGTGAGAGCTAACAGAGCTAAACCAATTGTAAACATATAAATGTTTTGAAATACTTTATAGTTCATTTCACGAATACCACTGGTTTAAGAAAATATGGCCTGAAACATATTTTTATTGTATTGAGGTTTACATTTTGAACTCTAATTAATTGTACATTATAGCATCATTTACAACAGTATGTACATACCGATATCCACAAACGCCCACAAAACTCGCGATCAGACTTAATACTAACGACTTTACAGTGTACAAACAATGTATTATTGAAGTCAAAGCTACAAGCTACCTCCTAAATACTGATATCTTATGAGGCGAAAGCACAACACAACACAACAAGACTACATAAAGGCCAAATATACGGATGACATTGTCTTTGATCCCAATATGCTATGGACTTTGTTTGGCAAATTGTCTTTTCTGTTTCACGAGCTTTTTATAAGATATTTTCTCTGTTTTGAAGATAGGGCATATATCTGTATACGGCTTTTTTTCCTTCGTCCGTTCGATCATTATTTTGTCCATGAAGACGATTAAAATCAACTTATTTCTCCTAGTCAAAGAATGTTTTTCTTATCTGTTGCAGAGTCTATATGCAGAAGTATTTATTTGACAACAACCCCTGTTCACAGCCTTGTGTAAGTTATCATACGTGTAGAACTGAGTCAAACATATGTATGAAATAAATAAACTTAATTATTAGTGTTATATATATTGATAAGGGGTTACTTTATTTATTGGCAACCTTTCTGTTCTCCATTTTGTGGCCAAACATAGGAAATGTTACTCTTGATAATGAGCAAACAAAATTATTCGCGGTGATCTCCCTTTTGATAGACTTGGCGAGTCGCACAAAAGTAAGCATGTTTCTGCATTTTAAGAATAGTATTATGTATTCTGATAAAGCATTTTATTTACTCGCTTGCCTGTTCATACAATTGGGCAGAACAGTTTGATACTATGGTACGGTATGGAATGCTTGATACAATGTATCAAATATTAATTGACGGAATAGATAGATTTATGAATTCTTCGCTAACGTTATAATAACTAATTACTAATGACAGCCAGCTAATTACTATGGTTAAGTAACATGACATCAAACACCGGATCCCGTTTTAAAGTTTGTAAATGAGTTCACGTCCATTATCGTGAAAATAATGTTTAGTGTTTAAAACGTACACACGTACAAACGTTTGAAAAGAAATTAACTTGTCAATCAGGTAATATATCATAACAAGTAAACATGAATACATTTTTAAGTGTTTACTTATAGTTTTCTTCATTTTTGTTGAAGTCGAAATTTAATCAAAGTCAACTACCCGTTTTGCTTGACATCATCATATAAAGTTTAAATTTTCAAACAAACAGTTTTGTTGTTTCTAAAATGGTGTATATACATGCTTTTTTAAAAAATGTTGATGCTTGTCAATTACGAACTGTACTTAATTACATGTATCACTATTACTGTTATATTCAAGCAATTCAAAGTCATTGTATTATACAGTGTAGATTAGTAATGCGGTTTAGTTCTACAGCGTTCTGTTTGTTTTTCTTTTGATCATGTGAGTTTTAAACAGTAAAAGGGCGAATACGGATATATTCCAAGGATTTAATGGTCTAGCTCCTTTTGTACAATTAGTAATTTGTGGTCCAATAAATACCAATATCATTTAGGTGTTTATCAAACTATGAATTTCTATGCCTTACAGAGACAACTTACACATATAAACAATATGATTATTACTCTTGCTTTAACGGGGATGTGGCTCAGTGGTAGAGCGTTCGCTTTGCATGTGAAAGGCCCCGGGTTCGATCCCCGGCATCTCCAGTCCAAGTATTTTGTAACCATCGTAAAGATGGATTCTATATTTTTCCATTATTTTAAACTGTCATATGTTAAAACAATATAGTCACGTGACTGTTAAAAATTGGTAAATTGTAAATCTATTATGTAACGAGAAACTATATGTTTAAGTTACTTTAATAAACTATTTGTTCTGTTCTGTTCTGTTAAAAGTAAATTAATAGAAGCCACTCCTCAACACGGTTCCGTAGTGTAGTGGTTATCACGCTCGCTTCACACGCGAGAGGTCCTGGGTTCGAGTACCAGCGGAACCACTTTTGGAAGAGCCGGAGTCCATGTCCATGGGTATGTTTAAAACGTAAGATATTTTTTTTAGAGTTAAAGTTGAAAAATGTTGCTGTTACAACCATTTACTTATGAACATTGTTGCAATTTAAAGTTTCATAGTTAACGAGTGGTTATGTTATCATTAACAATAGTATAAATGTTTGATCAAATACGTCAAGGGCTAGTTTTGTAATAGTTTAAGTTTCCAATCAGTACATGTAATTCCTTAGTGACAAAAAGTTACAAAACTGACTTACGCAATTCAAAGTCAATGTATTGTAGATCAGTAATGCGGTTCAGTTCTACAGCATTTTGTTTGTTTTCTTTTGATACTGTGTTGTTTGTTGTGCTTTTTAAACAGTGAAAAGGGGGATATAGATTTATATATATTTTAATGATTAAATGGTGTAACTCAGTTTTAACAATAATTATTTTTGAGTAATTACAAATAGGATTTAAAAAAGCAAATAAGATCGACTTACAATATCCATGCCTATAAGAGGCAACTAACTCATATACGTGTACATAAAAATATTAAAATGATCAGTTCCTCATTCATGACGATGTGGCTCAGTTGTAACGTTATCTATATACTCAGTAGAGAGCGTTGGATAAAATCTGACGATATAGTTTACACAGATTTGGTCCCTACCAGCATCTGCTTCCTTCCCTTAAAATAAGAGATATCGACTTTCTGAGGCGCTATTACTTCTGGGTTATTGTTATGGTCGTTTGGAGAACTTTTGGTGAGAATCAATCGAGTTTTGGATGTGACGTTTTCTGTTTCAAATGTTGAAAAATTGTACGAAATATTGGAAACCTGTAAATCTTAAAAATATTTTAAAATATAAGCCACTCCAAAATACATGTATGCTTTTAAAGAAATGCAGAAACGAAATCCTTTTTAATTTAAGAAATTAACATAATAGGTCAAAACCGAATTGTTTGTTTCATATATTTTTGTAAAAAGGTTTTGATATGTTTATGGACAATAAAATATGATTCAACTAAAAATCAAAACAGTCGCCTTGCCAAGAGAGTGTCGGTATAATTACCCTCTTAATTAATACAAATGATTAAATGTGAAAAGCGTAGATGTGCTCGAAGTAAATGTATGAGTCGCCTGTCCACACAGGACGTAAATATCAATTATAAAATATAATTCCACGAGATTGAGCACAATTATCGAAGGTCAGTTAATTCTGATTACCCAGAATAAACCAGTCATGACCAGATTAACAGCGATTTTACGGGCAATGAATGCCACTGGAGGCGGATTGGCGGGGGGACGTCTTCCCGCTTTTCCTTCACCGACATTTATAGGACGGCCATTTGTACGTAGTTTCCTTTTCTGTTTGTTTACTTTTGTCGCCTGTCAAACCTATTTGGCTTTGCCATTTTTACGATGGCGCTAACTGTCAATCACGCCATAGAAAAGTACTAGAAATGTCGCAATGTCATGTTTGGTTATTGCCCGCCCGCTAATCATGTGCTTTAAATCCTAATAAAAATATGTTTTGTTTACTAATATATTTAAATTCTTGTAATAACTTGTATTTTTGTTAGCCAAAGCAATTTTATCTGCTTTATCTGGAGTTGGAGTTTGGAGTCAACTGTGAAGAACTTTGAGACACTTAAACAAAAAATCAATCGAAAGAAATATATTTTCCGGAATTAGTTTAGTCAATGTGTGTATACAATGTCTATAAGAACAACGGCTAAAATTAGCCATAAAATATTTACACTTAAGATACCCTAAATGTAAATAAACACAATCCCGTCGTTTCGTTATATTGGTGCAATCGCGTGACGCCATGCATTTGACGCCGAAACTGCATGTTACATCACATATGGCAATCATTTTGTTTCAGTATTGATGCACTTAAAACCAGATTCGAACTGGCTCTGTCTTGGAGAAACAAACTCATGTGTTTTATACAAATACATTTTATTTATCATATAAACAATGTGAACAAATTGACCTTTTATCGACCGTCAATCTTAATAATTTATAACGGTGCATAGTTCATTTTTATACAATGGATTAGGTTTGTAAATGTCAGGTGACAATTTGTAAAAACAAAGGAAAACATACTACCTTTTAGTGATAATCTTATCACACGAACAAAAAGAAAGTACATACAAGAGGGATTGAAGTTTTGCGGAACGGTGCATTGTGATAAAGAAGTGTTGGCTTGCAATTTGTAACTATATATAAAAAAGGAACAATAACTATACACGATTAGCGCTGGACATGTTTTATTATTTTTGTTTGCGTCTGTTCCATCTCAACCAATTTGGTTTCCAATATGGAGTGTTTCAAAACTTCATGTGTCAAAACCTCGAGACAGCGCAATTTTCTTTTTGTAATCGTAGGATTCTGAATCAAAAAGGCCATTAATCAAATAACCATAGTTTTTATTTATATCATTGTGTTCAATCAATCACTGTTGTTCATATCGGTGACGACCCACTTCCGTACACGCCAGACCAAATCCGTTAAAAACCTGTTATCGAAGCCAGTAGTGAATTAAAGTGCTTTATTGGCTTTGCTTCATATATGCTTTCTTGCAAGAATTCGAATGCTTAAGGAGCAGTAAGTAATATCTGACCTGCCTATACAGAGGAACCATCTATTTTGACAAAGATATTGTCTTGTAAGTAATAAACAAAATGCAGACAATAACGCTGTATCAAATATTTAACGATATGGGAAAATGTTAATCGTAATAAATTCTGGCATATCTGTTTTATAGCCATTAGTCAACGACAATCATTCGTCATGATAATGATGATGATGATGAAGTTGTTGATGATGATGATGATGATTAAAAAGAATATTTTACATCATGAAACAAAACGTACTTTATTCGTATAGTATTTAGTGATTGCGAGCTATAAAACTATGTTTGCTTTCTGTGTCCTGACTGACTGACATCTTAACTACTGATTGCATTCCATTTAATAAGTCAAACCAAAGTTAGAATGACAAGCATTTTACTGTAAACACTTTTTCATTTTACTGCTCTGGCTTCTGTTCTTATGGCGATGTTCCGTCAATCTGTGTGACCAGCCACTAGAAACATAATTATTCTTAGGCCAAAGACTTGAATCGAACTGTTTTAACAGTAGTAAACTATTTCTTTTAAAATCTGAAATACATTTGTTAAAAATCTTTTTTGTTTTGTTTTTCGGCGTAGCTGTCTAAGCTCACTTTTGACCTACATTACTGTATAATGACGTCTGTCTGGGATTTGAGAAAACCGCCGTTCTATTGGATGATTTTATAAGCACTGAAAATGACGTGTGGGGAAACAGAGAAAATCCCGTTTTCGATTGGATGAACCTGATATGCGCGAAAAAATAAAGGCCATACTATTGTAATGCATGTGTTTTACGAAATTTTGCTTCGTTCGTAGATTAAATTTTTGGGATATTGCTTTCTAACGTGTTTTTATATTGAAACAATAAACATTTATGTGTAAAACAAAATATTTTATAGATAAAATGAATTACGTCTCCAGATGTGAACCGGTTTATAGTAAAAAGTCTGACATATTATCCAATAAGTATTAGGTTAGCCTC
>Ga0224511_10001643_pt1 | contig 13897 bp, 6 predicted proteins | sample SF_May12_sed_USG_2_FD_169988 | JGI IMG/M metagenome (GOLD analysis project Ga0224511, IMG submission 169988) | Sediment microbial communities from San Francisco Bay, California, United States - SF_May12_sed_USGS_8_1 | ecosystem: Environmental > Aquatic > Marine > Sediment | place: USA...
CTCCCCCCCCCCCCCCCGTTGACAAATTCCACGCCCCCCTAGGGTCAAATCCTGGATCCGCCACTGATCACCTACGACTTTCAATCGGGAACCCTAGGCGATTTCATTGGAAGTTATTTTCCGAAAGGACGGAAAAAGCCATGTTGTAACAATTGTCCGACTTTTTAACGCCGCGACGTTACTGATTCAGATGCAGTTATCACACACTGATATCATAGAATAAAATATCAGATAATCATTTTGTTTTTGATTGTTTGTTAAAACGACACCGACGTATTTATTTAATCGTCTTAACTTAATAAATACAAGTTGTTGTTTTAAATTCGACTGATATGCCGGCTATGGTTATCTACATGTACAGTCAAACCTGTGTTAGCGGTCACCTCTATTAAGCAACCACCCTGCCTTAAGCAGCAAAACAAAATGTTAAATTTGTACTGATATTCATCTCTGTTATATTTTATAAATGTACTACTAAAACAAAGCCGATGATTATATGTTTTATTGTATTTTTCACTTAGTTAAGACATAAGCTGTTGGTATACAAATTTGCATCAAAATCTAAATGCAGGAAAAAAAGATAGGAAACTGCAGCGAACCCCTTCTAGTAAACTGTTAAATTGTGAACATCTTCTTAGTGTGACACAACTGTGTCCTCCTGTTGTGTTTATAAGTTTATTAATAAGTTTTTAAATAACACATTTCACAATTTTATTTATTTGTACAGGTGTAATAGTTTTATGTTAATTTTTATATTAATTGACACATGTTTTTATCATAACAAAACAGTATAACAATGTGATTGTTTATCGAGTGTAAAAATGCCTTAAAATGTTTTTTCTGCCATTGTGTACATTGTTGTTTCAATTACGTTCATATTACCACAGTCCACATGTTAAAAGTTCGTGTATTATGCAACAAGCATTAGGACTATAATTATGCTTTGAATGTTTCGTTTTAAATACATGTAGTTTTATAATCGCATGTTTTTATTTGTTATGATATGGGCATTTCTACAAAATTTTGGAAGGGGGCAATAGTGCGTTAATAAGGTAATTAAATGTATGTTATGCATAGATTTGTTTCTATAAGTCTATAAACTTTTGAAAGATGTAGGATATAAACTATTATTTACTATAATATTGAATTTTATTCCAATATGGCAAATCGAAACAATAATAAACACAGTCTTATTAATTAGGCGTAAAGAAGTTCTTTGTTTCCATTAACATCACCAAAAAAATTAGGTACGGTCGGTAGGCATAATTTTTTTCTTATTAACTGTTTTTCTTTTTTCAAAGAAAGTTACTCATTTTTATATTGCAAACATGTTGATTTTTGTTATTTTTGCTTTAACTGGTTAAAAAAGCAAGTTAAACACCATTATCTTGATGAATTGTCAACAAAACTGCAATAAATTAAAAAAAATCTCTAAATTAGGTTTAATTAGGATTTTTTTCTGAAATTTAACTGAAAAAAACATAAGGGTCGGCATGAAAAATTAGGGTCGGTCGGGTAAGTGGAAACAAACATCTTTTTTTCTACGCCTTATTGAACAGGCCTCCTACATAATTTTTGTTATACAGAGGGTACTGACATATTTGATTTTAAACAATACGTAGCTTTGTTTTATCAATAAGAAGTAGGGACAAAATTTATATCGCTATCAGCATGACCGCAGTTTTAAAATTAAGACAGCTCTAACATGTAAACAATACTAGCTGTGAGATATTCTCTCAAGATAAACATTAATGGGGTGAACCCCCACCACTTGCGTACAGCGTACAAATTCATTTTAAGCCTGCGAACTGCGTACGGCATATTTTTGCGTTGCGTACTGCGTACCGTTTAACAACAAAAACAACCTTTTTGGCATTTGCATTAAAATAAAGAAGATAAAAGTGCAGATTGTAGCTTGCACAGGCAGAGTTTTGCAAGCGTTAGTTTTGTGTGTGTTTGCTTGATAGTTTTCAAAAAGATTTTCGATCTGTATAATCCTTTTGTCTTAAAATTGATAAAATGTGAAAACATGAGAGCTTTTTGATATTATATGTCACGATTGATGTGTTTCTTAATGAAAAAGTGCACCTTTTAAATGTAAAATATGATGTCTGCGTACGATACAACAGGATTCTTGTGAACTGCGTACCGACAGTTTGCGTACTGCGTACTTTCTAAAAACCCTGAATACTGTGTACCGGTACTAAAAGGGGAGGTTTCACCCTCATTAGGGAAAATCAACTTCTCGTCGCGCCGAGTAGGGGAACATTGTTCATTGATTTTTGATTCTAATTTGTCCATTATACTATCCATGTAGAGTGAAGGCATTTGCTATGAGGTAATTTGACGTACAGATTATCGATGTTTTCACGATGAAAAGGTGCTTGGACAAACGTAAAACTTTAACTTTATACGATGGCTGCTGGCGTGTCAGAGTGGTTTTACGACGTGATGTCACTTCGACTGATCACGGCCCTGGAAGACATGGGAGTGACGAAGTTGATGGTGGGCAGTAGACGGCACGCGTTCCTGATGGACGAGTCTGCACTTACGATGCGTTTTCAGTTAATTAGTGAGAAGTCAGTGTGTTATCATTTCGGGAGTATGACAGAAGGCACAACCACACCTGGTATGGGGTCGGATGTAGATACTCTGGTGTGTGATGACAGTGTGAACATCATGTCAGGTCGGCCAGACTGGAAACGTGGGAGACATAACCTGCTAATGGTGAAGCATGCAACGTGTTCCCCACAACACTACCGCCTTCAGGAGATTAGAGCTGATTTACCGCTTCCTCTAACTCAGCCTATTGACGAGTTTTGCGTTATCAGTCAAGACGGAATGCTATACAGAAACAACCTGGAATTCGAAAATTATACAAGAAATACTGCGGCTGCAAACAATATACCTTACTTTCACGCAGGTCCGTCACACAGCGTTCACGAAATGTATGACATTGTGTTTGCATACAGGTGTGGAAAACTGCCGACAGAGTGCGAATCCTGGTTCAACAGGGCCAGACCCGGAAAATGGCCCACCACTAAGATGTTGCAAGCCGCTCGAGATCTTGGATGTTTCCTTTTACCTGACGGTCACTGTTACAGCGAGTATAGATCACTGGAGTGGCGCGTGTCTCCAAGTTTAATCGAGCGACATCTCATGTTTAGTATGCACATTATACATATTCACTGTTACGTTACGCTCAAACTGTTGAAGAAGGACATAATCAACCCTTATCTCAACGGAGACGGAAAGTTGACGAGTTTTCATTGCAAGACGGCTCTGTTTTATGCTAGGGAGCAATTACTACCAGAGATGTGGACAGTGAATCAGTTATATGAATGTGTTATATTTTGCTTGAAATTACTACGTGACTGGACGACCGAAGGTCATTGTCCACACTATATCATGGATCAAGTCAACTTGTTTGATGGCAAACTCAACGTTGACCAGAGAAACAGACTCCGAACGATCCTGAACACTATCATTGACACCCACCTCGCGCCTCTGGCTTCTGTAGAAACCGACGACCTCGGAGTGCGTCTTCTGCACAACGTGTACACCGTGGCTATCTGGGACATGACGCCACGCAGAGCAGTGTGCCAGAAGATTACGGGATTCCTCTCTGTATTCTACCATGCAGTGCAAATGAGGATATCACACATAATACTGGAACAAGCTACCGATGAAACACCAGCTGAGCTGTGTCTCCATCTACATTCGCTCATCACTAGGTTGCCACTTCAACACCCACACAGACATCGCACTGAGTACACCCTCCGCAGGCTTGACGCCGTAAACGGAGTCTACATCAGCAGGTACCTCCAGCAGCATCTTGCGTCAACTGCAGCATCTTTTTGCCTTCAGCACGGCATGCCGATAGGGAGTAGAATCTGGTCGTGGTACAGCGCAGCCATAGACACTGATGTCGCGTCAACACGACTGAAACTGGCATCCATGTTGTACTGCAAAGGCGACCTTCAGATGGCGGCTGAAGTGCTGGAGGACGTAGAACGTAGATACGATAACTCAGTACAATCAATTTGCGGGTGTGCAAGGATGAAATTGTTGAATACAAAGCCGCTTAAATTATTCACTGAACTGTTGAATGAAGGAGACATAGATGTTGCGTCAGCAAACAGAGTGGCTTACTGTGTGCGTTTTCTTCGCCAGGAAGCATTTTGTGCACCACCAATCATGTACTATGAAATGGTCAGAGCAGTAGGAGACGACATTCAACACAGGGGTCCTCAAGAACGTGTCTGGATGAACTGGGCCGTAGTTGATGCCCGGCCGTTTCTCCACTATCTGCAGTACCTCACGTTCCGCGGTCTGGGCCTCAGACACAAACAGATACAGGCGTTCTACTCACTGAAGGACAGCATTGTGAATGGCCACCGACAACACCAGGTGTTCCACGGAGAGACCGCCGCCAACCTCATCGCCCACTGCCTGGAGATGGAGGACCGGATTGCCCTCGCGATACGTATTTACTTAGCGTCACAAGCAGACATACCGAGAAACAATGCAGCCAACTGGCACATTCGCAGACTTACATCCGCTTAAAGATGAGAAGTTATGTGTAACGATGTTATATTTACTAAATGTAAACTGTGTTGTCTCGTATTGAAACTCTATGCGATATACTTGAAAGTCTGACCAAACCATTCGTCTTTTCGTCATAAATTGTGATACGTTTTAGTTGTGTTGTGTTTTTTCTTTTCGTGTTTATATGACACAACAATGTGTTGTCGACTTAAAATAAATCTTTGCTTACAATACATGTATGTTTAAACAAGTCGCATTGAAAAAAAAATCATTTTAGGCCATTACGTTAAGCTTGTAAGTAACATTTTAATGCGCGTCACCGCCATGGGTAATGCTGTCGCATACTTTTTAAAGGTGCAGTCATATTACGGCTTATGGCATCGGCGTGTGCAAGCGTGTGACCATACGCTCGTATACGGAGATATACGTCAGGGGTACGCTATGCATAAGTCATTTACGTTCCAAGTACGCTGACTAGGGTGGTTTTTAAAAAGGTGATTTTTCTTCTTTTTCTTCCAAAAATATATTTTAAAGTCATAACCCTCAAGTTTGTTTTATTTGATAAAAAAAAACTTTGCGAAAAGTTTGAACATAATTTTCTACTTTTTAGTGGTAGTTTATTTACCTTTCTATTCACAAAAAAAATTAATGAAAAAAGAAAACAAATTAACTTATTATATCTATATTTTTGCAAATATAGAACATATTTTGTTAAAACAATTTACATCACAAGTTTTCGTAAGAGTTTCCCTTCAAGCATAAGAGAGCTTTACGTCACACTTGTTTGTGAAGTGTTATATTGCTGTCTGAGTATAATCTGTGGTGTTGCTAACCGACTTGCATACAGAGCTTCAGTTGGATTTTAGTTTTGGTTTACTGTTCACTATTCTCTAGAGATGAGACGATATGGCGATATATCGATACAGTATCGATACGGAGGCACACGATACATATCGTGGCCCAGCGCGATATATCGCGATACGACCTTGACATTAATTTTGTAATCAGGGGAAGTCACCACATTGTTTCTATGTTTTGAATTTGACGAGTTTTTCGTATATGTTCAAGAGATATATTCTCTGTGGGCGTTGTTGTGTAAAATGCCTGTTGAAATGGACCTTTAAGTGGACTATTCTTCATTTACAGTGGCTAAAGATGGTCAAAAGTTAGAGTATTGAAAGAAATGTTTAAAACGTTCAAACTTCCACTGTCTAGTCAAACATTTTATTGTCTAGACATATTTTACTTTGCAATTTCTAGTCGAATCCAAGAATCTCAAATCTAACATTTAATTGTTTACTATTTACTATATTGTGATTTATATTGTTAAGAATAATTACATTCCATGATACTGTGCTACATGTACTATACATATAAATACATAAGTTTTTGAATAAAATCAAAATCAACAAGAGTCATTTTCTTCACACTCTTATTAAAAACTTAACTGTGCATTGTTTTTTACTTAACAAAGAGATTGGTTTTGTCTAATTCCTTTGTAAACCTTGCCACTGTGTTTGTAAAACTGACTAGTCGCAGCATTCCTCTGTTGTGTTCATAAAGAAAAGGATGTGAACATTGTGAATGATTGTATATATGTGAACATTGTGAATATTTGTATTTTTACAATTATTATCCGTATTGTATCGTATCGTATCGAAAATAACCATATCGTCTCCCTTTGTATCGATACGTATCGTATCGTGTGATGACCGTATCGTCTCATCCCTACTATTCTCCTGCATCAGAGCAACACAACGCTCAGGTTGATTTTTAAGGTTTACAGTTTCTAATTACAACACACATTTGCAGCAATACAGAAGCATTACAAACCTAGTAAAATTTAAGAAGTTTACATTCTGAAAGTAATGACCAGGCCGCTTTTTACATTTTATTATTATTTTAGTAATGAAACAAGATTAAACAATTTACACTCTTATTATTATAAGGGGAGGTAAAAAGTTCGAATTTATTTCCCTTTACATTTTAAATAATAAATGTATCATTAGTGTCACAGTATTTTTAAAAACTCTGTGGTTAAAACGTTTCAGTTAAATACAAAATTTATACATTTAGTTTGTGTAATAAAATATTATTGCAAACTTATGTATTTTTCATTTTGAGATGCCAATTAGTTATTGTAGACCTTAACTACTCTTAGGGCATCCACTGCTTACCTATCGGAACCATGACAACCCTAGACTTATTTTTACGAAAATACCGTTTTTTTCGTTGGGGTCTTTATAATTGAGGTTTCAATTCTTAAAAAAGGAGCCAACCCAACTTAAGTTTTTAAGACCGTTGCTCTAAACACAAGATTATTTTTTGGCCATACTCTTATGGCATCCACTGCTTTCCTTGGTTGTTTATATTTGTTTTAGTCATGCCGCACATCTAAACTTAGTAAAAATGACTTTGAAGATATCACTGTTTTTGGTGTTGGACTTGATTTTTATAAAAATATAAAAAGTGTTTCATAGACATGTGGTTAAGTGACTTTTTTAAAATAAGTTTATTGATAGACAGAAGTGTATTAGCGACGCACTCGAGCTTTGCCCATTCGGCGTGGGGGCATACATACTATTAGTTACTATTAGTGGCCCATACTGCAAGATACTGGAGAGCCCACCACGCATGACAAACCAGGTTCTTTAACGTGCCCAGTGTAAATCATTGATACACGGAGCAATTTTTTCTGGAAAAAAACAGTACAAATCTCCGTTTTCGATTTAGGTCTTACCAGGGCTTTCTATTTTTAGAGAGCCATGGTTTAACCAAAATTATTTTCACCACCTAGCAGGGCCGTTGCCGGCCAATTAAATGTGGTGCGGCCGAAATAAGTTAAAGGACCTATTCTGGAGGCATCACAAATGGGGCGGAAGGGGCCGCGGCCGTCGCCCAAATAATTTGACTGGTCATAGTTATATCAAAATGCTGTAAAAATCACCACCCAGAGACCTTCTTTTATAGCAAACGACTGTGAACCGTCTGCTCCAAAGCTTTCACAACTAAGGCGCCAATCACCACTGCTAGGTGTCGTAAAGAATAACGCATCTTGGTTTTTAAGTTTTTATTTGAAAATAACATCATAAAAATACAAGTTCATTGTGTGTCAAAGACTATCAATATGCATATTATAACGTTAGTAAGTTAGTAATAAAGCATCTTAATTATAGGATTGATTCCTACATGTGGATGAACGAAAATTCCGCGAACTAAGCGAGTCTGTGGCATATTAAACACCTTGATAGTTTGTTTAATTTCATCAATTCTTAAATCGTTTGCCCCTCACTAACTCAGAAATGTTTTTTATTTAATTAAGTCCGAAGCAACCCGTGTACAAAGGCTTCCATATGGTGCCTATAAAGCGTGCGGCGGCACGCGGATTTGAGCTTGCAAAGATTATTCTATCCTGTTTGATTTCTTGCTTTTTATAAAGTTTTATGTTAAATACGTTGTTAAAATCCATATAGTATATTTAGTAGAGCGTTGTTGTAAGCTCCAATAGCGCATGCAGCAGCTTCAATATGATGTTTCTGGATAATTTAAACAATAAGAAACATTAAGAACGAGTCAATGTTAGGGCATGAACTTACTATGAATATGTTTTCTAACAATTTCAATGAATATGTTTTTCCACAATATATAGAAATGTGAGGTATCCTTAACTTTAATGAATTTATCCAATTGATTTACGAAATGATAGTATTCTTTAAGTCTAATAAATACACAATGTATATTAAAATCAAAGTACCATATTTTTTATTACTTCTGAAAATATAGCTGAATCCACTGTCCGTGAATAACTGTTAATTATTTTAGTACAACTTTAACACTGATTTTAATAAATGAAATAGATAACCGTGAAGGCTGTCATGCAAGAGGGAGGTGGGGTTGGGGTTGATTAATTTAACGCCGCATTTCAACCTTGATTATATTATTACATCGCTGCGAAAAATAATAATGGATATGGTCCAGGGAGAGACATTTAAAAATAAAGACGATATGCGATGTTGAAGATATAGCCAGGTCTTGGCCCCATTGTGTTTTCATGTTGTTGTGGTTAGATTAGCGCGGATACAAAGGGGCAAAACTGCGTGATAATGTTTTATAGCATCGTTAGTTCCGCTTCTGTGATGTTCAAATTGTGTGGATATTAAGGGGGAGAGGCAGGGCGAAATGGCAAATGCAGCCAAAAATAGTCATTTGTTCACTTGCGAATTCAGGGGGGCGCCCCCTAACGGCGGATCTATGATTATTATGCCCCAAACGCTAAATTTTCTCTTTTTTGCTCGCTTTGCTCGAGATTGATTTAAAAACATATTTAAATACATATACATATGTATGACCCAAACATAGACAACAAACAACTTCAATTCAACCGTCAACGCTTTCAATGACCACCACCCCCGCCAAGGTCAAATCCTGGATCCGCCACTGATTTTTACATGTTCAAAAACTAGCGATCAGATTGAACTAAAACAAGTGTTTACACAAGAACAATATATTTTGATAATAACTTTGAGCAAAACAAAACAGATTTTATTTATATGGAAATTTGGTCGGTTTATGACCGATTATAAAGGTATCAAGATACAGACCAAGCATCTTGAACCTCTCGATAATTCACTAACTGCTTCTATTATTTACCAGAAGTATTTGCTTATGGACTTGCTGTCGTCCAAGACATCGTTAAACTTTGCATTGGCGTTTTAAGTAAACACGATATAACTGGTTATAGATTGTTGCGCCGCCTCAGAGTGGAGAACGAGTGACGCGCGGCTCCAGTCTCCTCCCATGACGTCATTTCCGTCACTTTGGTCACGAGTGCCTGCACGGGTCAGACGCACGCGGTGGCTGCCGTGAGGTACGCGTGGAGCGAGAGCTCATGTGACTTCATGAAGTGTGCAGTCTACAGTCAAGACAACGATCTTCCGGGTCCGCCCTTCATTGAGCATGCGCCGTTCCACTGAGCCGGCCTAGCGGGGTCATTTCGGTTTTGCAAGAAAAGTTGAATTTATTGTACAATTGTCTTCATTTAAAATGTACTTCATTATCATGCCGTCATGAATGTTTGGTGTAATAATAGAAATATGGCCAAAACACGCTAAAAATGACTTTTACTTCAACCTTCAACCCTTTCAAAGATTTTCTACACACCCCCCTGTTGACAAAGTCCACGACACCAAGGTCAAAACCTGAACCCGCATCTGGTAAGATTTGTTAAGATTTGTTATTTATTCGATCATGTTCATGTTCATGATTAAAATAATTCGAAGAAGTGGGTTCATTAAAATATTAAAATGATTATTGTATGTTTCCTATAACTAAAAACTTATAATTTAAACTAAGACATTTCTAAATGTTTTGAAATTGTTATTAGTTAGAAAATATAACTAATTATATGCTTACAATATAAAAATGAAGCTATTGCGCGAAAAATCAACACTACAAAACGATTGAATTCGATCCTGGATTGACTATTAAACAAAAGAGATGTGAACTTTTCCACAGCGCCACAGCAATGAATACAATTGAGGGTAAACCCCACCCCTTCCCCTTGTGTACTGCTTAATTTTAAGTCTGCGTACTGCGTACGGCCTTATTTTTGCCTTGCGTACTGCGTACCGGTTAGCAACAAAATCAATCTTTTTGGCGATTCCAGTTACATAAAGATGATAAAAATACAGTCTTAGGCATTTACAGGCACAGTTATTTTATAGCTTGCAATATTTTCGCCCCCCAATAATCCATATTTAGTCTTATTAATGATGAAATGTTCAAATACTTGCAAGTCTGCGTACGATATAACAAGATATTTCCGTACTGCGTTACGACCATTGGCGTACTGCGTACCGGAAACCAAACTTCCAATTGAGAATAACGTATCAGCTTACCAGTATATAACTAGGGATTTAGCCAGGTTTTAAGAAGGGCTGGGCGGACCTAAAAGGGACAGGGCGCGACACGCACAAAGAAGGGGCACCACAAACATTAATTTTAGTTACTGGCAATTTTGACATTCCCTTACAAAGGATGTTTTATGTTGTATGTACGTTTAAGACAGTCTCAAACAACGTTGAAACTAATATAATCAAACAACCTAAGTATAAATAACTGGTTAAGTCTTAGAATTAAACATTCGTTGTTTTAAAACACAGCTAGTTTTTTGTTAAGAACTTGCTCATTTTCGACGACTAAAGAATACATTGATCTAGTTCATAGTTTTATCCAAACGTTTAAAAGTAAAATCGTCATAATAAAAAACTCTCTGTTATGCAATTACATTAAGGCACTTGCTATCAAGGGATGTCAACATGTATAACAATTTATTACATTTTATCTCACGATAAAATCTACCCTAAAGAATTACAACTACTTCAACATTTGGTACATTTGCACTTAAGTATTTCGTTCAATATTGCATTATTGACCCATTCGTTCGTTAAGCATTTTCAGAGTTAAAATATAAGTGCAACACGAATAGCTTTACTTATCATTTGTTTTAGTCATTGAATTACATCGACATTATTACAATGGACAATGTTTATATTGTCTTTTAATGATCAAATACAGAAAAAGGACATGCCCTCAAAAACAAAAAAAACAACATGACAAAAAGCTTATAAACACGTACCGCATAGAAACTTTGAATAAATTACATTTAAAAACGAGATCAGCTTATTAAAACAAGTAAAACATAAAGGGCTACGTCCGCAAATCACCACTGCAATGGAGTCAGTAGATAAAAAATCGTTGAGGAGGTTGCAAAACCGACTTCGTTAGTAAAATGTTAGTTACTATAATAAGCAAGACGTGAGCTTGAGTGATCATTTAAGCATAACATTTATAAATGCATCAATGCTTATAAACAGTTTAATTAAGGATTGATTGCTATTTTCGTGCGCATATGGAGTATAAACGCACAGACGGAGGTTTGAAAATTCCGTGAAGCGCGCTAGCGCTTCTCGGTAAATTTTCAAACCAACGTCTGGGCGTTTATACTCCATGTGCGCACGAAAATAGCAATCAATCCTTATATTTACATTTTCTCCATCATTTTTTATTTATTAAAAACAATTTGCAACGGCTATATGGCGTTTCAAAAAGGCACAACACGTGGGATAAATCCTGCATTGGGAACAGCTAATACACGCCCTTGCAATGAGACGATCGGCTTTGAACAGTGGTGTCACTTGTGAAATCTATTTTTAGCTGTTTCACAGCAGTAATTAACACTCAATGATATATATGTACAGTACTCGCAGTGGGCACAGTGCGTTTTGATTTCAAGGGTGTATTACAAATACGAAACAAATAAAAATATTATAGGCCCCCTATACTTTTTCTGTTTATTTTTCTTTAATAATTTGCGTAAAGATGCATTTCATGACCTATCAAGAAAAGATTGTAAACAATCGAACAGTATGCAAACACGTGCTCTTCTAAATTTAGCTAAGCAACTGCCAGTCAAAGGTATTGACAATAGATGCCACGCCCTCGAGGCGGCCCCAGAGCGCCGCGCAATACACAAATTGAACGCTATTTTTCCTACAGAAAATTAAGAGTGAATGTAAATATATTGAAATGATAGAATGATAGAATGTGTTGTGTATTAAATGTTTTGAAAATTTGTCACTTATTATTTCATGACAAAGTAATAAGTTCTTAAATCCTGAATAAACAAGTCAACTCTCAAACAGATGCGCAATGTTTTAGGTTTGGTCTTGAAAAAGCCCTTTACTATTTTTCAACTAATGTGTTTTTACATCCACGTGTTAATACATGTAACTGTCTATCAAATTGGTGGGCACAAGCGTGCATGTGACTGTGCATGCACATTCTGTATTTTTACGCAGATGTAAGTGTCGCAGCAGTTGATGGCATATTCATGTATAAGACCGTTCCCGGGCGAGATAAAAATATTACGACAATGGAGTATATCTGCCACGTGCGAAATCATTTAGATCACATAAACAAGAATATAAATTGTGTTGAAAAGGTAGGCCAAGAGCATAAATCGGAATGAACAAATATGTTTTTTACTTATGGAAATTTATTAGGTAATATTGAAATCACAGGTGATTGCCCGTATAAAGGTTTATGGCATACTCTACCCTAAAAATAAAATACTATCGTCAGGATAAGTTGAATAAATTGCTGTTGAATAAATAAACACAAGCCATATCAACGGCCATAAACAAAATAATTTGATGAGTGTGTGTCCCACGGCCATTTATTATGTGTACTAAATCTGCTATTTGAAGGACAAACATAATAAGTACATTATTTAGTAAACTAGACATACTAAACGTAACAAACTGATAACAATAGGAACATGCTATTTAAGTAATAATAGGCCTTTTATCCGAAGCATTTAGAAACTCTGATTTTGGTGATATAATGACATTTTTGAAAAATGTAAAAAAGATGCTTGTTATCAGCATGACCTCAGTTTTAAATCAAGATAGCTGATGTAAATAAAATTTCCTTTTAAAAGGAATGGCTTGCCATGTTGTGAAGATGCGAATACATTGCGCAAAAATACCATTACATCATCATAATCTGAACAACTCGGCCATTACCGTTTAGCAAATGTTCGGTAGTTTACGTAATAATATCGGAACCGCCCGAAATTCGACTGGGTCCTTATTCGGGCAATTAGCATGCATAAAATAGAAAGCAGGGAAATTTCAAACCGGAAATACATTTCCAAACAATTCTGGTTTGCCATGAACGGCAAGCCAAAAACATGAAGAAGAAAAAAATATTTCCGATTGGCCGGTTAGAACTTCTGTCGCCTGGGCGTGAGCATATCATCTGTCTGCGCTAACCGACTGCGCTACTGCGTTAAGGATCTTAATTCGTTTTACAAGTTGGTATTTAAACTTAGACTACGACACCCGGTAAAGTACGGAGTTCGCCGATTTGCAATACACATCACTTTTGATGTTGTTCGGTAGTTTACGTTATTATATCGAAATCGCCCGAAACTGGACTGGTTTCCATCTCCATTCGGGCAATTAGCATGCATAAAACAGAAAGCAGGGACATTTCAAACCGGAAATACCTTTCCAAAACAATACTGGCTTGCCGTGAACGGCAAGCCAAAAAGACACGCAGTGAGAGTTTCTCTCAAGATAAACATTAAGGAGGGTGAACCCCCCCGTTGAGTACCGCGTACTGATAGATAGATAGATAGATAGATAGATAGATAGATAGATAGATAGATTTATTTCGGCATAGGTACACATATTGGTTCATGAAAACAACATACATAATGTGATTTTAACAATAGCAGCACATCACTAAAAGTAAGATGTATTTAAACATACATTTTAAAAATGAA
>Ga0224511_10001644_pt1 | contig 13894 bp, 6 predicted proteins | sample SF_May12_sed_USG_2_FD_169988 | JGI IMG/M metagenome (GOLD analysis project Ga0224511, IMG submission 169988) | Sediment microbial communities from San Francisco Bay, California, United States - SF_May12_sed_USGS_8_1 | ecosystem: Environmental > Aquatic > Marine > Sediment | place: USA...
AACGCAAAAAAAAAATTTATACACGGTCCCAGGGGCCTTTGTACCAACATTACAAGTATTGTTATTCACATGGCTTGCTGGGAAGGAGGCGTGATTCGCTGGCAGTGTATGTTTTGCATCACCATATTGTTTTTGAGCGCCGGCAGAAGTGCGGCGCTGTCAGCGCTAACCAGGAGTGACGGTAAAATCATTGTTATCCAGTTAGCCATCAGTAAAGTTGACAGAAGTCCAATTGGCTTCAATTACAGAGAGCAGTGACAGTCATTGTTAAAGGAGGTCACCCCGAAGTCAGTTATTGGGTAGAGTCGCCTCCCGTGACCAGTTGGTCATCGCGCGAGAGAATTTTCCTGGAAATCCACGGAGGGGGGGGGGAGAGTTGATATTGGATCACCAGATACGTTCAGCTGAGGGGCCCCTGACCATCTGTCGAATGGTAGGTGACACACCCGACAGGTGACGACCAGTAGTCAGTGAGACACACCCGACAGGTGACGACCAGTAGTCAGTGAGAGGTTCTGGGTAGTCACCTCTGTCTTGGGGATTCTGGGATATATCTGTCGCTTTGACAAGTAGCTGGGTGTGGAGGATTTCGAGATCTAACGACAGGGGGATTCTGGGTAGTCGCTACTAAGGAATTTTGGATAATCATGAATAATTCCGGGTAATGGTAAATTGGGAACACTGAAATATATAACAGCCGAATGGTGGATAACTGCTGCGAGGAAATCAATGTGTAGCTTTGTGAGTGATGGACTATGGGACAGTAATATGAGAAGTATTCTTGGTAGTCTGGACTGGTCTTGTAAAGACTTACCGGCGGCAATATAAACCTGGTCACGGCTGTGATAAGGTGATGAGCCCACCTCAATCCTCAATGGCGTGTTTATAGGTTGACTGGATGGGTGATTCTGTACTCTGTAATCAAGGAGGCTAAAAAGTTATCATCTCATGGGCACTCTACCACTGTAGGATGCTGCGCCCTGAGGGCGCTGCACACTGAAGGTGCTGCACACGGAGAGCACTGCAAATGGACAGCACTGTACAGTTGAGCAGAGCGGAGTACGGCATGCAGAGGAGGACCACACAGTGAGGGTCATTCATTCGTGCTGCAAACAAAGGTGGCCATGTAGAGCACTTACGGCAGGCTGTCTAAGTCGGCTGACTCGCATACAATGTCACCAGATGAGGCGTGGTCTTCAGCGAGCAGCGCAGGTGAATCAGTACCGACTGAAAAGCTGTTCTCCTGATACCTCTTAAACTTGAACTGTGGGCCCATCCATAGTCGACGATTGGGCCCCGTGTACGTTATAATCTCCACCTGCAAAGGACAAGAAGTATTGAACTCTACTGAATTGTATCATATCATATAGTGTTGTATTCTGGATTTAAGCGATAGCTTAGTGCATAGTGTGCTGGGCCTTGGACCGGGGATTCAATTCCCAGTTCGGGTAGAAACTTTGTCCTTTGCAACATTCTTGTCGGTTTCGGATCCCGATGTTAAATAAAGGGGGCCCTTCAATAGAGTTACCTTCTCTATGGAGCATGCGGGAGCAGGAAGTCTGGAAAACTGGGAAACTGGGAAACTCCGAGTCAAAGATTCAGTAGGCTAATTTCTGCACCACTTCTGACACATGTTTTGTCATGGAGACGCAGAGAAAAAGGAATATTGGAATGTATTAAATGCTGGGCTGTCGTGTTGTATTTCACCAGATTACATTGCGTGGAAGAAATAAATCAAAGTCATGGAATGGTTAAACATAGACTCCAAGGGATTAAAATAGATTTTGCATACTTTTTGTTGAGACATGGAGAACCATGTGAATGCCAAATGTGAACTGACCGCTACACTTTGGCGTAAAGTTAATTCAAGTCTGTGAAATGATTTCATGCCCAATCACCTTTGAAATGGTCCATTCATGATGAGATGAAATATTTCAAGAGTGAACCTGGCACCGGAGACTGACAAGAGAATCATGAATAGCGTGCTGTAACCATCTTGTTACCATATACAGTGCTACGAGAGGTGCATACTGTCCGAATCCTTTACACTTGAGAGGTCAGGAGAGCGGGGGTAGTGGCACTACAGGAGCCATTGTAGTGAGCTCAGGACTCGGCCAGCAGGTGGTTAACGGCCCCAGTCCCCATGGAGATACAAACTTCGCCACCAGATCGTATCGCATTACGCCGAACAACAAACCCCGGAATTCTCAGGCCTTTTATGTCGTGTCACTTTTGCTCATAATTTATCTCGCCTGTCATGTTTGCGCTTATCCGTAGGGATAATAGCGCGTGTCAGTGGTTATCTCGCGTGTTTCTCTCCACCCCGGGCGTCTGCAGTCAAAGAGCCGAGGCGGGCTCCCTCGAGTGGACCCGCTAATCTGCAGACCAACGGTAATCCGGAAAATGTAATCTAGGGATTTAAAATGTATTTAATGACGATGTGACTGAGTGCGCAATGTATTTTAAGATATCAAACCCACGCGAGGCTGGTAACGGGTTCTCCTAATCCACAGACCGAACTGACCATGGGTGTACGACCCAGCCGTTGATACCCCTACCTGGTTATGGTTTTAGCACTTACTGCTGGTATATTATTGCTACATTAGCAGACTACCAATCATTACCCGTATTTGCATGTATATGCGTCATTATCCCCTGATCTACGCATGAATGTACCAACATAGATGGCCAATACTTCGGGCATTAACTGAAGAAATGCGCATCTCACTCGCACTTAGGCCCCTCCAGTGAATTTCAGCAGAGAAATTTGCAGGAACTCGGCAGAGGTTATTCATCCTCACCGTTTCCATCATCCAGTCTCTCACATGACGCGGATTTACACGGCTTATCGCCATATTGCGATGCTAATATTACAAAAACCGGTACCGTGGTAGGAATCTATTCCTGACGGCTCTCTGTCCCCGGGGAATAGATTTTGTACCTCACAGAATTCTTGCGGAGAAGTTCAACGTTTGGTCATTACACTTCTGGTGGAGAGGCAGTGGTTAGGAGTGCCACTCAGAGTGGAGGGCTCGTTGGCATGCCAATCAATACAACGGTGAGCCTACAGGTTTCTTACCTGTGAAAGCCAAGGACGATCGAACTCATTGGATTTGTTGCTGCCTGCATCTGAGCAGAGGCTTTCCTTAGACCCGCCATACCTGTCCTGGCAATCTATAAGCTTCTCACTGAACAAACCTGAAACAACGGATAGTTCTATCCAGAATCAACAGGGAAGACAACTGCTGGTAACTGCCTCATCACCAACAGGCCACCAACAGGTTCCTGACATTATAGAATGGAAGGGAGGGACATACAGAGAGTCTGGCCTGACAAACAGGTTTCAGAGGTATTTGAATCAGTCTGTGAAGTTTCTGTTTAGCTATCGATTACCAGTTAACCAGACCTCAGGAAACCGCTAGCTGCTCCGAATGCAACGGAATGCACCGGTCTTATTTAAATGACTGAAACCAATCATGGACTAGCAGGTGAGGCTGGGTAGCGAGTGTGGATAGACAGGCGAGGGTTGGGTTGGGAGGCGAAGGTCGGATTGAGAGGCGAGGGTTGGGTTGAGAGGCGAGGATCGGATTGAGAGGCGAGGGTTGGGTTGAGAGGCGAGGATCGGATTGAGAGGCGAGGGTTGGGTTGAGAGGCGAAGGTCGGATTGAGAGGCGAGGGTTGGGTTGAGAGGCGCGATGGAGTTTTCTGGAACATTCACAAGCGTGAGCCACTCGGAAGTGGATCTTCGAGTGTCTGTAAATCAGCTGCTATAGTTGGTAAACCAGAGAAAATGGAGAGTGACAGGTGAAGAGGTTATAACTCACTGGTGAGCGGTACCAGGGGAGCTGAGCAGGTGTGCAGCAGAGGTGACGGTGCTTTGTTCTCGAGCGCTTTTGTTTCCAAACGAATGACAAATTCGCATTTGACTCAAACTGCCATTCATATAAGGGGGCGGGAATAGGGAAAAGGGTAAGATGAGGTACAACAGGCTATCTGATGCTAAGAGGGATCTCACTCGAAGGCCGCCATTTGGAGCCCTAGAGGACACTACCATTAGGTTAGGAACACGAAATTACACGAAATCCCGGCTAATAGATAAAACCCTGAGACCCGAGTCTGTATAAGGCTTAGACATGCCTAGCTGATGCCCAGATCATTGGTATATGTCATAAAATCAGGAGTTCAAGACGAAAACAAAAGCAAGCCTGCAACAGGGCAATAGGTCGAGGGGAAGACAAATCCGAATATATGGAGATCATGCTGATTATCGGGATATAAGAAAGTTTTGTGATATGAAACCAGCAGAGCGAGACTACCAGAGAGACGGGATAGTTGACCTGGCTAAGGGGCGGGGTTGCCTGGCTGGGGGTTGGGGCATAGGTGTTATGAAAGTGTGGTTATTTCTTTGGAGGTGGGGAGCAGGAATGACCTATAGAGGCGCAGTTTAGTTAGTTTGAACCCAGGGTTTTGTTGAGCTGGGGTGGGGGGTTAGTTGGTTGGAGCCAGGCTTAGTTGATTTCGTGGTGGGGTTTAGGTGATTCGGAGGCGGGGTTTAGTTGATTTGAGGGCGGGGTTTAGTATGATTTGGAGACTGGACTTACCTGGCTGGGGAGGGATAATTGGACTGATGTGAGACCGTAGCAGGCTCCACTGTAGTTTGGCTTGCACAGCGACTTTCACCTGGGCATCATCGTTTGTTCGGCCGGCATCAAACGACTGACTGGCATCACTCAGTCGCACTGCATCACTGCTGGGGGAATAAGATTCAATAACGTACTCCACGAGGCTGCCACTGCTCGTCAGTATCAGCAAAGATTCCGTCACCTTCTGGTGCTGCTCACGAGCTGCCGGAGAAACAGAGCGATCGATGATCACAACACAATGCTTCACAGCAGGGATTGGAGGTCCCAGGCTGGGAAGAGCACAGGGAGTAAGGAGAGGATAACTCTACAAAGGTAAATCCTGGAGTACGAAATGCATAATTCGTTTGTTTGTTGGACAAAAAGTAATCTTATTGGTTTATTGTGTGCCATATACATGTACCACCATTTGTGTGTCACAAAAAAGAATTCTGAGGAGAATGGTAGCAGTGAGCGTTAACACGGTTTATAGTATACATTTATAAGCATTAGACTTTGTATACTCTCAGAACTCAGGAAGAAAGGAGACACCTTGGCCTGGATCGTGGGAATTATAAGAGTGAATTTACGCTTATCAATGACTAGAAATCTGATGCGTAGGTCAACAAGATATTTTAACGAGTCAATCCACCTTTTTGTGCTCAGTCAACTTACACTGAGTTGTCTCCTCGCCAATCAGTCAAGCAGAAAGCACAAGTGTTTAAGCAGGGGAATGCATTCGCGAAACATTGACAGGGCGCAGGGCAACCAGGATTTCATTTATGCGAAAATGCCTAGTAACTCACAGTGGCCTCTAGGACGGGTGGTGGGTGGCACAAACAGCGCGGCGACTGGCTTGACTAGACAGGGTGACACACACTGAGTGGATGGAGGCACCGGTTGTTTGATCTGCACAATCGGCTCCAGCCGCAGAGTGTTAATGAAGGCAACGTGTCGCGGGTTCTCCAGTGATCCCAGGTGAGCGGTGCTCAGGTGAGATTGGTGAAGGATATCTGGAAGAATTATAGACTACAGTTCACTTTATGTCCCAAGCGCCGAGATGCCAGATGTTTGCTTACAGTACCCAGAGTGGTGTATGGCCAATACTGACTCGGAATTTTGAGGTCAACAAGTTATATACTTGTAAGAAATGCTGAGCTTTTCTACTACCACTATAGCTCCTAACTATACTTAACTTATACGTGGAAACATCAAAATCAAATTGATTGGTAATAGGACATTTCAATGCGTTTTAGAGCAGTGTTTATAAATATTGGGAGCTGTCCTCTCCATGCAGTTTTAGTCACTGGAGAAGACGACTCCTAATGATGGCATATTTACATAATTCTACATCATCAGAACCTCGCTGACATTTAGTGGAGCAAGGAAACGATGGCAGTCTTTTGAACTGCAGAATTAGAGAGTATATAGTTAAATGTAAAACGGCAGAACAAAAAAGTGCCCAAACATTTGGGAAACACATATTGATTTCGGCCGATGACTGCGATGTTTTCCCAGCCAGATTATTTTTTAGCCTACTTTCCCAACCATATTATTTTTTAGCCTATAAGCTGGGTATGAATTTATTTTTGCCAATTGTTCAGTGGACATAAACAATATATGTTTGCTGGGCTTAATTAGTAATAAAAAAAGCTGTCAATGTGAGGATAAAGTGCCGAGTGTTTAGCCAATGGCCCAAAGCTAGTAAGTTGTCTATGGCTGCCTCAGAACTAGCCCATCCCCGGCATCTGCACATTAGTTAAGTAGTAGACGCCTACAAAAGCACGGCAGTCATGGGGAAAAGCTTATTAAGAGAGACACAGACTAATGACTTGGAGTAGATTCCGCAACTCCGGAAAGTAGTAAACTGACTTTGTCTCATGAGGGTAATTGGGAAAGGAGGCTTCACCCAGAGTGGACTCCATTTAACCCCTCAGGATAAGACTAGACCAGGTGTGTGAAGCAATGACATACAATTGTTGAGTTTCGAAAAGTTACTTGCTGGCATTAACGCGAGAATTTAGGTAAAAATTTGTAAACGTATAGAGTTATCATCCCGTGAAAGTTTTGATTATTTATTAAATTAGTTCCACTGCACAAAAAGCTTGAGAAAATCTTCTTCATATTCTTTTTGATCCGAGCTTTCCTCTAAATTAGATAGCCTGGTAGCTTTGGTAATCTGGGAGTTCAACTCTGGGTAGAAGTAAAAACTAAATTTGGAGTTATGGGACCGCGGTGGTTTTGGTACCTGGGAAGCACAACTCCAAATAGACGTAAAACGTGTCCGATCATGACGGTTCTAGTACTAGGGAAACATAACTCCTAATAAGATGTAAAAATTTGGCTTGGTACTATGTAATGAATGTACTGTATTAGACCATCTTGACTTTGGTAGTGTTATACAGGCACAACAGATACTTACCTCGCTCAGCAGTGAGCTGGGGTGTCTTTGTGTTGGGCAGGATTTCCTCTAGACCAGCGGTTCGCTGAAACTTGCTGTATTCATTTACCACATGAGGGCTGGTATGCGTACGGGCGCAGGGAGTACCTGAAAGAATCCATGGTCTTATCAAATATCAAGCAATGATGATGGCGGAGACGTGCTGATGAGCTTCCACCATTTCAACCAGATTATATATGGTATTATAACAGTTGTAAAGCAGCGATGTATTGAAAGATGACCACAGGTTGGACTCGCAGCAAATGACTCACCTCCGTACGGGTTTATAGCGAACACATGTGTAGTACCACGGGCAGTGCATACACTGACCCATCTACTGTCCTGACTGAAGCTAGCACCCAAAACCTACAGTGAGTGAGAGCAATAATTACAATTGCGGAAATCGTCGAAGGGACCGACATCGGCAGTCATATCAGCTATACTCTATCAATGGCGCCTCAGTTAGGGAGTAAGCTATTCTCAATTAGGTCCCTCCTCTCCCTTCTCCTCGGGGTGATGCTTTATCGTTTTTCACCCCTTCCTTCTGTAGTCGCTGGTAGTTATGTTCCTTACCTCATCAGTGTCTGGGAGTTATGTTCCTTACCTCATCAGTGTCTGGGAGTTATGTTCCTTACCTCATCAGTGTCTGGTAGTTATGTTCCTTACCTCATCAGTGTCTGGGAGTTATGTCCTTTACCTCCCATTTGATCAGCAGAGGTTGAGACTTATGTCCCTTACCTTGGCTGTGGTGTCTCCTCTGTGTAGTGTGTATAGGTGTTGGACAGCTGCCTGACTGGAATGGCCAGTATCGGCCAGGATTCTTAAAACCTGAAAACTGTGTCCGGGATCATCAGCCGTTACCAGCAGAGTTCCTGACTGGTCAAAGGCAAGGTGGGCGAGTGGTTCCCTGGATGCTTGATAGTGGCATATCACCTCCTCGCCACCGCCGTTATCTGTCAACTCAAACTGCAAGAGAAAAACAGGTTAAGTAATATAGTGTAGTGAGCGGTCATAAAATAGTCATAAAATCTTAAAACATCTAGATCTGGCCACGGTTTTTTATATGAATTTCGTCATTTAGCCACAGGATTATGCGTGCAAAGTAAGTTCAGGGAGGTGCGGCAGGGACAAGATTATTCTAAAGAGACTGCCAAACGATGGCGAATTTGTGAAAAAGTGTTTCGCACAAAACTGGTAGTTCTAGCACGCTTAATAAAGTCGCAAATCGCTGTTACAAGGCACGCGCTGATTAGCTCAATCGCTTCGATAGCCCATAGGAATTCAAAGGCTATAACGTAGAAAGTCAGAATGACTAATTACGTTGGACTTGAAACCTTATTTGAGCAGGTTTGGGAGCAGTTATCTTTGCAGAGCAAGAACCAATCACAATACATAAAAACCAGAGCATCAAAGGCGATTATAAAATGAAATCTGGACAAATTCACTCATTGACCTGAGTCCGACTACAAGCAAAATCCCCATGCACAATTTTTAACGACAGTTTGACCGGAAATAGAACCCCGATACGGCACCAACTACGCAGTCTTGTTGGCCTGGGTCATGTGACCGTGGGAAACCCTTAGTAGTTCATGAAAAGTGATCGCAATTGTGTGGCCAGGAACACGAATTGCGGATTTACTGCATTTTGCGATTAGCATATCGCGAAATCAAAAATTCGCTATCATGTTGCAGGCCCTTTAGACTGCAGCTCCCTTGTCAAACTTTGCAATCTTAGACCAATGGGGATCACCGCTACTGGAGATTGATTAGGAGGATCTTTGTGCGCTATCGACGACTGATGAAGTGGACCGCTCACAGTTTTAGGGTGAAACTCACCAAGCGCATATGTGCACGATACGTATACGGGTGAGGAGTTGGAGCAAAGTAATTTCAGTATATGAAAACACAAAGCTATAGTCGGGAAAGTTAAAAACGGCTGCGGGTTTTTCGCTGCTGGTGGTCAAACCAATTAGTTTTTGCAGCTCAAAGTTGTCTTAATCTGTTTTTCAATGTTTTTCTCATTGGGGTTCTTTTAGTATCAGATACTGTGAACCACTTCCTTATGCCAAGCCCAGTGGTCTACAGCCGGCCTGATACTAAAGAAACCACAATGCTGAAACATTGACAAACAGATTGAATCAAGTTTGAACTGTGAGAACCCATTGGTATAACTACTAGCGGCAAAATAGCCACGGCCATTTTCAACTTTCCCCGACTATAGTCAAGTACTTGTTCAGTTGTTGTGAGGAAACCCCTATTCTTGCAGCTTTTCATGGACAGCTCATTGGTTGTTTCCAGGAATGTTAGTATTGCTGTATAACTTTGCAGGCAAGGTCGTAGAGCGTTGGCCGACCATAAGTCTTCTTAATAAGTAACTCTTGCAGATCTTGCAATGGGTAAAAGTAAAACTTGACATTGATTGTTGAAATTTCGCAAATGTAATGGAGAAGTTAGCTTCGTTAGATGACCCATAAAACGTCCTCCAATAATCAGTACGCGTGTCGGGGTCAAAGTTCAATCTGTTGAATCTGACACGTACTTGCGCAGATTGAGAATATTCACAAATATGCACACACGCGCGCTTGGTGAGTTGCATTCTTTATACAAAAAGTGGACCGGGTCATGGCTATCTATTCAAACAACCCCAGAAGACAGGAGACTTCTAGACAGAGCAGCCTCCAGAGTGCGCAATCATTCACAGATGACAGCAAAAACGACATGTGACAAAAACCTATAATCAAATCCATTAATTTGGAGCACTTCTCAGTTAACAGGAAACCGGAACAATAGAGGCCTATTTATAGTCATCACTCAGTCATCATAATGGGAAGCAGTGATATACAACACCAAGAGACAATCGAGGATCGATACGGCCCAATGGAAGGTGACTCTGTGAGCGCTCTCATCAACCTCAAAATGGCTACACCGTCACTACCTTTGCACACTCTCTGCCTGGTGGCCGTCATTTTCATCAAAGGTAAGCTAGTTTAAATACCACATACTAAAAAGGACAAGCGACCAGTTTCCTAAAGATCAACACTGACAGTTTCTGTACTTCGTATATCTTCATTGTTCTCAATTCTGTCAGACCCAGAATTTTTCTGCCAAAGCCTCCTTTAAACATAACCCAGTTTTACTGTACCTCTCAAGACAGAGATATTGCAAGTGGAATTTCTATAGAGTGCTTGTCAAACACCTCAAGCACAATGTATCTCAAAAAGACAAGTGAATCTTTACTTTAAAATGCGTAAGCTGTTACCACCAGACCCAAATGGTCAGAAGTTCTATGCCTAATCCATCACTTGGGTGAGAAGATCAAAGGATATGATATATGATGGGATATGATGTGATATAATATAATGGGATATGATATTATATATGATGGGATATATGATGTGATATATGATTTAGACCGCCTGTGTATATTGAGCTGTCCCTTACAGTAAGCTGTCTGGTCAACAGCACAAATTCTCCTCATCACAAACTTTACTCCGATCTGATGTCAGGATACAACCTAAACATGAAGCCAACTATCTCGCCACACTCTGCGGTGGCAGTGGAGCTGAATGTCACATTCCACAAACTCGTAGCACTGGTGAGTTTGCGGAGCTGGGTTTTCGTACCGGTAAACTGAAAACGGTCCCGGATTGACCTTATTGGCACGCAAATGAAGAAATTTGTACGATATTTCTTTCAAATCCCGTATGATGACGCCTAATATGTTTTCCTTTTGGTAGTTCAAATTGGTCTGCCGCAGTTTATAGGCAATCACTGATGTTATGAACCAAAATACCAGACATAGCCCTATATTTCCACCCAGACTAGCACTGAATTCCTAGTAATACCAATCCAAATAAGCAATGTTTTCACTGAGTGAGCCAACGGCTCACCAAGCGAGTTATTATACATCAATGGGCGGAATTGCCAAAATTCCAGTTCCATAGCAGGGTATGCAACTCAGCAAACTCTGTATGTATCACTTTAAAGAGGTTATGTCATGGTTAAAAGTGTCTTCACTTGTTTTCAGATTCGGAAACCTACCATGAACAAATGGGCCCAATACCCAGCTCAAATGGAAGATTAGATATAGCCCTTTGCAATGCGCATACTTAGAGCCCTCGGCGACACACTTTTCAGACCTACGACGCAACAGAATTGGCCTCCAGATAGAAAATTAACACAGAGCTGTTGGTGTTTGCATTGACTTCTCGGCTTACGCGCTGATGTTTGGAAACTCCTCTTGCAGGTGTATACTACACAAGTCTGAATAGAGAAAATGTTCAACAAAAATACAGAAATAGGGTTTCAGAGCGCAGTTTTTCACCTCTGTCAGCGAGCGTTAGTGCCATAATTGCAAAATGATAGAGGCCCGAATGCAATGGCCTCTATTTAGGGCTAGGGAAAACCGGCAAAGCACTTCTTATAACTTAAGTTTTCTCCAATGTTATGTTCAATTCTTAAGATCTATTCAATGTTTTAAGGGGGTGAAGATCATTAGGTTACTAAGTTTTAGTAATTGGATCCCATTTTATTTTTATTTGGGCCATTTGGGACGTAGTTATTCGAGTCACCGATATTCGTTTTGTGGAAAAAGACCACTCGTTATTGCTGCAATTAATGCGGAGTTGCCTCCCTTTAGGAATGGGGAACACAACTCCGAAAGTGCGTCTACCATCGACCGTGTCATAACCCCTTTAAGCTTCCATTATCCATTGCTAATGATGATTGTAGGATGATAGGAGTGAAACGATGACTGCTAACATTGGGCTTGAGTTGGTAAGTGTAGGAGCCCACTCATTACTAAGTATTGGGGTTATCTGGCAATCCAGATAACAGCTGGGAATATGGGGAGTTTATAGTGTAAATTGGCTTTCACGGGCCAACTCGCACTCTAACCGGGCACCTGCTAATTCAGCATGCACTATAAGACTGAACGAATGCTCCTGGTTGGTAAGTACGTTGGCATATACTGATGGATCGTAGCTAGTTAGCTGGTCGGTGGGCCTGTGTGATGAGAATCAAAAGCATATGATAATATATATTAGTAACAGCACCGTGTGTTGTTAATGTGAATATAACAATATTTTTGACCACAGTTTTACATGTAGGGCCTACACAAAAAACACCTGAGCAAAGGTTGTGATTTCCACAACATTTGTGTGTTATAGTTGTTCACCAACCCACACTCATTACAGCGTATAATTTATAGGTTTCTTACAAAAAACAAAATCAGAGAAAATAAATTAATGGGCATTTTCTAGCGATGGCGTGATGAATTTCTAATGTGGAAACCGGAGGATTATGGAAACACAACACAGATTGCTTTACCAACTTCTACAATCTGGACTCCTGAACTGCTATTCCCAAACGCGTAAGTGTATAAAAAGTGTGGTTAGTGGATGGGATACCGGGATAGGTGAATAACGCACTGAGTTTAGTGGAATGGGCACCGAGCTTATTGGATAGCAAACTGGGATATTGAACAACACACTGAGCTTTGGAGAATGCACACTGGACTTGGTCAATAACACACCGAGCTTATTGGATGTGGGGTGCCGCATCTATGTTCAACTCTAGCTAAAATCGGTCGATTGTGAGTTTGTTTTTGAGGCAAATGGTGTAGTTCAGTTTAGTTATTTTTGAAAACACGGTATTTGTATTACATCTTATAAAAACCCGTATTATCATACCTATTTCTTAGATTGAGCCCTTTTCTTCAAGGTAATGCTTCAACTCTATTTTAAGGTATTTTTATATTTTATTGTAAGCACATACTTTAATAGCATCAGATATGTTGGAACAGCTCATTGCAGCATTTCTGAGCGAGAAGAAGAGCAAACTTGATTAAAGGAGTTATGACACGGTCGATGGTCTTTGTCGACAAACCGAATATCGGTCACTCGTATAACTACGGCCCAAATAGAAAAATGGGATCTAATTACTAAAATTTAGTAACCTAGTGATCTTGAACGTAAGATTGGAGAAAACGTTAAGCTATAAGAAAAGCTTTGCCGGTTTGCCCTAGCCCTAAATAGAGGCCATTGAATTCAGGCCTCTATAATTGCGCAATAATGGCACTAACGCTCGTTGACAGAGGTGAAAAACTGCGCTCTGAAACCCTATTTCTATATTTTTGTTGCACGGTTTCTCTATTCAGACTTGTGTAACTACAAGTCTAGTATACACATGCAAACGCATTTATCAAACATCGGCACGTAAGCCGAGAAATCAATGCAAACACCAACAGGTCTGTGTTAATTTCCTATCTCAAGGCCAATTCTGGTGCGTCGACGGTCTGAAAAGTATGTCATCGAGGGCTCTAAGTATGAGCATGGGATAGGGCTATATCTAAGCTTTCATTTGAGCTGGGTGTTGGGCCCATTTGTTCATGGTAGGCTTCAGATTCTACAAACAAGTGAAGTCACTTTTGCCCATGTCATAACCCCTTTAAAGGTTGGATGAAGAGGTAAATTTCTTTTGGCTTATCAGAATCAGCGTGTCTCAAAACCTACCTGAGTCGAATAAAAGTTCATACTGAGCAGGCGATGTAGTAAAAAATAGGTTAAATCTTGGAATTCTAAGATGAACTTTCATTCAGTTGAAATTTTCCCGCGTGACGTAAATTGTCGCAAAAGACATCACAGCGGGTCCACGTTATTGCATATGCGCGCTTGCGCGATGGGTAGCCAAAGTCCAACTTCTACAACTTTGTCACACTTCTGACTACTGGGATTAACCCTAGCAGCGTCCCGGGCCGATTTAATCGGCCCTAATCGGCCCTAGGAGTTGTCTGTAGTTTGCTTGGGCCGATTTAATCGGCCCAAAGGAATAAGCC
>Ga0224511_10001645_pt1 | contig 13885 bp, 13 predicted proteins | sample SF_May12_sed_USG_2_FD_169988 | JGI IMG/M metagenome (GOLD analysis project Ga0224511, IMG submission 169988) | Sediment microbial communities from San Francisco Bay, California, United States - SF_May12_sed_USGS_8_1 | ecosystem: Environmental > Aquatic > Marine > Sediment | place: USA...
TTTTTTCCTATTCATGGTATGCTGTAACCTGATCGCATTCGCGAAGATTGGTTGGATTGAGTCCCCAGATATTTTGTAAAAGATATGTGCACCAGAGGCTCTATTGTCCGTCTGGGGAGCGCCGTTCTGCGGCACTTAGAGTCAACATGTAAATGTGTATAAGCTGAGGTATTCATATAATGTTTAATGAATTCCACTTTTGGGCCAATTTGACAACCAGGTACTTAAAGGCCTTTTGAGATGCGTAGCTTAAAACGCGAGTATCACCTTTGTGTTTGATGGAACATGGAGCAATGCGAAGGGAACTCTCAAGAACCTCGGTCTGTGGGGATCACTTTCGTTTTCTCTATGGAGTATTCGCCTCATTTCAGATGTGAATGGAATTTACACAAGTCCCCCGGGAACGGACGGCGCACGCTTCCTGTCTACATACTGCCCAATTAGTGACTCCTCCAGTGTGGCTTTCGGTGGAAAATCTCGTGTGGGACTCGGTGGAATGGACTCGAAGGTAAGCCGGTGCAGAGCAAAGCGAGTGACAACTAAGCGAAGATTCCTTGGACAATACACAACATGGAAAAAGTCTCCTTTTTCGACATGGGCACAGTTGCCTCCCTGTGTTACATACACAAAATGGTTGTTTTAGAGTCTCAATTGGATTTGTAATTGTCGTAGCTAAGTTCAGTTTAAGTTAAGTGAATACATGCAATATGCGCCTTCTCAATGTATGAAGTCTGCAGAGTGAAGTGACTAATTGTCACGACCGCCCCATGGGAGGTAGGCTTATGGGGTTGCCACATGAGACTGATGGTGTGCTGTACAGATTGAGCGGTAAATAAAGAATAATCACTTGCGACGTGCGTTCATGCACAACCGTCAGGAGGTTATTATTCAAAGACCTTGGGTTTTTTAAATGTAACTAAATCGGGAAGTAAAATTGAAGACATAATATGCACTGTCAGACGTATTATTACTGTCAAATGACAGACCTGATCCGTTTTTCAGCCACATCGATTCAAGCGTCCTGCTTACCTGTTATATTGTTGCATGCTTGTTGAAAAGAAGCTTTGAGAATTCTGTGGGTATTCTAGGTAAAAGCTGCGACTTGGGCTTTGGAGCATGGTGTTAATGTGGTAATCTGTAATGGCACGGCAGAGCAGAGTATTCGAGCGATAATGAATGGAAGGAAGCTTGGTACATTCTTCAGTCCAGTGCAACAATCAGCAGCTCCACCCGAAGTGCAAGCAGAGCTCGGTAAGTAGCAAAAGTATGGAGTACTGTATTTTCTATGGAATGCGGGTGCAAACAGAAAGTCTGCTGACGACGCACCATCAGAAACTCCAAATAAAAAAACTCAGTAGGCCAATGTTTGTATACCCTTGATGATGGTCAGGATACGAAAGATAAGAAATTTTAAGAGATGAAACATCTGCTTCCATATGATAAACTTGGGGCTATGTGTCCAACTCTTTAGAAATATTCTAATGCCGTAGAGAACCGACCACAAACCACAACAAACAGTACAGGTACCATCTGCTGATGCCCACAAACTAAACTGAATATTACGCTGTGTATTTTTTTGTAACTCGTATCCAATTCTCGTTGGTCAAGCGGAAGGTATGACTTACACCACATGTATCAATTTTACCTGCTATAACATTGCTCATTTCTCGCTTTTACCAATGATACAGATGCCAAATCATAACATTATAAAATAAAATGGGATCTAATTACTAAAACTTGGTGACCTAGTGATCTTCACCCCCTTATAACATTGAGTAGAACTTAAAATTGAACGTAAGATTGGAGAAAACCTAAGTTATATAAAGTGCTTTGCCGATTTTCCCTAGTCCTAAATGGAGGGTGTTGCGTCCGGGCCTCTATCACTTCGCAATAATGACACTAACTGTCGCTGGCAGAGGTGAAAAACTGCACTCTGAAACCCTATTTCTATATTTTTGTTGAACATTTCCTCTATATAGACTTGTGTAACTACAAGTCTAGTGCGCACCTGCAAGAGGATTTTCCAAACATCAGCGCGTAAGCCGAGAAACCAACGCAGACACCAATTGCTCTGTGTTATCCTATCTAATTCCTATCTCGAGGCCAATTCTGTTGCGTCGACGGTCTGAAAAGTGCGTCGCCGAGGGCTCTAAGTGTGCGCATTGAATGGGGCTATATCTAAGCATACATTTGAACTGGGTATTGGGCCCATTTGTTCATGGTAGGCTTTAGAATCCACAAACAAGTGAGTCACTTTTGCCCATGTCATAACCCCTTTAAAGCTTAGATATAGCCGTATCTATTGCGCACATTTGTTTTCGACTTCTACTCGATGTTGGGAGGGAATAAAGATCATTAGGTTACTACGTTGTTGTAATTAGATCCCATTCTCTTTCTATTTGGCCTACTCAAGTCGTAGTTATTCAATTGACCGATATTCGCCTTTTGGAAAAAGACCGCACGATATCGTTGCAATAAATGCAGAGTTGCCTCCCTTTAAGAATGGGAACACAAATCCGAAAGTGCATCTACCCTTGACCGTGGCTTAATGCCTTTAATAGCTTGAACTCATGTTGATCATTCTGGTCATTGAAAGGTATTACTTTTAGTTTTTTTTACAGCACGACAAGGATGCCACGTTTTGCAAGCATTGGAGCCTGACCAGCGGGCAGACATTATCAATCGACTGGCTAATCTGCTACTGGATAAACAAGAGGATATTCTGGCTGCTAACAGACGAGATATCGATGCTGCTAAGGATGCTGGTGAGATGTCTATCTAATCTAGGAGGTTCTCCTCTTAATTTGGCAACATTGAGCTGGCTTCACCTAAAAACATTCGAGCATTCATCGCTGAGTACCGTTCTTCATTACCATAAAGACGGGTTAAATTCTCAGCATATAGTACTTAAATTCTTCACTATTTAGCTTGATCTGGATTGGACTGAAAAGGGATACTGATGGGTATGCATTTGCGAAACATTGGCTAAACTCAACTATTGTGCCATAGGTTTGGATGGGCCTATGTTAGCGAGGCTTGTTCTGACACCATCTAAGCTTGCGTCACTTGCTGGTGGATTACGGCAGATAGCAGCTACATCTAATACGGTTCTCGGTCGAATCAAGAGGCACACCAAAGTTGCAGAGGTGATAAGATGCACATTCTGGGGTACTAGGATCTGTATCCAGCCCACGAATTTGAAAACCCCAAGTAAATGGAAACCCAAGTAAATGGAGTCTCTATTTTGTAATTGCCACATTTTCACATGTGTCAGATCTGAACAGTGATAGGTCACTGGTCTGAAACTTTGCCATCACGTGTGCTGAGGGATTGGAAGGTCTGTGCTTCTTCGTAACTTGGGTCTAATTCTCGTTGGTTAAGTCTTGGTTATGACTTACACCTTGTTTGTCAAATTTACCTGCTATGACATTGTTTTTTTACCAATGATACAAACGCCAAATCCTAATCATGCTTCTTTGTGATAATCTCTACTTTTAATGGCTCGATAGTATGTTGTTTATTCTGGTCATCGAAAGATATTATTTTCAAACATTTTTGCAGTGTGACAAGGATGCCACGTTTTGCAGATATCAGAGCCTGATCAGCGGCAGACATATATTAGCTTGAATTTTCTACCAGAATTGTTCGTGTTTGTCCTTGTCATGCATAAATGCTGTCGCGGCATATTCTGTGTATCTATATGCAGGGTATGGACCTGGTACAGATAACTGTTCCCATTGGTGTTCTACTTATAATCTTTGAGAGTCGACCAGATTGCCTTCCTCAAATCGCAGCTCTTGCTATCAGCAGCGGTAATGGCCTCTTACTGAAAGGCGGCAAGGAAGCTGCCTACAGTAATGCCATTCTTCTTGAGCTTGTACAGGAAGCATTGGAGCCCTATGCTCCCAAAGAAACTATTGCTTTGGTAAGATTAATCTTGATGTAAAAACTGGTTGGTCTTGGGCCACTCCCCTATTATATTCTTCTATATTGCAGATTTTCATGAAGGGATGTTTTTGGGTGGTTGGGTTTCCTTCAATTGTATAAGTTCCTGCCATTCCGATGGTCTATGTGATGCGTGTTATACGACTTAGGTTACTACATCATGAATTGATCTCCCGTGCTCGGCGTTTTGATCCAAACCCAATGAGGATAAAAGACAAGGTGGAACTGAACTGGGAATCCAGCATGCCAGCGTACTGTCTGTGATGTGTTTGCTTCACCCTCGCTCTATGTAATTTGCTGCTCCTTCTATAGGTGAACAAGCGAGAAGATATCCAGGATTTGTTAGAGCTAAAGGATCATATTGATCTTGTGATACCGAGGGGAAGTAAAGAGTTGGTGTCTATGATTCAAAAGCAGAGTCAGGGTATACCTGTGCTGGGACACAGCGAAGGTATCTGCCATGTCTATGTGGATAAGGAGTGCGATCGTGAAATGGCACTAAACATCAGTAAGTAACTCGGGAGCTAGTGTGAAAAGTGTTTCATATACACGGGATCTATCACAAGTTAGGAGAGGATAACTCTGTGATATCCAAAGATGAGATGAAATCACTTATTTGAACTTGTTTCCAGAACGGTCCATGGTGTGCTCCTCATAAAAGTAGTGCCCGAACCAGATTATAAACCCTATTTGCACTATCCACTGACCCATTGCTTCTCCCAATTGGTATACAAACCGGTGCGCGCAGTCTGAAAATAGAGCTACCAGCTATGTAATACATTATATGGCAAGTGGGTGTTCAGGTTGATCAGGTTTTCGTTTGTTGCTCACATGAAACCCAATTTTTTTCAAATAATCTGTCTGGTTATGTGTGAATATAGCAATATTTTGCCTTGCACAATCTGGTATGGTAACACAAACTTCCCATAATCCCCATAGTCCCTGAAGACGAGACTGAGCTAAGCGAAATTCGATGGCGATCTGCGTTTAGTGGCGGACATGCACGAAGTGTTACAATGTTTTCACTGCGAGTCAGAGAAGCAGTTTGGGCCATTCGATTAATTTACTTCTCCTCGAAACCCCGAGACTCACTGACTGTTTGCCGGATCATCCATCATTAGCTGGCAATATAGGAACATTGATAAATTACAATGCCATCCTTCCTTTCCCAGTCCGAATTCGTTTCTATATGAAAATGTGTATTATTTCTAAAATCTCTGTTGTTTTCTGTCTAACGCACCCTTTGTAGTACCGATGAGGGTGGGTAGTTGGTAGTGCTGTCTACCTTGAACGGATACTTATGCCATGTTCGGCCTATCGCCCGTGTGTGTAAAGATAACTCTGAACTAGCCAGATGGCTCGGCTTTTTCGGCATGTGGGGCAGGCCAGTGAAACAGTGGAACAGCCAATTGGGTCCATTACTAACACTTAAAAGGGTTACAACATAGGCAAAAGTGACTTCACTTGTTTGTAGATTCTGAAGCCTACCATGAACAAATGAGCCCATTAACCGGTTCAAATGGAAGCTTAGATATAGCCCTATCCATTGCATACTTAGAGCCCTCAGTGATGAAGTTTTCAGACCGTCGACGCACCAGAATTGGCCTCGAGATAGAAAATTAACACAGCTGTTTCTGTTGATTTCTCAGCTTACCCTGCTGTTTGGAAAATCCTCTTGTAGGTGCACACTAGACTTGTAGTTACACAAGTCTATATAGAAAAAATGTTCCAACAAAAATATAGAAATAGGGTGCAGTTTTTCACCTCTTTCAGCGAGCGTTAGTGGCATTATTGCGAAATAATAAGAGGCCTGAACGTAACGGCCTCTATTTAGGGCTAGGGAAAACTGGCAAAGCACTTCTTATAACTCAAGTTTTCTCCAATCTTACGTTCAATTTTAAGTTATGTTATAAGGGGGTGAAGATCACTAAGTTACTAAGTTTTAGTAATTAGATCCCATTTTATTTCTTTTTGGGCCGTAGTTATTCGAGTGACCGATATTCGGTTTGTCAAAAAAGTCCAATCGCTATCACTGCAATGCATATGGAGTTGCCTCCCTTTAACAATGGGGAACACAACTCTGATAGTGCGTCTACGACCGTATCATAACCCCTTTAACTGTTATAAATGACTTTATTGTTATTCTACAACTTCACCGTTTTTCTTCACTACACTTGCGTTTTTCTACAACCCTGTTGTCATCTAAAAGCATGTGCGCCGGACTGCCCATGTAACTGGTTTTACTTTTCTTTCAGTTCGTGACTCGAAATGCGATTACCCAGCCGCTTGTAATGCAATGGAGACTTTGCTGATTCACAGAGACCTTATAAAAACAGAATTCTTTGATAATGTACTGGATCTGTTCCGCAATGAGAATGTAAGTCCGACTTTCTGCAAATGCCACATCATGTTATTTATGGTATAGATAACTTTAAATAGTGCATTTAACTTTCCCAGCTCAATAGTTTTCATGCTCCTTGCTTGTTAATTATATACTTTATAGATTCCGCAGTTCACATGTGTATGTCTTTCTATGTGTAGGTCAACATTTTCGTTGGTCCACGTCTGAACGCTATGCTGAAGTTTGGGCCTCCACTGGCCAAGTCAATGAAGACCGAGTATGGTGATTTGGTTTGTACCATTGAGGTAGTGGATGGAGTAGACGAAGCAGTGAATCACATCCACAATTACGGCAGTGGTCATACTGACACCGTGGTGACTTCCAATGGTATATTTCATATGGCCTGTTGTTAGAATCTGGATGTGTTATATTGCTACAAAACAGTGTACATGTAGAACAGGATTAATGAACAGCCCGAACTGATGCCAATGTCAGTGTCACACGCTTAGAGTTGTCTTCTCTCCAACTGCAACACCGACATTTGATTCGGCTAATGTGCTCTTGATGCAGAGTAATGACAAACAGATGTTTATGAGCCTAAAATACTTATCATTCTCTCGCAGCTCAAGTCTCTGAAGAATTCATAAAAAATTTGGACAGCGCTTGCGTCATGCACAATGTCAGCACGCGGTTCTCAGATGGATACAGATTCGGTCTAGGTAAGCTGACGACTAGCTTGTGTCCACTACCGCCATTTAACTTTTGTACCGACTTTGCTAAAAAGGTCGTTAAAGAAACTCTGTGATTGGTTCAGCGAGTTATCCTCATTGCAGATATCCCTGACTTACTGATCATACATAGTACATACAGTGGTCAGTGGTCCATGTGAATGCCACTGACACTACTAATTATCGGTTTCTTGTGATAAGACTGCGATATCTGCTCTTCGACTAGTCATCAAATACATGTTAAATTCATACCCTCTTTGGGCTCCTATACTGCAGTAATCAAACTCAAAGATGAGAAATGGCATCAGCTTAGCCAGTGTTCTAGGCCCCCATGCCACTGCCTCAGTAATGCCAAAAGCTGACTCATTGACATTCTTAACTAGTCTTCCGGAAGATTTATTTTGTTATACACATGCCCATCAATCATTTTTGTAGGTGCTGAGGTGGGCATCAGCACAACGCGCATTCACGCTCGCGGCCCAGTTGGTGTAGAAGGTCTGTTGACTACAAAATGGATCCTTCGAGGGAATGGCGACACTGTCCAGGAATTCACCGCCGGCAAAAAGAAATACCTCCATGAGCAGTTGGCGGGCAAAGATGGTACAGAATAGTAGTATCATATCACACCGATACCAAGTCTCTATTTTAAAAGTCATTAGCAGTTGACTAAAGTTCACTGCCAGCAAAAAGAACTATCTCCATGAGCGGTTGGTGGGCAAGCATGGTACAGAATAGCTGTATCATATCACACAAGTCTCTATTCTAAAAGTCATTAGCAGTTGATCTCACGCATTCCACATTTGGCAGAAACTTTGAACAGAGTCTTTCTGACTACAAAATTGAAGGCTGACTCGCCATAAGAAATGTGATGTCCATATCTTAAATTCTCTCAAATTCATGGTGCAATGTTGCAGATCTGATGCAGGTGTTGGTTTGTTACCATGGAACGGTTTTCGTTACTAACACTATTTAGTCTTTTTTTTACATTATTATGGGTTTATTTAGAAATAATACTTTCACTCCTGATGGTGTTCATGACAGATATTGTATATGGAGAAACAATGGTCAATTATATTTATAAGCAGATCACAAAGCCAACTGAGATAGGCGAAGATAAAACTGTTTCATTAAGCGAGTTGAGATGACTATGCCCTAAACTGACGGGAGATTGTTCATAATAGATTGTGCAATCCGTCCAGTCAAGTTCAAGGTCATCTCTCATTTCTGACGTCCTAAAGAATAAAACTAAGCGTTTCAAAAACTCGTCGGACCAAAGACACTCTGTTATGTTTCACATGATGGTTCAGTCAGTCACAAAAGGGGTTCAATGTAGTCAATTATTCAAAAAGTTTAAAATTGTCACAATGAAAACTCAATTGATGGCAAAGAAAATTATCCAATCTTAGAACAATGCAAATAAATTCACTGTAAATAAGTTATACTAAAAGAAATATTTCTTGGAGGGAGGAGTGGTAGCGGGTTTACCTCACTATCACAATTCACGACATGCCACATCATATGGATATACATACCTAATAGAGGTACAAGTTACTGCAGCTCCGGTGGGAGAGGAGCCTTCGGATGTTTGCTTTCAAAGTGCTGCTTATATGTTTTTGGATCGCCAATCTGAGCCTGTATAACGGAATTGTCAAAGTTTATATTTAGTCACGAGGATAGGGATGACAGTGAAAAAAACAGTAGACTGAAGGAGGCATTAGAGTGCCGTATGTGGGATGGGGACAAATGGGTTGAAAGAATATATGTATGTAAATACCGAGTGTTATGTGAGAGTAGGGCACGCTGTAAACCATATGTCGTCAGTGTAGACTCATGAGTACCAACGATTCAAGCCTTTGAAGGGAGTGAAGAGTATTTAGATTGTGTGTACGACTTTGCAATTGTAGCGGTTTCTTCTACTGCACTACTGTCTCACTACACTGGGTATCTAAACGATGTTTACATGGAAAGTTAACCCTCTTCCTATACACAGTGATGACATGTGAAGGATATGATCAAGGATAAAAAAGTTGCACTTGAAAACTTTCATTCAAACCCGCTGGGCACCACACACGATGGGGATGACTTTGAATACTGATACTTAGACATGACGCGCAGTGGGCAGCACACCTTGCAGACAGTGCAGGAGAATGTGAGGGCAGCAGCAGCTGACTTCTTTTGGTCATGAACCGAATGTCCTTTTTGTTTTGCCATGGCTTCATTTTTCTTGGCATTCTTTTGTTTTGATTGCTCTTTCTGGTGGCCTCGCGCCATTCTTACTAAAAACAAAAGGATTGAATTCACAAAAAAAAGCTTGGCACCGCCGGACGGATGCAGTTGTAAATCACATAACCAATTGACTCTAGTAATTTAAGTTAGCTGTCAACCCTAACTGTACGGGACATAGTCCATTTGTAGTATGTGAGTAACTTATGCTAAGATAACAAACTGGACCCGTTTTTCGAAAACACACAGCAGCATTCCACCACCTCCGCTGTGTGGAGGAGGTACCAAACAGGACGAAGTTGCAGCTGCTATTATCAAGATGAAAGAACTGGGCTCGCTGTCTACAAAGTATTGCAATCCGATGCCACGCAAGTAAAAAGCGGGTTGAGCGTGGCAAAAGTACAGTATCGCTGAGTTCGGGCTCTAAAGTATTACCCGATTAGTTCACTCAGTCGCGGATTTAGAATAGAACTATTGGAAGCCAATCAGCAACTGTGTGGACTAATCTGGAGGACGAGTGCAGCGATGGGCACACCGGGTCCATCAACTCACCCTCGCCGTTTTCGTCGATTTGAATGGGAGATAGTTATCCTGGTATAATCTTCCAATGTAACTTTACTCACATACTACAAATGTACTATCTCCCCTAATTATATCAGTAAAAGTAAGCAATTGTCAAAGCTACACGACTGAAACAGAACTGGTAACTATGTAGTAGTGGTACTAGTGAAAAATGAGTAACAATGATTTACATATGATACGAAACTGAACAGTGAATCTGAATGTTCTGTAATTAGTGTTACTCGTGTGAATAAGTGTTACTCAATTTCCGTCGACTTGGCTGAGTAACTATTAGACTAGAGTCTATCCTAGACACAAGCCACAAGTCAAGACAATGAAGACAATCACAATGAGGGAGTATTGTAAGCAAGCAACTAATTTATTACATTAGCCAGGGCCAGATTCAGAAAGTAGGGTTTTGATTGAATTTGACTTACTACTAAAACTAAGTTATTCTGGTGGGCGACTTACACTTACACTTACAGTGACTGAGTGAGTTAGTAAATTACTCTGAACTCGTGACTGTGACGGGTTAATAAAAGGTCGATACGATAATCATATGAATCATGTCATCATCATGATCATCTCTCCACTCCAGTCCAGTCCATGATCTTGATGATGATGATTCCGATTTATGATCTATCAGTCACCCAGTTACTAGTTAGTCAGTCACTCAGCAAGTATCATTTAATTAATGAATCCATGATTAATCATTTACCTACTACTACTAGTACTACCTAGCCAATGATTTACAAAAAGTAAAATTCCACACAAGTTTACGGTCGATTATGTTGAACATAACCAGATATAACGACAGTAAAACTTTATATCATCTTTGTATCTAAAAGTACCATAATTTGGCTTACCTGAGTAGACTAAATCGGCTCAAACAAACAAGCGACCCTTCGGGGAGCAACGAACTCAATTAGGCAGTATGGCGAAAAGGTAAACCTTACCTCCTAATGCAAAAGACCGGGACTGGACAACTCCCACCATGGATGAATGCGCGTTTAGCAGGGGGATAACGCATGGTCGTGGTCAGGTGGTCGGTCATAATCCGCTTGCATTATGCTCAACTCAGTCAAGAGTCCGATAACCTGACTAGAGCAGCTCAGCACCCTTTTCACAGCTGACGGGTCTGGACTTCATAGGATAACAAGAAAGACCCGTTGGCTAAATTACATAACCCGAGACGCATATCAATGCCCAATCGCTCTCACCCCAGGCCCCGCCCCGCCCTCACTCAATAACCATTTTCCTGACTAATCAGACCACCAGACATTCTGGTTGTCCAGCCGTGTTGTAGCGGTTCATTTATAAAACAAAGTTTTCTTATCATGAGTGTAATTGTTTAGTTTATTTTGTGCTCTTGCACAATTCACGAATTGCTACCTCACCTCTAGAAATTCGATAGGGCTACCGTAAAAAATGAAACAAATATGTTGCTCACATATCTGCAAAGAACTGACGTCTATAGGTTATTTGCATGGGGTGAATCTATGATTTTCAATACTGATTGGTATAAAGTAATTTTTATAACTATTTTATTTTTACATACTTCACCAATATGCACAGTTCATCACCAATATGCGCAGTTTCTTGATTTCACATTGCAGTCTATTCACATAAAACTTGTAGAAAAAATACCGACACACTAAAGAGAAATAAATACATGTACAACATATAGAGAATGTTACGAGCTAAACAGACAAAAAGGATATTTAAACTGCTATAATATACAGCACAAAAAGTACTCGGCTTCTCGAAAAAATCTGATTGGCTATAGCTCATCATCCAGGTCCATTCTGATGGCTCGACCCCGGGTCATGGTCGGGGCGTATGGGCCAAGTCCAGGAGGCGAAGAGTCATTTATTTTTGCCTCAGGCTCCTGAGGAAGTTTAGTGATCTCCATATGTATGACATCATCACTAGGATAATCCTCAGGATCTACTGGGTCATGTATATAGTTATCTCCATCAACAGGTTCATGTACATAATCCCTATCCACTGGGCTATAAGGTGTGATTTTTGGGTGATTGATGAATGGGAAATATTTGGACGAGTCTGTTGGGAATAGGGTAGGGGAACTGTCTTCTGTAGCCAGCAGATTACGCGATGTTCTTCCAGATGACAGCTGCTGTCCTGTCTGCATGAGACCCTCCTTGTCGGCAGAACTTCCAGTAAAGGACTTAAAGTTTGGCAGCAATATGAGCGAGAATGACAGGGCCAAAATCTACAAAAAAACAAACGCTTGAGTAACATGTAAACTAGTCAGTTGAACTTTTAGGCAAGACATTGACCCTTGCGCCCGTGCGTTTACCAGCCATCGGATAAGGTCACCCTTATCACGAAGCTTTCATCCCAATCTCCTACTCCAATGTCTAAATAGCTCATCAACAAGTGCGCACTCACCATTGCACAGGTACCAGTCTTGGCTGTATGTCTTGTGCTCTCCGATACAATCCTCTGTAACTTTTTCAGTTGGCCCATCAGCGTCGAGTTTTGTTTTTCGAGCTGACCGACTTTTTTCTCCAGCTGTCGTTTCTCGTCCGTGCACAGCTTCACTCTTTGCTCCAACGCCTCCATATAGTCTTGCTTCTTTCGGCGACTGTTTCGGGCAGACGCCTAAAAGCAACAAAATCATTTGGTGAACTGGTTACCTGTATCACAAACGGAACTATTGCTGTGGCTAATCCCCCCTGGCAAGGACATTATGTAATTATTTGAACACAAAAGAACCACTGATAAACACTTACTTTGTTTCTTATTCTCCGCCTTACAGAGCGCAGTATCTTTTCTTCCTCTCTGGTCAGTGGCAGATGCTCTGGAAGGGTAATACCCTCCCTCCTCAACAGCTCCTTCTCCTCATCAGCCAACATCAGCTTAGGGAGTTGGCTCTCCTTACTGACCTAAACAATACATACCAATATTTGATTTATGGCACCATGCGTTATTCATGACTCAGCCTCTCATGAGAAACTCATAGTCAACATAAAGGATTGATATTATTGCATCACACAAGGAAACCTACACAAACAGGTCTTACCTGGGTTGTCTTTTTGAAGTTAGCTAAAAGACTTTGTTGACCAGGAGTTTTATTATTTACAGATAGAACTTTGATAACTTTGGTTTTATCTGATGTCTGTACCATCACACTAGGATTATCATCTTCAAAATCTAAAAGAAAGGTCAGTCAATTACTAGATTCCGACGTATATTCTTGTGAATGAGACTAGCAGGAATATCTATACCAGAACCAATCACGGTCCCATGACAGCTACTCACCAAAGTTAATGGGAGATTCATTTCCTATCAGTCCGGGGCTACCGCTGGCGTCTGAAAGTGAATCCAGAAGATATGGGTCGATGCCAGTAAGCTCTTCCTCCATGCTATCCATTCCTTCGTAGTTCTTTAGGTTTAATGGACCAAACAGTTCTTTCTCCATATCCATTGGAATGATATCCTCAATACTGTTGTTGGACGAAGAAGGTGAGTAACCTCCAGTAGAAACGCCGCTGTCACTTCCTCCTGGACTGCTAGCAGCGTAGTACGCATGGTCCGAGTACAGGGCCTTTTGTTTAGCATCATCAGGCAGGTTTGTTTCCAAAAGAGATGCAAAGAGATCGCTGTCATCTAGATCAGCCTAAAGAAATTACCGAAAAACTGAAAATCTAACACTGTGAAATGTAAAAATCACTGACAAATCCAAAGCGAAAAGATGGTAATTGGGACACTCGCAAGAATAACAACACCAAGTAAGTAGCAGTACCTCAGTCCTCACCACAGTGAAACTAAGATGGCTGATGTGACAGCGTTTGAATGGAAACAAGGACGAGTTAAAGAGTGGAGATATTTAACCTCAAAATCAAATCTTAGTAAGTTAGTTATCACATGATTTTCCGCTACACTGAGATTGATTATATGAATAGAACGCAAAGTTATTATTCATTTATTGAGTTCGAGTGACTCGAAAAGTGACGCAGTCATAGTGATAGTCAAGTTAGTCAGTCAGCTGATTGTGACACACGCCATTGACCGACTCACAGTCACACTAACTCGTAGTGAGGAGTGAGACAAAGACTGACTG
>Ga0224511_10001646_pt1 | contig 13884 bp, 9 predicted proteins | sample SF_May12_sed_USG_2_FD_169988 | JGI IMG/M metagenome (GOLD analysis project Ga0224511, IMG submission 169988) | Sediment microbial communities from San Francisco Bay, California, United States - SF_May12_sed_USGS_8_1 | ecosystem: Environmental > Aquatic > Marine > Sediment | place: USA...
CTCAGTGGTAGAGCATTATGGGGTAGGGAGATAGCTCAGTGGTAGAGAACTATGGGATAGTGAGATAGCTCAATGGGTAGAGCATTATGGGGTAGTGAGATACCTCAGTGGTAGAGCATTATGGGGTAGTGGGATAGCTCAGTGGGTAGAGCATTATGGGGTAGTGGGATAGCTCAGTGGGTAGAGCACTATGGGATGAGTGTTTTTGCAATCCGGCACCAAGCCAGGAACTCATGCCGTCTGATCTACACTTACCCTCTCCAGAAGCTCTTCGTAGCTGGAACTCTGACAGATCACAGCACCTGTCAAAGAAGACAATAGCTAACACTAAGTCACAATAACTCACAGTCAGTCACACTCGGAACGTATCCGGTGATAGCTCCTTTAGTCGGGCAGCCGCCGCTCTGGTCTCATACTGGCTTGACTATAAAGTTGCCCAGCAGCATGCTAAAACAGCATGCTGCCAGTTTTATCAGGCAGCAAGGGACTCGGTATACCCGATGTGCGGGGGCAGTCTCAAGCTGTTGGGGCGGATCAGTGGGAGTTGTCCCGAAGTACACTCCGAAACATTGCCTGACACATGACTTCCGGCTGATGACCTGCGTATCGAGCAGTGGATGGCTGCCTCTGTACGCATGATCTCATCTATCTGTCTTGGCTATCAAGTTGCCCTTTTACCCACCTCCATTTCTATCAATCTGATTCTAATTCTTTTCTATTTCTTTACTCTTTTTTTCTATATTAATGCAATAAAATATCATCAAATAAACAACGTCTATGACCGACAGGCAATAGACAAGCTATGGCACCAATCAACTGTCCAGCACATTTATTCTGTGAAATTCATCTGTAATTTAAATTAAGATCTAGGTTGATGAGCTATGATTGGGCAAAAAATAATTTGCATGGGGGTCTGCCCAAACGTGAAATTGACCCAAGGACCCACCCCCCTCAGTACATTATCATCTCGCCCTACAGTAACAGAGAGAGGTCTATGTCACTGATCAGGCTAGAGAACCTGTCACCACCACTATATGCATGTCACTGATCAGGCCAGAGAACCTGTCATGACCACTAGATGCATGTCACTGATCAGGCCAGAGAACCTGTCACCACCACTACATGCATGTCACTGATCAGACCAGAGAACCTGTCACTACCACTACATGCATGTCACTGATCAGGCCAGAGAAACTGTCACCATCACTACATGCATGTCACTGATCCGGCCAGAGAACCTGTCACCACCACTATATGCATGTCACTGATCAGGCCAGAGAACCTGTCACCATCACTACATGCATGTCACTGATCCGGCCAGAGAACCTGTCACCACCACTATATGCATGTCACTGATCAGGCTAGAGAACCTGTCACCACCACTACATGCATGTCACTGATCAGGCCAGAGAACCTGTCACCACCACTACATGCGTGTCACTGATCAGGCCAGAGAACCTGTCACCACCACTACATGCATGTCACTGATGATGCTAGAGAACCGGTCACCACCACTACATGCATGTCACTGATTCGGCTAGAGAACCTGTCACCACCACTATATATGCACATGACCTAATGTGACAGCATGCTGTACCTGTCCACGAATCACCAGGTTAGCCAAACACAGCAGGCATGCCATGATAGCTTTGGAGGAAAATATGATAGGAAGCTACCAGCAGGGAGCAGGCGCCTCATGACAGCGGGTTGACAGGACAAGGGATAAGGAACTTGGTCCGGCCGTTTTGGTAAGTTTCAATCCAACAAACAACAATCAGGTAAAGCTCAAAGGACAAGGTATCTTATAGTCTTAAGCTGTCCTTTAGATCAAAATCCCACTCAATCACTGCATACTGGCCTGTTACTGTCAGACTTACCAATATTGACTAGAATCACCAGTTGTCTCAGTAATGACTTGCTCATCTTCCCCGGTGACATGTTACAGCTCGTTACTAGTTCATCCTCAGGACTGCTGAATGAATGGGTAAACAAAAGCCTATTACTTTTACTGCCCCTTACTAATTGGACACCTGGAAATCGTCGAAACAGCTGACAGTTTGACCCATCAGAATTACCCAATCACCATTCAGTGCTGATTTTTGATAACCAATCATAGCCCTGTGCTTACCTGGTCCCGTTTGCAACTGGTTCTCTGCCAATTGACACCCAATTGGCAGTCGTGTCTACCTAGTGAATGGCATTCCATTATTTCTAGATGAGTAAAGATGACTGTCAAATGTGTCGACTTTTCCTTTGGAGAATTTGTAGTTTTGAGCTTTGATATTGTAGCCCCGCAGCATTTTACACCTTTAATGCACACTCTTCATGTTCAACAGTCACCATCTAATAGCAGCCTGGGATACAGGGATAGCTCGGCTCTGGCCTTGCAATCGTGAGAAGCTGGGTTTGAATCCGAGTCACAGCCGGCCACTGTTGTATGAACGCCTCACATTTATTCTAGCTCCTGCCGCTCCAGCAAGCCTCAGTCTAAGGAGGTGCATTAAGGAGGTCGAGTGTCGGAGCAGAAACAACCCCATCAGTATCCATTGAGCTGGCGATGTCTTATCATCATTCAGCATTTTCAATATGGGTCGGGATAGTTGGGGAGATATGCATTTATTACATCGGGCAAAGAAACGAGAGACGAAGTCAGAAAACAGATCACAGATACAGCAAACCCACAAGAGAAAAACAGCGGATGAAGTTAGGTATAAAACAAGTATCCTACAGTAAAATCATTCTTGAATAATAAATTAATTCATAAAACAAGGGGAAACATAAACAAAAATCATTTCTTATCGAAAAGGAGATTAAAAAGCGGAGAACATTGGGTATAGAAACTCAGCATGGCTAGAATATTGTATTGGACTACACCTAGAACTGACCAATCATTTGCATAGGTTTGATAAATCATCACAACAAATTTTACCAATCAGCCGATTAGCCTGACTGAGAACTGACCAATCATTGCACAAAAGTCTTCAAAATTATCCATTCAAAACCAGGCTGTGCATAAAACTAGCCAACCTTGCTCCAGTTGCCAAAAATAATACAAGCACTCGTGGAATGACCCGATGGAATGTGCTCATCCTCACCCCTTACGGCGCTGATGATAATATCAAATAGATCAAAAATTCCCCTGTCAATCATGGCTGAATTGTCTGCCCTTAGACAGTGCCTCGACGGGGCGTAGCTTATAAATCGCTGTTGCTGCGGATGAGGCGGAGCTTATGAATCGCCATCTCTGCGGATAGGACGGAGCTTATAAATCGCTATCTCTGTGGATAGGGTGTAGCTTATAAATCGATGTTGCTGCGGATGAGGCGGAGCTTATGAATCGCTATCTCTGCGGATAGGGCGGAGCTTATAAATCGCTATCTCTGCGGATAGGGCGGAGCTTATAAATCGCTGTCGCTGCGGATTGTTGGTCTTCTGACGCGGACAGGACGTTCACCCCAGACGACGATTTTCCAGAGAAACGGCGCGAAGAGAAGACTCAGTGTGGAGAGGCTCAAAATCAACAGATAGACCTGAAGAAGAGAGAGAGAGGATAACTCCACAATTAAATATAGGGGATGAATCTGGTTACAGAGGAGGGGCAACTCCCGATGAAGGTGAGAAGGCCTGGAGGCAATGTTTCATCGGATACGGGTAGTGCAGTGTCATAATGAGGTGGCATAAAGGGGACTGTGGGCAATGGGTTCAGCTGATTTTGCATAAAGGACAATCTAGGTTCTGTCGGATTTGCTTAGTTAAAAGCGGGCTGTGTCTGGGGCTGTGTCTGAGGAGTTCGGAAAGAAGTTGAAAAGAACAACTAGTGTTTGAGTAGATTGGGAAGACTCCGCGCCCCAAGGAACCAAATCACTGAATGATAGCTGTATTCGCTGAATAATAGCTGTATTCGCTGAATGATAGCTGTATTCGCTGAATAATAGCTGTATTCGCTGAATGATAGCTGTATTCGCTGAATAATAGCTGTATTCGCTGAATGATAGCTGTATTCGCTGAATAATAGTTGTATTCGCTGAATCGCTGAATGATAGTTGTATTCGCACGATCGAGCTTTCTCATTTCCAATGGTCGAAAGTGCGCCTGAAAAGTGCGTTTTTACAAACCATGCACCTTCGGCTGCGCCTGAAAGCGAATTCGATCACGCGAACAGAATTCCATGCCAGAAAGTGGGCGTGGTAGTTTATATAATGTCAAGGTTATCTGTTCGCAAGATGGCGTCCGAAATTCTCTATCTGCATCTGACCGAAATCACATGACTAAACTGGAATGGTTCTGATGAGCACCCAACTGTATGTGTGGAGGAAGAGGAGTGCTGCCCCACCTCAGTTAAGCCATTGCCTGGTACAAGTTGGCCCTTTAACAGCCACTTACCCGATGGCCATTAAGGCGATGGCACAGTCTTTACTTCTTAACGGGGTGGGGGTTGGAAGTTTTCTGTATAGGAGTAAGTGTGAGTTGCTGATACAATACATACCTCTCTGGAGAGGAGACCTAGATGGCGGGCGCGTGAGCCGAGCACGAAGGAGAACTCGCTGACCTGTGACAGCCCGGCAGCAATGATCCAGGTGTGACGGGGGATCGGCAGCAGGCAGCGCATCACCAACACACTTGTACCAAACTGTAGACCAGAGATAGAGTGTAACTGTCAATACGGAACGGTTAAGCACCGAGTTTGCCAGAACTACTTTTTTGTAATTTGAGGTAAAATAAAATATCGCGGAGCCCTTTGACTCTGAGGGCTCTGTTGTTTCTCCCTTATTGGAGTTTAGCAGCTTCTAGCTTACCTTAAATGATATAACTAGACAGGTGAAGAGAGCCAGCAGTCCCAACTCCACCAACACAAAGGAAGGAAAGATATGTAAACCTGTAACAATGAGAGGACAACTGCATAATGTGTGGTGGGTGACTGAACCTTCTGGCAGGTGCATAGTGCTGTATAACTACAGACCTTCCAGTAGTTATAGTACATTGTAGTGTAATGGTGCTAATTCTATTGAATTGAATTGCAATAAAATCTTCAGACTTGTGGCTGTGCGAGCACGAGGTTATTCAAAAGCCAGGGGTATTTGGCTGTGAATGCGACCAACACCTACATTCTAGAACAAATCTCCTTAAGACGGTCAGAGGGCAGTGCCCAGCAGAATAACAAACCACTCATTCCCCCTATTGACTAGTCAGTCATTACGAACTCCGTATTATCAGGCGGCTTCTAGTAACTAAATACATTCCACTAATAGCTGAGTGCATAACGCGCATCACAACTCACTATTAGTTATGGAGTCACACACTGCAGGTCATTCCAGTTACCGGTAAGCAACGGATTTGTCCTATCATCCTATAGCAGGATACCGGATAGATGTGAGACAGAACTCAGATAATGCGTTATCTTTTTCTTGCCCTACATTACACTGATTCCCTGTTTTGGTAATGGTCAGTTCAGACCAACATTTCATTTCAATTTATGTAAAGGTTTTTTGAAGTTTTATTAGGATATTGGGGCCTCATTATTTTATTATGAACATCCACCGAGTTACACTTACTGTCAGTACAATGTATTTTCTACTGTGGTTTTGAGTGGCCCTCCGAATGGAGGCACGCGTTACCCTACTTCAGCAAGCATTATAAAATGCATGCGTTCCGCGGAATTAAGGTTTGTAAAATAGAGAGAACGGAGGATGTTGGTGAGAGATGCCCGTCACATGGATGACATCATCAAACCAACAGCATGTTTTCAGGATGGTTCATGGTTTACCCCATATGTCCAGTTTAGACGTCGAGTCTACTCGCTGCCGAGAAACTCGCTGAGAATTGGCAGATTGATTCTCAATGAGTTTTAAAAAACAACTCGACCGAAGTTAAGTGTTAACTGAAAAGCATGGTCTCACAATGTACTTTTGATCTCAGTTCTCGGAAGATCTTGCTCAAAACCTGCTGCCTACAATGCCTGCCAAGGTATGACACAATACGGTGATGGGCGGAGCTTAGCGATTCCCGTCAGCTTCGTCCCTATCTAAACATGGATCCGGTAGTCAAGCTGCTGACTCACTTTATAGACTTATATGATGCGAACAGAAAATGAAGTTATTTTTGCTGTTTTAGCAATTTGTTTGAAAATTCGCTCAATGTACAATGCATTCATGATTATAAGCCATCTTTTGTGAATTTTTGATGAGAATACAAAATATTAAAAATATAATTTGGTGTCAGCATGGCCGCCGATTGATCTCGTTTAACAGCCATAACTCATTTGGCCATTAACAGGGACTATTGAGTACAAACCATCCTCGGTTACCATTACCAATGAACTGAACCGTCCTAGCCATGAGGCATCATGGATGCCTGCCCGCGAGTGGTAGAAAAGCTATCGCTAGTTTCCTAAGTCAACAACGTTTCGATCGGAGAGTACAAAGAGTTTGATTCGCTATGTTTTTAACGACTGTCTAAGGTGAATACGGGGCAACCTCTAACACATTTTAAACGTCGGGTTTTCTTGCCTAATCAGGCTCGCACGAGCCCCACCGGGAAGCCAAATCACTTACATACGGAGTTATCTTTACATTGTACAATGGCAGCTGATCGCGGAATAAGACCTTATTCCATAATTCCGATCCATTTAAAAACAATAATAACAAAACTTTAAGATATTTATGACTATTTTAAACAAAATAATGAGCTTAAATACTTTTCAGACTTTGGTCCATTATATTCAATTTACAAAAATAAAAAGCCCAAACTAAGTTGGCCTTCACTCCTCAGTCAGTAGAGACAAAGGGTCAAAACTCAACTTGGCGAGAGAATTTGCACGGCAGTCGAAAAAAGGTGAACTCGCGACCAAAATTTTTTCAAAAGTTACGGTCGCGAGCGAGGAATGGTACAGAGCTAGCTAGTCGCTATTCGTGTAACTTAATTCGCTACTCACCAATGGATGCAAAGAAAAGGCAGGAAAAGAAGTCTTTGATTGGATTAGTGAGAGATTCTATTGTAGAGTTGAGAGGCATGCCTACTGCACTGATAATAGAGCCAGCCAGAAAGCAGCCGAGCTCCATAGATATGCCTAGCATATGGGTGCCCTGTAATCAAACAATCAACCCGTGCAGGTGTTGAAGATAATGAAAACCATGCGAGTAGGTGTACGTATAGAAGTTCCTCCTACTTCTAAGAAAGGTGCATCACTAGCAGTTAGCACTCGCGGAGGGGCAGGGAGATTTTTCAGTGGTAGAGCACCCGTTCTGAGTATGAGCCCCTCACACCAACCCTGGCTCAGGACAAGAAACAACTCTCACGATGATGTGGAACATTGCAGTGCTCCATACTGATCAGTATTCAGTATTCAACCAAGCAGCTTCGCTCTAACGGTGCAGACGTAATACCAAAGAGGAGGATTAGAACTAATAATAGTGATACTAACCCAGAGCATGCTGAGTACTAGGCTTGTAGCTAGTAGTGTCATCATTTCACTGGTAAGTTTTAGCAGCCGAAGCTTGACCAGTTCTAATAGTTTTATCAGCGTATAGCTGATGACAAGAATAAGCACCAGAGCTGGAAAGAGGAAAGCAGATCTATGGTTTACTTTTACTCAGTACGGGGGATAGTGTGTAAATCCCAGACTCGCTAATTGCCTCATCTTAGAACATAAAACATGAATCATTCTGATTGGTGACTCAAAAAGTTTTTAATTTACGCGAGTCTCTTTTATTTTAATCTAGTTTAGACTAGTTTAGTTCAGTCAACATTTCTAATGTCTGAATGTAGAGATCATTCAAATGATTTCAAATCATCTATGATGCTGCAGCCAGTAGATCCGCTATTTAGGCGTTGTGACTGAGGGTTATAACTAATGATCGTCGGCAATCAATACACCTACAGACTAACGCGTCTGGGGAGAGCTGTTTTTAGAAACTTGTATCGGTCAATTTTCAGGGTGAGTATGGCCAATCTCACTCAGGACATTTTCCATCTGACAACAGATACCATCCGCTTCCATCAGGTAAGTCACTTCTAATCATGTGTGTGGATAATATGGTTAAACGGAATCTCTTCCCGATGGCAGGTAGCTGAACCCAGAAATAGCTTCAGCTATTCGGAGCATAAGGAGCTCATATGGAGTGTGTAAAAGATGACGCTCCGTAACCCGAGTGTAAAGATACTTACAGAGAGCCACTTGCAGAAAGAGAGAGGCAGAGGTGAGGATAGTTCCCTGACCGGCGAGCGCAGGCAGAAAGGCTATAAGCAGACCCATGAGTACGTCCTGCATAACAAGGATTCCCAGCAGGATCTCCTCATAGTCAGCTTTAGCTGCGAACACACCGTCTGTAGCTACAACAACGGCGTGTCAGGGGAATATACAAACATCTTAACTTCTAGTGAGGAGAGGTAGTGTGGGGAGTAAAGGCGTTAAATGGAGTGTCCTGGTCGGGAGTTCATACCTAATCACTCCCCAATGTACGAGTGGAAAAGTCACCGGACAGGAAGAATACGGTTTTCGGACGAACTAGCAGCAACAGGGAGTAGCCTTTGAACTTGAATATATGAGTGCTTGGAGGATATAACCTCCTGGCCAGGAAAAAGGCCTTCACCGCTCCAACATGGGATATCGTAAATCAGACATACATAGGTCTATGGTGAGTACTGGCCTGTCTCCTTCACACCTCCATTACATGTATATGAGTATTATAAGCGCGGGGGCATCGAACTGTGAGTGCTCAGGCAGACAGGTATCACGCTCCTATACCTCTCAGACACAGTATATACATATGGAGTGAGACTGGTGGCCGGGGTTAATTCGCACCATCATGTAGCAGCTGTATAAAACTACCTCAGCCCGGGTCCAACGTGACAAAAATGAATGGTATACAAGAGGAAACTTACAGTCTTTATCCGAGTGCTGTCCGCTAGTAAACTTCACCACCAGTGGGGTGCTGCTAAGTGAGAAACAGGCGGCGATGAACGCACTCTCTCCCAGGCTGCTGACATTGATGAGCAGCGAGGCTACCAGCCCGGCTGCTATCATTATACCAGTCAGTGATACGCTCGCCAATACACTCACTCTCAGTACCTACAATGCGGAGTCAGCGATGAAAAGTCAGCGCCGCGCGGCACTGTATATCATTATAAAGGTAAGTAATACTGAACCACTGTCCAAATGAAGTCTCATTGGTAATAGACCAGAGTAGTGATATTTGCTGCCCAATGCATTGAGAAACCTTTCTAGGGTATTGGAGTGAGGGGACAGGACGTATTTGGGGAGTTGTATACTCCTAGTTTATGTGGACTGGGGAGCATGCGACTTCACATAATATAGAGTTCTAGTCCTTATTTCAGCTCCGCAGCAACTCACCAACATTCTCCACCTTTGGTTTAGTCGCACAAAGGATTGAAGTTACATTATACAGCCTTTTAACAGGATTTTATATTTATTCCATTGTCCTACGCGAGCGTTGGACCATTACATCTTGAGGTTTGAGCCGGAAATGAGTGGGACTCGCACCAAGGACTGTTCTATCCGGTAACCCATCCTCACTATTACGATGAAGATAAGGCTAAGATGTACCTGTATTTCCACCAGTTACGGGTTAGCATGGAGCACCACGAGCGTGTCAGGTTAGCATGGAGCACCACGAGCGTGTCCGTAATAACACTTCGACTCATAGCGAGGCTTGTTTTTAGTGGTGAGCTAGGGGTGGGTGAAGTTAGCTCATCCTCACAAGGTGATTCCGTCAGTATAGAGCCTCTCACGGTTACGAGTCCAGCTCTCTGTCACCCAAATTTATGATCGACGGATAATGAGGTGAGCACTGTAGCTACTAAGTTTCCCAACTATCCTAGCCATTCTCCCCGTGAAGAGCGACAAGTGGGACGGGAGTTTGAAAGAAAAGGTAAAAAGTAACGATTGTCCCATAGCCCTAATGGCCACCGGGGAAGTGACTATTAAGGAGCCAACTTGTACCAGCAATGGTGTAACTGAGGTGAGCCGCCACCCCTCATCCTTACCACCGTGCACCCCTCACCCTTCCCGCCGTGCACCTTACGCAACTCTGACGAGAGTCGAGTACCAATTTACAGCTGGGTGAACAGAGAAGAAAACAAGTGTAAAATTCGTACCAGACAGTTCCCACCAGTTACCGATATGCTGGTGCCAGTATGGTCTAGTGAACCTTCATGTGTTGAGATTCTAGATCATCCCTATTGCCAGTCTAGTCGGTCACCAAAACCAAAACAATAATTACTAACTTTATGACCAGAGATCCCACCTAGTTCGTGCTCATTTCGTTCTGTGGCCATGTCATAGCACGCCCGAGCTGGAAGAGGGCACGCATTCTCTACCGGCCACAGCCAGTCCCAATTTTTCCCTAACCCGTTGTTTATCACCCAATACATCATTAACACCAGCCCATTATGTCACCCGAGTGTGACAGCCTAAGTGAACTTTAGTTCTTAAGAAATATTATAATTTGGTGGTAGCCTGCCTTGCACCACCACCACGCCTGGCTCGCACCACCACGACACACCAATTATTTTGGCGGAATGTCGTACAGCCTAAATATAGAAATAACCAGTCATTAACCAGAACTCAGGTTAGTTATACGGCTTCTCAAGCTTTCAGTGTAACCGAGTGCAGAATGACTCCGGGTAAAATGGATTATATCTGCTATGTTACAGATCAATGGCGGTCATTTCAACCAAAACTATTATTCGTGTCCATTCAGTATATTCTAGTATGGTCCCTTGTGTGCAGGATCGTGGATGTTTGACCCGGTCCTCCCTCATTTCACTTCTAGATCTGGGTTGATTTCTCTGTCGTGGATCATTTTATAAACAAGGATATGCCTTAATAGTGTCATCAACATAAACTAAAAGTTGCCTAACCCGGGATACCTACTGCTTACACTGGAAACAGGACTGAGCAAAGTGAAAACCGACGGCGATCCGCGTTTAGTGACGGACACGCAGAAGGTGTTACAATGGCGATCTATGAGCTAGAAGCGGTTCTGATCTTAATTTTGAGAGTTGTCGGTCTTATAAAAACTTGGGACTCACTGGTTATCTGTTCGCAGGGTTTTCCATTGTAAACTGGGAATCCAGGTAAACGCCAGGCTTATAGCTATAATCCAGGTTATAGCAGAGGTTACAATCCTATCTAGTCCATTCCCACAGGTTATAGCAGAAGATACGATCCTATCTAGTCCATTCCCAGTCCGAATTTGTCTACTAATGAAAGCACCCATATTGCAAATCACCATTGTAGGCATATTTTCTATTTCACGCGCTTTCTATACCATTCACTGCCTCGAGCGGATGTGTGGCCTATTGCCTTGTGCTTATATTAAATCCATACATTCGTTATCCCACTGAGCTCTTATGACTGATCATATGTGTGTATCCATCACACGCGTTATTGCACCATAACTTTCGTCAGTAATTGCCTCAGACTGAGCGCAGTTTTCTCTGTGGTGTTTACCATGAGGGTTTGGTATGATAACTGAGTGACAGGGTCTACACCTGTCTAAGTGTTTACAGGAAACTTCCATCTGTTTTCCTCCCGCAAAGACCAGTAATTACTATGAGGGGAGGGGAGAATGTGGGCCACTAATATGTCTCCATACCTAGAAGGCTGGCACCATGAAGGATACCTTCATATGGCGGTAACTGCTATCACTAACTATTAATAATAGTTATTGATATACAGATGTAATGGTAAGCTGCCAGTCACAGCCACACACACTCAGCTGTCGGGTGTGAGAGACGACCCACAATCAAAACATATTCAGCTCATGGCCTGGCCATGCTAGGTTCCCACTTAATGTATAAGGTTTTTTACACATTCTTAGCCCCGTCCCTTCCCAGATCAGACCTCGGGCTTAGGCCATTTTAGGACAGCATGGCGCTCATGTAGAGCAATCAAAGCATGTGTGGGATCGAAGAGGCACAGTCCCCCTTGTCTGATATAAGGGAATGTGGAAGCGCTCTCACCTGCTTGATATGTGATGGAGAGAATTCCAGCCCGACAGAGAAGAGAATGAAGAAGACTCCGAACTCGGCTAGCGTTTCCAGCTGGACGATAGAGCTGAGAAGGCCGAAACCAGATGGCCCGAGAATTATTCCTGCTACAACCTTAAGGGTAAGTGCACATCAAAATATAGAGAACCGAGGTAAGTGCATGTATGTGACTGTTACCTACACCGAGGTAAGTACAACAGTACCCAACTTGTGAGCTACGCTGAGTGATTTGTGATCACCGGCCAGTCCAAACAAAAGGTTTTTTCTAGTATTTCTTTTCATTATTCAAGACAGGCACATGGTTATCCTATTGGACCCGCCCTATAAGCTCGAGGCTTGCTTCATATCGCTAGAGATGGAACCAGGAATCTTCAACTCAGTATGATTAAACGGTCATGAGTTAAGCTATCCGGCTAGTTGGCTAGCAGTAGTATAGGGAGGAAGGGGATACCTCACCTGGGCAAACATGGTGGGCAGGTATACGGGAGTGCAGAGATAGGGAGGGGGCAGATATATCACCTTGCTAAACATGGCGGGCAGGCATTTGGGAGTGCAGAGATAGGGAGTGAGGCAGATATATCACCTGGCTAAACATGGTGAGCGGGTATATGGGAATGCAGAACAAGGGAGGAAGGGGGATTTCTTACCTGGCCAAACATGGTGGGCAGGTATATGAGAGTGCAGAAGTAGCTGAGAACTGTTCCCAGGATCATTGTATACACTATATCCTGTAACAAAGGGATAAATCCGAATGAAATGAGCCTGACACATCCACCTAATCTGTAAGTTCGCAACAGTGACTTCGACTCAGGGGTGGAGGTCAGCTTCGGCAGGAGTTACGGGCACAAAGGGGTCACAAAGTCGTCTGCAAATCACTCTTTGAACGATGAGATATGCCAGCATGAGGTACCAAAGGTGACAGAACGGCAAGGTATGGCAGCATGAGGTACCAAAGCTTACAGAAAACTGAAAATCTGACCTAGTATCTCCCGCGAGCACTTTCTCGTATAAGGCGGTTTTAGACAAGTAGAAAAGTTAGCCGCGTACATTAAACTAGATTTATCACTTTCCTCGTGGTGAAGCTGCCCAGCTTGATACTTTTCTAAATACCAGTTAAGGTTCAGCGAAGAGCTCCATGAGCACTTCACCTCAAAGCAAGGCCTGTTTTTCCTCTCAGCTAGGATTAATGTGAGGAGCTCATACTAACAAAGGGAGCTCGCCATAACCTGGATTCAGGCAAACTAAACACTGCCCGGATCATCCAGCAGTGACATGTCACTGACCCCGAAGGGGTTCATCATCTGCGGATTCGCACAGTCACTCACCATCAGGAGAGACTTGTCTTCCTTCGGCATGGTGGAGTCGTGACTTTTCCCGAGGACGTACTGATTCCCATCAGCATCAGCCAATCTTCCTTTAGGGATCCGGACCAGAGTCTCTATATCACCACTGTCAGCAGCAACCTGCCGAATGTAATTCGGGTCACGGAAGGTAAGGGAGTGCTGTCTCACAGTGGGTGTTCAGTAGGAGCTAGGAGTTATGTGAGGAGCTCATTCTCACAGCGGGTGTTCAGTAGGAGCTAGGAATTATGTGAGGAGCTCATTCTCACAGCGGGCGCTCAGTAGGAGCTAGGAGTTATGCGAGGACCTCATTCTCACAGTGGGTGTTCAGTAGGAGCTAGGAATCACACAAGGAGCTGATTCTCACAGCGGGCGCTCAGTAGGAGCTAGGAATTATGTGAGGAGCTCATTCTCACAGCGGGCGCTCAGTAGGAGCTAGGAGTTATGCGAGGACCTCATTCTCACAGAGGGCGCTCAGTAGGAGCTAGGAGTTATGCGAGGACCTCATTCTCAGAGCGGGCGCTCAGTAGGAACT
>Ga0224511_10001648_pt1 | contig 13876 bp, 4 predicted proteins | sample SF_May12_sed_USG_2_FD_169988 | JGI IMG/M metagenome (GOLD analysis project Ga0224511, IMG submission 169988) | Sediment microbial communities from San Francisco Bay, California, United States - SF_May12_sed_USGS_8_1 | ecosystem: Environmental > Aquatic > Marine > Sediment | place: USA...
TTAAGAGAAAAAATGGGGAAAAAAACATGTAATCATAAATTGAAATTAGTAATCTTTACATTAAAAACTGTTTTGACGAAAAGAGAAGATTAAAGAAATGTGAGGGCCCTGGCCGCAATAGGTCACTCACCTGCGCCCTATTGACCTAGACATCCGGGCAAGCATAAATATTTACCTGTTTTGTTAGCGAATCGCCAAAGAATCATTCCTGTGAAATTTCATCAAATATGGCAAAGTTTGAATGGGCAACTTAAAAGATTTTCGTATGTAATTGTACCAAACGGTTTAGGAGAGTTGTTTAATCATTTGTACTATTCGTTTTTGTTCACACGTTATGTAATTAAATATACCAAACGATTATTGTTACTGTTTAAGACCTACATTTGTATCAGGGTAAACACAATTATAATGTTGAAGAAATTGTACTTTGGTATTGAATAAACTATTTTGTGTTTTGTAACTTCTTGTCTTTTTTGTTTCTCGGCACGAACATCCGAAGAAATGGTATTGTAAATAATCGATTTTGAAAAAAAAACACGATATAGCCATATAAATGTGATTACTGTTGTGTGCACAATTTTATTGAAGTTAGTTGGAGAAATACTGTGCCATAACGAACAATTTAAGTATTGCATTGGAAGTGCAAAGCAGTGTATACCAATGATTAGGGTCTTGTTGCATTTTGAAACCTTTTTTCTGACCATTTAGCATTCTTATACAACCATCTGAATTTTTATGCTATATGGTCACCAAAAGATCGTTATTTTGTAGTTTTATCAAATTGGACCAATCGTTACAAAAGATATGTCGTTTGAAGTTGTTTCAATATACACCAATGTAAACGTATGTCCCTTAGGTTAGGTCCCTGACCATGTTTGGCATCATTTAAACAACTTCGGCAAAGGACTTCTAAATGATTTTGTGTTTTTTATATCAAATATGAAAGTTCTGTGCCTTGTGGTTTCATGTATGATTTTTGAAAAATGCATTTTTTAAACTTTTATTCATACCTCATAAACTGCTTTTGGAACCAACCGGAACAGTGAACAACTTAGTAGAGGAACAGAAGGAATATTTAACTGGTAGTTAAACTCAGAAAGACAAATCTGACACATTGGGTCTTTTTGATACACTATTGAGACAGCCATAAGATGGTAAACAAGGCTTCGCAAAAACACTTATATAATAATAATCATAATGCCATCTGTAAAATATAAAGTGTATTGCTTTACGGATATGTCTTCATATTAACTCTATCAGGCTACATCTGCGACAAAGTGATGTTAACAAGTATGGCCACAATATCCTTGCCTAAAATTATTTGTAAACATATTGAATAAACTATATTGTGAAAGTTACACGTTTTGCTTAATGCCAAAACGTTGTGATAAGCGAAAACAGTGTAAAGACTGTAAATAAAACAAAAGATATATATTGACGATACATGGTAATGTCGAAAGTTGTTACCCCACAATAAACCGTTTTGCTCTTCTTAAAAACTTGCATTCGTTATTCCATTTATATTTTTTAGAAACTGAAAATGTTGGATAAATAAATTTACTTCAAGTTCCCCAAAGATACATTGAATCATTTTGTCATTCCCCGCCACCGGCGATCGTTAGATTATGTGACACGTATGGGAGGCATGGGAACCAAGTATTCATTTCTACAGAAGTCATGAGATGAAATGGTTGACTGCAGTGTAATATCCCAATAATACAAAACACAACGAGCGTGTCTTGTTCGTTATCTATTACTTCGTTATATTCAGTACTATTGTGCTCAACCAGTCATGTTTAGAAAAATGTGTTTAGGAAAATAAACTTTGAAGCCTTTTGAAACCTTTAGGAGATGTTTGTATTTGTAATTATGTTTCAGTTACAGTAAGTCAAAAGACCCTCAACACATTCTAAAATGCCAAAAATATCCCAGTATTACATAATTAATCACTTCCCTTAAACTGATCTTGAAATATCCCTGGCAGGCATCTTCAAACCGACGACTTAAATTCGATGTTTCAGCATCCATCCACGAAAGTATTAAATGTTTCATGCGTCATACGTGACATAAAGCAGAAAAAGAGTTCCTGCGGTTTTAAGAATGCGTTTAGTATTCGATATAGCTCTGAGCAAACAATTTTTTCTAGATGTTACAAAGTAAAAACTTTCATCATCAGGTTTGCTTAGCTGCCATCTTCTGCAAGTTGACTGTTTTGGGATTGGAATGTCTTGTTGGGGAAGTGTGAGTTTCCGCCCTTATAAATAACAATTACTTTTGCTAAAGTTTATTTGTTTTATAACGATATTTAGAGACACAAGCTTGTCGTGGTTAGTTACAATAGAAATTATGAAGGTAAGGGCAAAACTGCCTCAAACCACAACCAAATATATATGTGTTACAGTAAGGTTAAAATAGTTTCCATAAAATCAACCGATATATCCTCTCAAATGTATGCATAAAACATCTTTAAACAAATTACTGGATGTCAACACTTCTGCCCACTACGTACATTATTCTGTACTAAATTGGACACCTGACAATGGATAGTTCCACAACTGTCAATCAGGATAAATTATAACGGTATATGGTCAATTTTAATCCAATGGCTGATAGGTATTTGCTCAAATGACAATCTGACCTAGTTTAAACAATGGAAAGCATGGTTCCTGTTTGTGATAAGCGTTATCACATATACAATAGATTTCGCCATTTTTGGGCGGAGATTAAGAAATTGTGGAACTATCCATTGAGACAATGCATGGTTCCAAATTTTTTTTAATCACCACCCACATTTGCTGAAATCCATTGTTCATGTGATAAGGTTTATCACAACCAGGAAGTACGCTTTCTATTGTATATACTAGGTCAGATTGTCACCTGACAATATATCCCTACTCCATTGGATAAACATTGACCATGTACTGTGATAAATGATAATGATTGACAGTTGTGAAACTGTCCATTGTGACATTAACCAAAAACTACATGTATGTGCAATAGCTACCTGGAATGAGTTCTAGTTAAGTGTTTGGGTCATTTGATATAAAAAACGCCATATTAACAAACTGGAATACAACTTTATTCAAATTTCTCAAACTAGTATATGCATATTGCATCTAATGCATTACAGGCATCCATTTCTGAATTATTCACCAGCGCTGTTATTATACGACCGCATATTGTGGTAAAACGTCCTCAGGTTGGCTGCATTGCCTTCAAAATCCGTTATACATGTGCTTATTGTGCAGTTCCTAATTCTCCGCGAAGTACAACTACTTTTTGCGCAACTCTAATACCACTTACTTAAGTAGTAATCACTAACCGAAATTAAATAAACAATACTGTATAGATCTAGATGTCAAATAAAAATGCGTGAATTGCTCATACAGTTCAGAATGCATAGGCACATTTTTTTCATCACCAAAATGCAATACTTATTATAATAAGAAAAAAGTTTTACGCCGCTTTCTGTCAGGCTACATTTTCATGGTAGAAAATAATTCAAAACGTACAAATAATTTTCTTCAAGTTATTAAATTAATTAACATAAAACATACTTCTATTTGAGTTACGCACATCTGGGGGGTCTCGGGCACATGACGCTATGGTCTAAATGTAGCACCGTTACATTGTGTACAGTTTTGCCGTACTAGGTTTTTAATGCACACACGCACTATGCAAAATGGCATCTTTGTAATAGTGAGATAATTACTTTATGACTATCACGTCTAATCTGACTACTCAAAGAGAAGTTACACATGGGAATCATAGTATAGGCTAAAATTATAATTTAACATGTTTAAGAATTTTTTTATGTAAGACACATTTTAACATAATTTGTTGTATGATAATAAGATGTAAAGATCTTAGTTAAATACCGTACGATTCTATATAAAAATGCTTTTGTTAATTTCTCTACAAACAGTCTTAAGGACTAATACAGAAACAGAAAATTCATGGTTATTTTCAAAAGACACATTTTGTCATTCTCTAACACCGAAGATCGTGAGAATTTGTGACACGTGTTAAACGCATGGGAACCACCTATTCATTTCAGGGTTGACTGTAATATGGTACTCCAATAAAAGATTCAACGAGTTTGTCTTGGGCGTGTACATTTACACATTTGTATTTATGCATTTCCAGTCACAAACGCCTCGATATACGACAAACCCTTCGCATAAAACACGTTGAATCGCTTTCCTTAACATAAATCAAGCAGTACTGTTTGGCTATACCGGCATCTCCAAAAACAAAGTTTGTAATACACTTATTTGCAAAATAAAGCTAAAAGCTAATGCAAAAGCTGTTCTTATGCAAAGTGTTCCACATTTCTTAGTACGATAAACAGAAGACAGGCAAGACCCTCTGAAATGTCTGCAGGCACAAGTGATGGACACATCTGTCAAGAGTGTTACTCAAACACGCAACTAGCAGATTCCTTTATCGCTAAGGAGCAACAATCTCAGGCGTTTGTAATGAACAAATGACAACACGTGTAAACGAGGTCAGGCAAAGGGCATTTTCCTCTAGAGGAAACTGTACGTATTTAATAGTATGTCACAGTTAAGATACGAAATGCAATTCCCACCATTTAATTGATGTGATACATTTTTACCGAACAACTTGCTTGATACATACGTATAATATATATATACGTAGACATGTTAAACGATCAAAATGAAAGTGTTTCTGATTGATTAGTTCAACGTTTAAACAAACTGGTAACGTAACTGTAAAAAAATGCAATATGTTTGAAAATAGGCAATAATGAAAGCACGTTTCTTTCTCAGAGCTAGAAATACATGCAAGGCAAACACGGAATGCGCTTCGTTTGTTTATAAGTCTTTTGTGTATAGCAAACGCTGGTTAAACAATCTGGAATATAATTCCATTCAAATGGCTGAATCTGTCATAGGCATACTGCATACTATCGCATTACAAGCAAAATATTTAATATAAATCACGATAGCTGATAGATAACAACCGGATATTGTATTTTAACGTTCTTTCGCTTCATTGCATTTAATATTCGTTATAAATATTCCAAAAGACTAGTTCCTGTTTCTCCATGAAATAAATAATTTTACTCGCACCTCTCCGCAATCACTTACCGATGTATAAATACTATTTAACGGAAAACAAACATTTTAAAGGGGTAGGTAGATATTAGCTAACATTATCCTGTGTGCATTTCCCTAACTATTAAGTGTACGTGTGTTCATTTGATATTTATAATAAAGGCAAACCATTAAGAACATTGTTGTCGACCCTTAAGGTCGTACAATTTCCTTTAAATACGTGTATTCATGTATTTCCCCATTAATACGTTTAATGAATTTTAAAGAGGATCTGAAAAATACACTGAAAGCCCCCAAAGACACATTCAATCCTTTTGTCATTCTCCGCAGCCAGAGTTCGTGCGTTTTCGTGAAACGTATGAGAGACACGGGAACAATCTATTCATTTCATAATCATCATGTTGAAGAAATGTTGACTGCAATGCCTGATTTTCAAACCTCCTAGGAATACATGTTAAATTATTTTTTAAAAGAGCAAAATATTGTCTCATAAATAGATCACTATGCGCCTTACAAATGTTACATATTTTCCTGGCCTCACATAGTCATACGTCAAGGTGGGATTTCTTCATCAAAACAATTGGTTCTTCAGAGCAATACATGTACAAGGGCACGAAAAACAAAAGTAACGTAAATGTACAAAATTTGCTACATAAAATCTAGGTCAAAACATATAAGAGGAAATGTCTTAGGAATTAAGCTTCTTAAAAAGACAAACAATTTTTAAGTACTTAACTAGCATTTACTGTAAAACAGGCTAATTCAACATGACTAACACAACTTTTTATAAGAGGTTTAAACTATTTTAACAGAGACACAATGACTAGCATATTAAAGAACAAACAGACTTTACATAATCGTTTACTGTATAATAGGCTAATTAAATATGTTTACCCACATTATTATATAAATTTGAATTATTTGAACAGAGACACAACCCTTTACATAATTAATTTTGATTAATAAACTAAGAGTTTCTGCTTCACAGGCGTCAAAGCTGATGTTTCTTTCGAGTATGTAATAATATTACGATACTCCCAGCATTCCGAAATACGTCTTACTGTTAATTTATTTAGTTTACTCGTCCTTTCAAAACCACTGTGTGTCAAGTGGTTTTTAATGAAATTAAAAATAACCCTTATACGTTATTTAAAACAATTCACGCTCCGTTTCAGGGTCGTGTGTGCTTTTGGTGCTTTTGGCATTAGGTAACTATTAAATGACCTGGGTGAACCAAATGAGCATTTTAAGATTAAATGCAGATTCCGCACGTACACGGAACGAATATATATAATATATATAATTATTACATTCCTTTACTATAAATAGTAACACATTTACGTTAAATAAAAACTAATACGGGAGTTCAAATGCCGGGCATATAAAAATGGTGTGCCAAATACGGGTTTTCTACTTCCGGGAGGGCCAATACGGCCGTATTGGCACACGATCAAATTCACGCGCCGATGTTAACGACCGTTTAAAAACAGTTTAAAGATCTATTTGCATAACATACTCACAAAGAAATATATTTAAATAAACAAAGAATGATACCTGTACCTTCCTATCGACCATTTGCATTTAACCTCAGTAAAAATTCACAAAGACGCAAATATTACAGATAAATATAACATTTATCCATAACATTTTCCTCTCATCGGTTTGTCTGTAAACAACTCTTGAAATGACGTCATCATTTGTGACGTCATTTGGCAGGTATAAAAACCTAAAGAAAATAAAACGTACACTGCGACTTTTAACGAAAGTTTTTTTATTACCTCCCTTTTCAATTTTCAAAAGCATTTTAATAACTGTTTCAGTGGTTGGAAATATCCGAAGATATGTAATAAAAAGGTTATATCACGGCTATAGTATGCCGCGGGCCCGTATTGGCACACCTTCTGAGGCATTGGCCCTCGGGCCAATACTGCCGAAGGTGTGCCAATACTGGCCCTTGGCATACCATAGCCGTGTAATATAATATAATTCCAAATCTTCTGTTTTTATTATGAATTAGTTAATATTGTTTCCTGTTTTAACATTTTCAATTGTACAATCTACTTAAATTTAATTGCATGTAATTATTTTAGTCTCACAGATTTTTACATAATGTAATCAATATAAAATTGGACCAATGAAATATGTATTTTGGTTTATTACTTAGAGATTAATAACTGTCTTAGCGGTGCATTTCATCGATAATAGCCTCGGCTGTATGATAATTATTACTGCCAGGGCTATTATCGCTGAAATGCCACGCTATGCCAGTTATTGAACTGTTTAATACAATAATAATATGTTCGTTATATATTTTGGGATACTGAGTACTGTAGGCCTACCGACTCGTATTCTTTTTTTACTTAATAAACGTTTCATAACACATTGTCGAAAATGTACTTACTTCAATAGAATGCATGTTTTGCATACATGATGTTGTCAAAATGCAGAACAAAGAGTTTGAAAAACAAAGTTTTCAATACACTTTGTTTTACTTTCGTCTCCACTTTCAAAACTTTCTTCTAGTGACAATGTCCAATTTTAATAATATGTCCGGATACTATTCATATTGAACAATGTGACTCCATTCTTCAATTTATCCATTTTGATTATTAAAAACATTGGATAAATATAACACAAATATCAAGAGGATAGTTTGACAGTTTAGTTCTTTATTAACTTACAGTTTAAGTTTAGTTTCCCGTGAAAATGAGAGTTTATCTGTTTTCGAACTTACACCAATTTGTTTTTGTTTACAAAGTTTTAATGGTGACGTCATGTATGACAGGTTAGATTCAAAATTCCGTACTATTCCGTGCTGTTTAAGGAATCCAGGTGTCTTTGTCCTAGAAATGTACTGCATATTTCTAATGAATGCATTTTTACAAGAGACTAAAGCGTACCCAGCGGTCGGCCATCTTTTTTGTGCAATGCCGTCATGTTTGCACGTGCGCGTCTTCCCGGGGCCAAAACGTGATAATACTTTGCGGAGGGCGACAATGAGCCCAGAAGCAGTGCAAAAATGTTACTATTTATAGTAATATGTGTATTAAAATACAATTATAATACATTTAAAACACTGAATAATCAAAATTCAAATTTATTTCGATAACTGTGTATGAGAGCAATAAGTATGTCGACAGACAACCGAAGAATACATACCCTTATAACAAATCCCTTGACTTTAGAAACAATAAAACACAAACAACAACTGCAACAATATTTTAGGGACTATTTTCTTATCTTATTATACCTAAAACTAGTAAAAGTACTAATTATGTTTCTGTAGACAAAACAACATATTATGATATAAATTGTCTTCCTCGTATCCTATATTCAACGTAAAGGTACTATTTTGATAAGTAAATACCATATATGGTATTCCTATATGTATTGTATAGTAAACATAACAATATCAATTTCATTCTTGTCACTCTAGTTGTATCAATGCTATAATATTCCTACATTCTCCCTTCAACGCGTTTATTTAGACGAAAGGTTGTATGGCAGATGTAAATGTCATATCGGCTACAGACTGGCATGTGAGACATCAGATTGAGTAATCATAAGAGGTCTGTCATCGTATAACATATTCAGAAAATGGCCCATCGTATAAATGACACAAGAGCACATAATCATGCAATCCACTTTTAGTAAGAAACTATGTTTGGTAAAATATAATTATAAACCGTTGAACTGTGGCATATGCAACAACATCTTATGAACTACCTAGAATAGTCTGATATGATCGCTAATATTACAAATAATTGCCCAATATAAAAATACACAATGAATGCACATCAGCAATCCTGCTAGTTTTATATTACATTTAGAACCACAATACTATGTAATTGATGTATGCATCAATTATTATATGTGCACGGTGGCGATGCTATCATTCACAGAAGCAATTCATTTGTGAAATTTACCCCATTTTCCATCCTGTGTATGCCTTCTTATATCAAAGCACAATGCTAACACGTTTAAGCAATATACTTGATATGATATTAATTATTTAAAACATTCTATTTGTAAGGTCTGCAAGTCGCATCTATCAATAGTAATGTACAAGATACCCATTGACCTTTAAAATACTCGCCTACTAAACAACACATGATTCGTTTAAGGGTAAATACATTACTTTGGCATTTCAACCGCGCCTTAATAATAATTTTATATTATCGCATTTCTTATTACTGATACTTAAATGACAAATTAATATTAAACAATATGATTATATATCTATTTATTGTATAAGGTGTCGTACTGCATTGCTAAAAATGATGATAAACGTGAACCAAATTGTACCAGATCAGCTTATTACAGATCGCCTCGCAAGAAATCATTAGCAATAGCCTTTACCACTCACCCACCATCCACCCACAGATTACATGAGCACGAATATGAGTGGGCAACAACTTGTAATTACCGGTTTAAAATACAAGTCTTGAGCACAAACATGTCATTACATTAATTGGACAGAGTATGATTTATAATAAAAAAGGCGTAGAAAACACTATGTGTGCACAACATTAAGAAACAATTATATTTAAATGATAATACGATTGTAACTTTATTATACTATTGTTTAAAAAGGGATTCGTATGAGATTGGTAAACTATGTTTCGAAGATATCGGTGAACATAAATGTTAGATGAAGAGCATTCTGTGACAATTATCCTATTGTTATTATTACCAATTTGACGTGATACAACGTGGCGGTTATTGCGTGCCAGAAACCAGTTGTAAATAAACTATTCTCCAGGAGCACATTGATGTCGTTGAAATAGTCTATTTATTGAATGCATTTAATGTAAAGTCTGCTTATTCGTGTCGGTAACAAATACACACGCATACGGTATATTGCCCCAAGGGGAGGGGGTATTGTAAAACAGGGAAACGCCGTGCCGTTTCGGAATGATTATTCACGCGGTTTATTTTAAGAAACACGTTTGTGTGTCTCTATTTCAAGTGTCGTTATATGGCGAAGGCCAAACTGCTTAAATGTCAAGAAGAAATTCCTTAACGATATAAAGATTTTGTTATTCTTCGAAGCAAGAGATTCCTTAGCATTGCAAAAGAAATGGCTATATTTTAAATAGAAAAATGGTTGCTGCAACAAAAAAATAAAAACGCAAAAACAAAGAAACAAAAAAGGAAATGAGAAATGAAAAAGGTCTTTGTTTGGCACCAGAATCGAATCCGGGGCCTCTGGTATCGAAGACTGCGTTACCTTTCGGCCATCGAGACAACTGAACGTTAAGAGTGTAGTAAAGCTTTTTCACAGTTTCAACGTATTGCATCGATACGTTAACAAACAAACCAAATTATTCCACATAAGTAGGAAAAAAGTGGCCACAACTGGATTTTATTAGCAACAATACTTAACAACAGCGTTGCAATAACTTGCCCGTTATGATTGATCAACAGAGTTTATCATAAAAATTGTGAACTAACAAGCCATTAAATGCCTTCAAATACAGCATTTATTGTAAGCAAAAACGCAGTGTAGGGTTTTAATACCTCATACCTTTGAGACTTTTAAAGTAAGACCTAATGTAAATGTCAAATTGCATGTAATGCGTTTAATGGTGCTAACAGTATTCACTAGACCAATCAATAATTTAGTATCTTTATTATGTATTTTAAATGATATTATTAAAAATGTTATTTAATAGAATAAGATGGAAATCATAATAAATTGAAATTCGTTACCTTAACATTAAAACCTGTTTTGGCAAAATCATTTGAAAAGATGTTTAAAGAAAGAAGAGGGCCCTGACGGCAATAGGTCATTCACCTGAGCCCTATTGACATAGACATCCAGGCAAGCATACATATTTACCTGTCTTGTTAGAAAATCGCCAAAAGAATCATTTCTGTGAAATTTCATCAAATATGACAACTTGAAGATTTTCGTATGTAATTGGACCCAACAGTTTAAGAGAGTTGTTTGATCATTTGTATTATTAGTTTTTGTTCACATGGTATGTTATTAAATTCAAATATACCATACGATTATTCTTACACTTTTAAGACCTATTAGGGTAAACACATTTATAATGTTGAAGAAATTAAACTGTACTTTGGTGTTGAATAAACTATTTTGTGTTTTGTAACTTCTTGTCATTTTTTTTGTTTCTCGGCACGAACATCCGAAGAAATGGTGTTGTAAATAATCGATTTTGAAAAAACACGATATAGCCATATGAATGTGATTACTGTTGTGCACAATTTTATTGAAGATAGTTAGAGTAATACTGTGCAAGGACGAACAATTCAAGTATTGCGTTGGAAATGCAAAGCAGTGTATACCAATGATTAGGGTCTTGTTGCATTTTAAAACCTTTTTGCTGACCCTTAAACATTTAGATACATTCATTTTGCTTTAGGGTCACTTGAAGATCATTACTGTGTAGTTTTATCAAATTGGACCAATAGTTACGAAATTTTAGTCGTTTGAATATATTCCAATATAATCAATGTAAACGTATGACCCTTCGGTTAGGTCCCTGGCCATTTTTGACGCCAGTGGCATCATTTGAACAATATCAGCAAAGGACCTCTAAATGATGTTATTGATCAAATATGTGCCTTGTGGTTTCATGTATGATTTCTGAAAAATGCATTTTTAAACTTTTTTTCAGACCTCATGAACTGCTTTTGGAACCAACCGGAACAGTGAACAATTGGTAGAGGAACTTATGGAATATTTAACTGATAGTTAAACTCAGAAAGAAACATCTAAAACATTGGGTCTATTTCATACAATATTGAGACAGTCATTAAATGGTAGACAATGCTTCGCAAAAATACTAATGTAATAATAATCATAATGCTATCTGTAAAATATAAAGTGTAATGCTTTACGGAAATGTCTTCATATCCACTCTATCAGGCTATATCTGCGACAATGTGATGTAAGCAAGTATGTCCTCAATGCCCTTGCCTAAAAATATAAGTAAACATAATTATTGAATAAACTGTATTGTGATGGTTACACGTTTTGCTTAATTCCAAAACGTTGTGATAAGCAAAAACAGTGTAAAGACTGTAAATGAAACAAAAGCTATACATTGATGATACATGGTAATGTCTTTAGTTGTTACCCCGCAAATAACCGTTCTGCTCCGCCTAAATACTTGCATTCGTTATTCCATTTATGATTTTCAGAAACTGAAAATGTTGAATGAATAAATGTACTTCAAGTTCTCCAAAGATACATGCAAGTATTTTGCCGTTATCCGTCACCGGCGATCGTGAGATTCTGTGACACGTATGGGAGTCATGGGAACCAAGTATTAATTTCTTCAGAAGTCATGAGATGAAAGGGTTGACTGCAATAATACAAAACACAACGAACTCGTTGTCTTTGTTATCTATTACTTATGTTATATTCTGTACTATTGTGCCCAATCAGTCATGTTTAGAAAAATGTGTTTAGGAAAATGACCTTTGAAACCTTTTGAAACCTTGTAGAGATGTTTGTATTTATAGATATGTTTCAGTTACAGTAAGTCAAAGACCCTCAACAAATTCTAAGATTCCAAAATTGCCCAGTATTACATAATAAACCACTTTACTTAAACTGATCTTGAAATATCCCTGGTAGGCATCTTTAAACCGACGACTTAAATTCGATGTTTCAGCATCCATTCACGAAAGTATCAAATGTACCATGCGTCATTCGTGACATAAAGCACTAAAAAGAGATCCGGTGGTTTTAAGAATGCGTTTAGAATTCGATACAGCTCTGAACAAACATTTTTTCTGAAAACTGTCATCACGAGGCTTGCTTAGCTGCCCTCTTTTGCAAGTTGACAATTTGACTGCTTTTGGATTGAAATGTCTTGTTGGAAATTGTGAGTTTGCGCCCTAATAAATAACAAATCATTTTGCTAAAGTTAATTTGTTTTATAACGATATTTAAATTACACAAGCTTGCTGTTGTTGGTTATTATTGAAATAATGAAGGTAAGGGCAAAACTGCCTCAAACCACAACCAAATATATCTGTTACAGTAAGGTTAAATAGTTTCCATAAAATCAACCGATATACGTATATCCTAACAAAAATATGAATGAAACATCTTCAAACAAACTACTGAATGTTGAACACTTCTGTCTACTACATTATTATGTACTAAATTGGACACCTGACAGTTGTGACATTAACCAATAAATATGTGCAATGGCTACATGAAATGTGTTCTAGTTAAGTGTTTGGGTCATTTGATATATAAAACGCCATATTAACAAACTGGAATATAACTTCATTCAAATGTCTCAAACTAGTATAAAAATATGCATATTGCATCTAATGCATTACAGGCATCCATTTTTGAATTATTCACCAGAGCTGTTATTATACGACCGGATATTGTGGTAAAACCTTCTCTGGCTGGCTGCATTGCCTTCAAAATCCGTTATACATGAGCGTATTATGCAGTTCCTGATTCTCCGCGAAGTACAAATACTATTTGCGCAACTCTAATACCACTTCCTTAAGTAGTTATCACTTACCGAAATTAAATAAACAATACTGTATAGATCTAGATGTCAAATAAAATACGTGAATTGCCCATACAGTTCAGAATGCATAGGCACATTTTTTTCATCACCGAAATGCAATACTTATTATAACAAGAAATTACGCTGCTTACTGTCATGCTACATTTTCATGGTAGAACAAGAAAAAGTAAAACAGAGGCTGTTTTACAGAGACGGTCTATGTTGAAGTTTGGTGTGATATGCAAATACATGAAGCGTTATGGAAAGTGCTGAGGGTGACACCCCTCC
>Ga0224511_10001649_pt1 | contig 13875 bp, 15 predicted proteins | sample SF_May12_sed_USG_2_FD_169988 | JGI IMG/M metagenome (GOLD analysis project Ga0224511, IMG submission 169988) | Sediment microbial communities from San Francisco Bay, California, United States - SF_May12_sed_USGS_8_1 | ecosystem: Environmental > Aquatic > Marine > Sediment | place: USA...
TTAGTATCATAACCAGTGTTAGTATCATAACCAGTGTTAGTATCATAACCAGTGTTAGTATCATAACCAGTGTTAGTATCATAACCAGTGTTAGTATCATAACCAGTGTTAGTATCATAACCAGTGTATCAGGCCCTTCTGCTCTACAAGGATATCAGATCATGTTAGTATAACAAAGCCGCAATAATATCATTTTTGGACATATCACCCTGTCTTTAAACCTAGCGCTAATACGGACTATATGGATATCACCAAGCTGATAGTAGGGAACATTTCTGCTATCTGCGAGTCTTGGCACTGTATCAACAGATCTTCAATTCCTTTGACACCACAGTGAATTTGGCGAAGTGAGAATATATTCACATTGTTAAGGGAGTGGTTGTCTTGCGGTTGAATGCGTGCCGAGCACTGGGTATGCGTCCACCAGACCATAAGGACCTCTAATAATAATCCGGATTATCTCGCTGACGTTGATGGGGTGACAATGATTAATGGTCAGAATCCTTATAACACAGGGATGGGCCAAAGGAATAAAAGTCAAAACAATCGGGGACGTGCAGGCTCTGATGTGTGGGTACCGGGTGACACCAGGAACTCATCACTGTCTAGACATTTACAGTAATGCCAAAGCAACACTGTGCATGTTTTCAAATCAGGAAATCAGGAGGTTTCCAGCTCAAGAAATCATTTACAAATCATTCATGTTCTTGACACTCTGTAGTACTTTTGTTCAGTTTTCAGGAGGGAGGTTTGGGAAATTTGTGTTTTGCAAGATGATATGATTATTTTGCCTCTCGCCCAAATGCTAACTCACAGCGGAGAAACTGAAGGGGTAAAACCTATTAGCTTTAATTATATTGCATTAAGCTGTAGATGAATATGAAGAATGGGACAGACCTGTTGTTAACTACTAATAATAGACAACATTGATCAATTATTTGTCTATAATACTGGGGTTGACATATAATATTAAGATGTGTAATACATGACCATTAATCGCAGAATACAAGAGTTTAGACACTACTTTTAGAAACTTGGTATGGCTAGTTCATCGAAAGTCATTTTTTGATTTGTAGTGTCACAATGAAGTGTTTGTTGGTATCGTTGGCCCTGGTGGCCATCACCTTGGCTCAACAGGAAGGTTTTAAGATCGAGGTGACCTACAAGCCACCAGGTTGTGATGAGGCACGGAAATCCACCTACGGTGATGAGATGAGGCAGCACTACAATGGCACCCTTCTCGATGGAACTGTCTTTGATACCAGGTAAGACTCATAATGTTGTTCTATGAGGGCATTTTGAGATCTTATCTAAATCGGAGGTTTGGTCTGCAGGGGCTAGGAGTTATGGGAGAGGCTCTTACAACCATGACTAGGACTTGAACCTACCCTCTTTTCGTCTTGAGCCAAGTGCCCTAGCCGCTGAGTTAATCCACTCATTGAAACATTGAAGTTTCTCGGCATGTTTTGGAGGATGCTTAGCCTGCCTAATCGGCAATAAGATGAGCATATAAACTGAGATTACCGCTCACACCTGCCGATAAGTAAAATTAATCTCCATCATCAAACCACGCTGTCTGCTGTCAGGAGATTCAGGGAATGCAATGATGAAAATCGAGAGGATAAAAAAGGCTTGATGGATGACCCTATGCATCCTATTCAGTCAAATCATGGTGTTTTGTTAGGTTTAGACAGGTGGTACTTTCACTGAAGCTTCAGTTCAGATGCCACCTTAATCAACATGTTTACAATCACCATCATCAGTCGATTGACCCTCGATTGATAGAAGATGCTCTAATTCAAGTCATTTCCTTGTAGCTACCAGAGAGGTCGAACATATAACTTTGTTCTCGGTGTGGGACGAGTCATTGATGGCGTAGATATTGGTATGCTGGGTATGTGCAAAGGAGAGCGCAGGAAGCTTACTCTTCCACCAGAGATGGCTTATGGCAACAAACAAGTTGGTAAGTACAATAGATACCGTTAACATCGGGATTCAACTCATCACACCTTTAACACCTCTAATAATCAGTATAGTTTTGGGGTAAGTCCTAATAGGAAAGTGGATTTTGCTCGAAGGATGCACAACTAAGCAGTAAATGATGATAGGTTTCAAGCTAAATCTAGAGTTCTTTGCCTTAGGTAAGGGAGACTATATTATTGGGCCATGGGATTACAGCGTGCGTAGTACTTTCGACCGCTATTGCGTTTCTAGGTGCATTTCAGCCGTGCGTAAAGTGATAGTGGCCAGCTCTTAAGATATCATATCCACAATGACCAGTAACCATGTGTACATCACTTCACTCGAGTAATGGTACAGGAAGTAGGAGATGGAGTATGTTTGACAATGAATTCTGTGTCTTTTTAGGACGATACATTACTCCCAACTCATGGCTGATCTTCAGTGTCGAAGCCACTGACATCATTCCTTCAGCCTTTAAGACAGAGACCACATTCATGCCAGAAGACTGCACAGTCAAGGCAAAGGAGGGTGACTTCATCAGAGAGCACTACACTGTGGAGGTACCAGGCAAAGAGCCATTCTACAACAGGTATGAGCCCAATCCCCCAGTAGATTCACCTCCAACCGATCGAACCATGTGTTGCCATTGGATCAAGGCCATCTTTGGTGAGCTAATGAGGCCGACGTTTGCTCAACTCTCTCTCATTTTAATAAACCAAGTTGCACAAAAGTCAGGCTTCCTTGTGAAGTATCTGGTCTTTTTTCCAAAGACAATTATTACTATCTTCATTAAGGTAATTACGACCCTGGTAATAAAATGGGCTCGTTGTGTGTTGCAAATCCTTTATCTTTCCCGCTTTTTTAAATACACAGGATCGGTCAAAGATGTCATGTCATTTGTCTTATAGCCGTGAGAAGGACCAGACTTTTGATTTGACACTGGGAACAGGTGGAGCTATTCGTGGTCTTGAGATGGGACTGCTGGGAATGTGTGTTGGAGAGAAGAGAACCATCACCATCCCTGCTGATCTCGCTTTTGGAAAACGAGGACTCCGTAAGTACCATTGATACTCAGTCGCGTTGCTTTATGACTCTATAAACCCATTGTAAAGGCACGGGCATCTGGCTAGTTACCTGGAAGTATAGAAGTTGAAGGGTTCGTTGAAGGCTGACAAAAAAGGAAAAGCTATGTCCCGCAGCTGCAGAGAACTAGGCTGAGGATGGCGTGAAGACATCAATGATAAAATTCAGGTTCTTTACAAGAAACTTCACCAGCAGCGCAACAATATAAGCGCTAGAACTCTTGTTAGTAATAAGGTTGCAACATCATCCGGTATTAAGTGGATTAGCCGGATAACCACGCATTCTGGATTGTTTTCGTGGGACCATCAAAACGCGTTTCCTAAACTGTAGGTGATGACATCCCACCATACTCTATCTCTATCTGGAAGGTTGAGATGATTGAGATCGTTTCTAAAGCAGGTCAGTCAAAATTTATCAACGCATTTCTTTGTCGAATAGTCAAGAAGATGAGACAGTTGTGAATATATTGAACAGCAATCAGTTCTCATGCAATTGCAACATCATCAAAACAGAACACTTTCATTAGACTCCCTGGGAATTTATGGAACAGATAGACAGCTCCCTAAATTGAATGTACCCCAATGCGGAGTTGCTTGCTCTTTGGCTTAGAAAGATGTAGTTGGGGCGATTTAGGCGTAGTTTATGTCTATTCGGGACGAGACGTTACAACCAAAGGAGTTTGTGCGACCTTCAGATTGCGAATCCATATTCATATCAATGAGATGAACAGAATCTTAATAGCAACACATTCAATTTCGTAACAGCTGAGCTGTATGCCTCATGGGGATTTTCATGGCATTGTAGACCCTTGCTCATCATCCCCATGTGTGGAGGGAGCTACCTGTGCCGCTGATGGTAACTCTTTCACATGCACCTGCCCAGAAGGACAGGAGGGTAACGGACGTATCGGATCTGATGGAACTGGGTGTTCAGTGCCCATTAGCGGTTAGTAGCTGCACCTATCCTGTGGCTTACGAGTTCACGGTATCAAATACAGCCTTTGTGTATCCATACTTATGTACAAGAGCCTGTATTCACAGGTCATGTTATGGTGGTGGGCTTAACCTGTGTGCTTGCTCTGCTTTACCCGCTTTGGTGGCTCACTCTCAACTTCCAGATGCTGAAAAGTGGTCACTCAACCATCTACTATTAAGAGACTGAATACTACAAGAGCACATACTTTTATAGAAATACAGCAGACAATCATTATTTTCTCAGTATGTGATAATAATGGTGTTATTCAATGCAATAAAATTTAATTAATGACTTGCTATGCTGAGCTAAGAATATGCTAAGCTGGAGGTTAATTGTGGTGTTCCCCCAACGCATTTACCTGCAGTAAGTCTATGCAGCACATGAAGGTATGTATAACCATTACAAGGAGTGCTTCGCATTGATGCTTATTCCACACTACAGAAGTTATCAGGGGTTATGTTTAATTCAAAATTGCCAATAAGCTTGTCTGTGCTTGCCATACATGGGGATTTATTTGGTGCTAGTTAGTATACACATACCCACAGTTTCCTCATGTTCCTGGAGTGTATGTCCTTTGTGAGTAATGTATCTTTTTGGGTTGTTAAGGTCTCTGCCTCCGAGTAAGACTTGAGTTGTGATTTGTAGACCCCTGTGAGGACAGCCCCTGTGCTGAAAATGCCATCTGCACTAATGTCAATGATGAGGCTGTTTGTGGATGTTCTGATGGTATGACCGGTGATGGATTGGCTGAGGGCCTCGGATGCGAACCTATCGGTACGAAACTCCACTGATAATCATTACGGCTGTCCTCGCATGTATAGCTACATACTTGTTTTCTTATGGTGTTACACCTGTACATTTTGTTGTAATCCCTGAGTGTGATGGTCTCACTGAGGGGACAGTGTATCCTGTGGGTGTAGCCTGTACCACCAATAAATGGGGGGGGGGAGCCGAGTGCATATGCGATATAAGCGTGTAATGAGTTTGGCATGGTAACGAAATACCGACCAACTGAAAGTGAGCTTAAACCACATTCCATTAGACATAAAGATATATTCAATTCATAGTATTATTTCCAAGTATCATTATTGGAAAAAAGTTGAACCCAAGAATTGTTATTTCGCTGATCAGGAGGGTCGTAGGATATTTCACCAACACTATATGATATACACATTCCCGCTTATTTTGTTTTGTAGTCTCTCTTGAGCCAGTGTGCCCAGAAACTATACCAAGCTCATATACTCTCCGAAGTATGTTCGTCAGAATGGCACCACTATGTAACCCGGAGCTGGGATGCCCAGGAGCTCGGGCACTCTGCTGTCCAGTTGGTAACCACCATCGCTGCCTGAGACCACGTGTGACTGGACTTCGTTACAATCTTCGTGAAGAATAAAACGTGAAAATTCCAAGGAGACCCGGTCTATCGACCCAAAATGGTGATCGGAAATACACAATATTTATGAGGTTTATTATAATTTTATTTGATCTATGGAAATACATTGCTCAAAGAAATTGAACCAGTAGCGCCGATATTTGAAGCCCCATTCAGGCATTATGATTGAGCTAGGCAAATAAATAACCATTATGTTCAACCAATCAGATGAAGAAGTGGCAGAACACCAAGATGGTGGAAAAGCGTATGCATGAGGGAAAGACATATCACATAAATGGAGGAAAATTAAACACGACCTTGACAACAATTCGTTGAATAATCTCTAGACTTCTAGAAGGAATCACCAGATCGCACGATGTTGAGCGACTTCCTGATCACCAATATTCTGTAATTCTCGCAGTCCCTACAAGAAGTAAAGGGAGCATGGGAGTCACACATATACCTTGAGCTGATAGGGGCAAACAGCATCATCTTAATAACATAAGCAATAGTAAACAGTCTCTTAAATAATGGCTGAATAATACCCATGGTGTGGTCATTCGTATTAAGAGAGTCACTTGGTTTCAAACTTGTGTTTCATAACTTGATCATCATTCTCTGAATCAAAGTTTTCAATCACACTGATAGATACAAAACAGCTATGGCTTATAGTCACATCTGAGTTAATGGTTAGATGGAAGCAATGATAAAAGTGCCTGGATGAGCATCCTAAGTACCAGAACCTGACGCGAGAAACTCCAATAGAACCCAAGACCACCAACGTTTGGCTGGAGAGCTTTATGTAAACTGGTAGGATAATTTTTATCCATTTTGATCTGTTTAACTTTGTTCGCATATTGTTGAACAGTTTGATGGAAAAACCTTTGCTTCATAGAGAGAGGAAATGAATCCACTTTTTACCATACCTCTAAAACTAATTTAATATGGGCCTTCACTTTGGTAGCGTCTTCACTAAGTTGTGCGGCCTGCTTCTCCAGAACTGCTATTTTCTTTTCTGTGAAATTCACAGCCTCATCCAGAGACATCTCAATGTAGACATCCAGCCCAATATTCACACAGATCTTACTCGGATCGGGGCTACAAAATACACCAACATCATCTTCATTTATATCGATGTCCGCTGCCGCGCTGTCCTGTTCATCTCTGTCTATGTCCACCCATTCTAGATGTACTCCACCATCATAACTCTTCTCCACCGACCCACTGATTACCTCCCATTCTACCCTCAGATGGGTTTGTAACATCCCACTTATATAAGCGTCGTTTACACATTGAATTGAGACACTCACACTTTGGCTTGGCAGTAGAAGTTAGCTCCTAGATCCACCTGGGTTTTCAGTGGTTTATCAGTCAGTTTGTTTCTCTGTAGTTCATCGATGACCTTTTTTAGCTGCACGAAATTGGCTATGTCCTGGTAGACTTTATCTCTCTTTGTTAAGACACGCCTGTAAATACGTGCCACGGGTAATCTATCCACAAGTCCGGGTCAGTGAGTTATTACAGAAATTATTAAATTATCTAAATTACACCAATCAAACTTAATGATACATTTCTGACCACCAATTTTACTATAATATGTAGTATAGCGTAGTGTAGTATAGTGTAATATAGCGCAGCATAACGAAGTTTAGCGTGGTGTAGTGTAGCAGAGTGTAGTATAGCATAGCATAGCGTAGCATAGTAGTGTAGCATAGTACGGCACAGCACCGTCACTCTTACGCAGACACTGAGCCATGGGATGAAGAATTATCACATCACTCATCAACCGTTAAGCCCCTGAGTAACAAATGGTGAGACTGGGTCAGTATGCAGCCTATAATCAGAAAATTCTGTACCTACTTGAGATCATTTCTCAAAGTTTCATTGAGAAACTCCTCAAATCCTTTCACCTTCTCTTCCATCTGATCCAGATCATGGAAGCACTCTGGAAAAGTACAAGTGCATAAAATGAATGCATAAATATTTACTCATACAGCATTTTTCTACAGAATATTTTAACTGAATTCTAACTTCTAAGCTAGAAGAGACGGGGAGGGCAGCTGTAATAGTGAAATAGCATATGGTATGATCGTCAAATTCAGAGAACTGATTGACTAACTGAGTAACTCAAACTGCTATATTAATTAACACTAAACTCTCGCCCACTTCAACTTCATTCTCAATATAATCTGACTCTGAGAGACATATGGGTGGAGACTGGTACTGCCAGTGCCAGTATCATGAGTAGGAGTCTCGGTCAGTGTCACAATCACTCAGCTACTGAAACTGAAGAGGATTATTAAATCATGAACTGGCTCATTGAACATGGAACTTAAAGCTTGCAGAATCAGACTAGGCAGAGAGAAGCTGCACTTTATCAAATTTAATGACTGACTAGTGACTTGACCGACTAAACTAAGCAAGTGACCAAATCAAATGGCTAGGAACACTAACAGGCTAGCCTAACTCTAAGTCTAAGGTCAAGGAATAGTGAAATACTTGTAATTTTATTATTGAAAGTGGAATGACCCGAGTCCTTGACTTGACCCACTCATCATTTTTGTTCCTTGTTACTTACTCACTGTTTTAGATGTTGGTTTTAAATTTTTTATTTTTACGAGGATTGACGGAGAGTGAGACTGAGAATCACAATCACACCTAGTCAATTATTGAGTTAGTGACTAAGTTAAAGGTAAACTTACCGTTGTTTACTTTACTTGTTACTTATGATACCGATAGTCAGACTCAGAACAAGAGTGGAACTAGTTTCTTTCATACACTGATACAGACTAGTACTAGTAGTAGTATTACTAGGGCTAGGAGTGAATAGGAGTGAATAGGACTAGGAGTTAGGACGGTGTAGCCAGGACGGGAACTGGAACTTGGAAGCTGGCTACTAATACTATTAGTATTACTATTATTAGTATTACTATTAGTATCACTAAATTACTTTAGTAAATAACTATTACGGCGCAGCAGGATTCCACTGCTACTGCTAGGTTAAAATTTAGGTTCAACTCTCAAGACAAAACGGTCTTCTGGACTACTCGGTTGCGGAGTTCAGAAACGCACTAGCTTGCCAACTAGATTTTATTATTCGGAGTAGCGGACGGACTGCGAAGCGGATGCTAGGATTGATGGATGGGAACTTTTCAGACCAATTAACCAAATGTGCTGTGTAGGTAAAATCCACCGTAGTTTTAGTATTGGTATTTTATTAGGGAGACATGGCGGCATTGATATAATCTATTAGAGCCCGATACTCGATTCTTTAGAGTTCTTTTCCGTTTGTAGTTTCGTAGCACAGTACACACACACTGCTTGCGCCTAAATTACTCCAGTTGATAGCGCCTTCCCCGACAATCATAATCGTAATGTCTAGTTATGTCGGCTATATAAAACGATCAGAAACCTTCTCTTCTGCTCATAGACTACACAGGTAAAACCTCGTCCTGTACAAACTCAACACTAGTAGTATGCAGCATGACGCCTGACGGCATGAGTCTACTCTACGCTACGTGAGCACTGAGTTATGAGTACCTCTACTCCGTAGTCTAGAGTTAGTCTATCACTCAGTATCACTAACAGTATCCAGATTCAGTACGACTATGAGTATGACTGACTATCATTCAGTATCACTATCAGTCTATGAGTATGACCGACTCACTAGTACAGTAGCAGTAGCAAGCCAATCGCGATACTAGTATTTAGTAGTCAGTCACACTCACAGTCAGTGAGTGAGTCACTCACCGAGAGTGAGTCACCTGAGTACCTCTACTCCGTAGTCTAGAGTCTAGTCTATCACTATCAGTATTCAAATTCAGTATGACTATGAGTATGACTGACAATCACTCACTACTCAGTATCACTATCAGTCTATGAGTATGACCGACTCACCAGTACAGTAGCAGCGCCAGCAGCAAGCCGGTTAGTAGTCATTCACAGTCACTGACTCACTCACCGAGAGTGAGTCACTGAGTGAGTACTGAGTTGAGTAGCGACTTTACAATTACAGTTACAATACACAGCAATACACTAACTAACACTGACTTGTGACTAGAGACTAACTTCTAAATCATGCAGTGACTTGGTGAGCATCATGATGGCCGATGCTTGAACTTTGAAGTTGAACATCAAGATAATGATGATGTATGGCTCAAACTTTGGCATCACCCAGTCATGCAGTGAAAATCACTGTGTGTTGACTGTTGTGCTGTCTAGTGTCTTAGTCTTACTCTTGCTCTTAGTTTTAGTCTTACTCTGCTTCCCTTATTGACCGACTCAGCATTTGCAGTCACATTTCACTCGCACTCATAGTGACATTCACTCAGATTCACGCAGTTGAGAATAACATAACTAGAGGCTACCGGTTGAAATTGAAGATGATGGAATGTATTCTTCATACAGGCGATTGATTCAGCTGTGCTCAGGGATGCATCGTGTTGTATTACTTAACTAATAATTTATATTGGGAAATGCAATATGTTCTAATATAACCTGGGTAGTGAGAAACTATGCATCCCATTACCTCCGAAACCATGTACACCATACTCTCAAAATCAGGTACCCCATACTCACGAAACGATATACTAGGTACCCCAAGCTCGGAACTATGTACCCAGTACCTTAGATACCATGTATTTCCATCAGAAATTTGACCAAAAAGAGTGGAATGATCCCAATAATGTTTAAAAAATAAGCTAAGTCCTTGTGTTTTCAGTATAACACAACCTGAGAGTACTACCACAGTATATGGGATATATAACATTGGTGGGTTATTCAACTTTTTTGCCACATTTCTGGTGGAAGTGCATGATTTCGAGGGTACAGGGTACATGGTTTCGAGCTAGGGGTACAGGGTGCATGGTTTCGAGGGGCGCACCTGGTTTTTAAAAAACGAGGTACATGGTTTAGAGGGTACCGGGGTACATAGTTTCTCACTCCCCATATGCCCTTTGTAGTCCGAAGCTCAGTGATGAGGAGAATGCATCTCTCTATGGAAAATGCAACCACAAATCAGGTCACGGCCATAACTACACAGGTACACAATTGACATGCTCAGATGAACCATATCAATGACATAACTCATACCTCCAATATCCATTCGTGCTAAATGTCACCGGGCCAGAAGACATCACATCTATTAAAGGGTTCATGTCATGGCCACTTGTTTTCAGATTCTGAAGCCTACCATGAACAAATGGGCCCAATACCCATCTCACTTAGAGCCCTCGGTGACGCACTTTTCAGACCGTCGGCGCAACAGAATTGGCCTTAAGATAGGAAATTAACACAGAGCTGTTGGCTTTTCCATTGATTTCTTGGTTTACGCGCTGAAGTTTGAAAAATCCTCCTGCAGGTGCACACTAGACCTGAAGTTACACAAGTCTATATAGGGGAAACGTTCAACAAAAATATAGAACTAGGGTTTCAGAGTGCAGTTTTTCACCTCTGTCAGCGAGCGTTAGTGCTATTATTGTGAAATGATAGAAGCCCGAGCACAACGGCCTCTATTTAGGACCAGGGAAAACCGGCAAAGCACTTCTTATAACTTAGGTTTTCTCCAATATTACGTTCAATTTTGAGTTCTACTCGACGTTATGATGGAGTAAAGACCATTAGATAACTAAATTTCAGTAATCTGATCCCATTTTATTTTTATTTGGGCCATTTGGGCCGCAGTTATTCGACTGACCATTATTCGTTTTGTGTAAAAAGACCACGCTCTATCGCTGCAATGAATGCTGAGTTGCCTCCCTTTAAGAAGTGGGAACACAACTTCGAAAGTACGTCTGCCATAGGCCGTGTCATAACCCCTTTCACTCGCAAAATATACATTTACAAAAGCCATCTCAGTATTGTTATGTATCAACAATCCTATTTACTAATTATACATCATCTGACTGTTTGCCTGTCTGCTGATCCGTCCCACTGTCCATCTATTCATATCCGTATGTCCATCCGTCATATCACGCGACATCCATTCCTCCATTCATCCCTTCATCCATCAGCTTGGCGGTTGCAGTTGAAGTCACACTGAAAGGCCTAATCCACACGGACACTGGCATGATTGTGAACATTGCTGATCTAAAGAGAATTATGAAGGTTGGTTTGATTTCAGTTATATACCTCGTGTCACATTACTATCAGGCAGTGGGTCTGATGTGCTGTAGGCATACTAACAATTTTAAATCGTCTCTGCGTGTTAATTCTGATTCATTATGTTCTCTGTTTCGAAAGTCCAAATATACATTTAATAAAAGTCTTATCTGTTCATTATATGTCTAGTGTACATCTGATATATGTCTAGTGTACATCTGATATACATCTGTTTTACATCTACTATAAATTTAAATTCCACTTACTCTACTTATACATTTTATATTTGTCTTATATTTATGTAGATCAAGTATACATACAGTATGTATGTCTAACGCTGACAGGTAATTTATTTATAGCTGCCATTTTTCTGTAACAGGAGAAAGTCCTTGACCTCGTGGATCATAAGAACCTAGACGTGGATGTGACGTATTTCCATGATAGGCCCAGGTATGTTTTAGTGACTGTATATCATAGAGTTATCCTATCATAACTCTATGACTCTACACTCCACCTGTCCTTGCTTGCTGCGTTTGTTCCATCTAAAGTAAATTTTAAAGACTGTAACTTATCCAACAGCCGTGTGGGCAAGTGCCTGTTACTGTTGGAGAGCCAAGAGGAAGGTTATCTAGGGTAATCCTCAAGTATAAAGGATGAAACTCACCAGACGTGTATGTGCGCGATGCGTAGACACGTCCGGAGTTTTGTGCTCACACTAAACTCGCCAAACGCAATGGGTGCGTAATGACGAGGATGAGCAACTCCAAATTCTCGCAAAAGAAGATTCGGTCCGTTACTGCCTACACACGAGTGAGAGTGTGGAGATAATGAGAATGAACGAAGAATACGGGGTGTGAGAGATTGAGTAAACCCCTAGGAAAGTTTAGTTTGATAATGAATTGATCACAAACTAATGAACAAGTCAAACGCTAGGTCCAAAGGACTAATTTCAGTAAATGAAAACATGAAACTATAGTCAAGTACTTGTTCAGTTGTTTTGGGAAACCCGTAACACTTGCAGCTCTTCATGGATAGCTCATCGGTTGTTGGAACGTTTTTATTGCTGTATCTCTTTGCAGGTAAGGGCGTAGGGCATCGGCCAACCACAGGTTTTCTCAACTAGTAGCTCCTTCGACCCATATCAGAACTCGTATATTCATTATTTCGCGGGGTGATAATCGGCAGTAACTCTAAAAACATCTATTTAAAACTTTGATGGCGATGTTCGCTTTCTTCATTCAATAGTATAAATACAAAGGGCCGCATGAGACTATAAACTTATGCAAGTTGGCCACCGGGTTCAAATGTAGCTGTTATTCAGACAGTTGTCTTTTGGAGTTATCCTGCCCCTAGTGATCAACCTAGGATAAATACCTCTAACTATAGAAAAATTTCTCTATAATTAGAACCTGATACGTACAGTGAGATGTCACTGATACATGTTATTGTAGCACTGCGGAGAATATCTGTGTTTTTATCTGGGAGCAGCTGCAAGAAGAGTTACCTACTCTCCATAAGGTGAAGGTCTGGGAGACGATGAAGAATAAAGCAGTGTATATGGGGGAGACGGGAAATGGCTGATAGGCTGACTGGCCGGTGACTCAGCTGGTAACTCAGCCGGGAGCTCAGCCAGGAGAGTGTGAGTGGTGTTTTGGGCCGGCTTAAAGAGACCACTGTATGGATTGGAGTGGTTCATTGTTGGGCTATTATATGTATCTATGCCAGTGTCTGAGCAGTTTTAGGTAGTTGTTGTTTTGACCTTGTGTTTTCAAATGGTGTCAGTCATACTTGTGAACATATAAACAGCAACTCTTTTTGTGCATATGACGTTTCTGGGTCGCGCCCTAATTTCTCGCTTTAATGCGGCATCCATACTACTGTATGTTGATGTTGTGTCTCCCCTGCAGGCTGAGACTGTAGATTCTGTAGACTATGTGGTGGATCATCCTGCGCCGAAAATAAAACATTGAGGAAAATATGATATGATATATGTAAACTGTTAGTCATCTGTCTAACCCATGTGTATGGGAATAGGGTGACACCGATTACCTCTAGCTACACCTGCTGCAACCAATTATCCCTCCTTACATGGATCATATACAAAACAGAGAACCCTAAATGGTTTTTAATTCAGGAGTAGCTGTATCTATGGGTATAGACTGTATGTGAATGTTTGACCTGGAGATTGGATTCACAAATAATGACCGGCCAGATGATGAATGCGGCTTGGTCCATCCTCAGTGGAATATTTCTATGCTATATTGACCCCGCGTGTACCAGTCGGGTTAACTGGGCGAGAGAATCAAGAAGTGTTCCTAGCATCCCAAATTACTGTGGACTGAGGTCTCATGAATTGGGCCAATAATTTTATCCCCCCTAATAGA
>Ga0224511_10001650_pt1 | contig 13872 bp, 10 predicted proteins | sample SF_May12_sed_USG_2_FD_169988 | JGI IMG/M metagenome (GOLD analysis project Ga0224511, IMG submission 169988) | Sediment microbial communities from San Francisco Bay, California, United States - SF_May12_sed_USGS_8_1 | ecosystem: Environmental > Aquatic > Marine > Sediment | place: USA...
GTACGTGACCTACCTGAAGGTAACACGTCGGTGGAGTTGAATCTCGTTCAGATTGCGAGACACACCAAGAATTAGCAGCTGTACTCATGCGAGCCAAGGGCGCTTCCCAACCAGGATATGCGCTTGATGCCGTGAAGTAGCCGTCTGGTACGGGGTTGGTGCCGTCTAGCAGTGGTTCCTCAACAGTACACGTTAAACCTGAATAACATAGAATGGGTAATCAAAATGTTAGCGGGATATTTTTAATTATTAAAACTTATAAGTATTTATATTCCATTGAATTCTGCTAAATATAGTTTACATGTATGAATAAATATTTCTAGCCCAAATGTGACAATATGTTAAGAGATAAAAGCATTGATCTATATGTTCATGATTCAGATTTATTTTAGTGAGTGCGTATTCCAGTAATTTTACTTCGTATAACTTTAATTAACTAAATATCAGCAACTGGATTTGAATTTTCAAGATAAAGATGATTAAATGCGTATTAATCGAACGGAAGAACAGTTTCATTTAAGTTGTTAATAGTAGTTGGAGACAGTATCGTGGTACATTCAAAATTAATATGAAATTTAGAAACACGTATAAAAACTTATTTGTATTCGTTAATGAACAAACGTAAACAAAACCCGACAGTTAGGTGATGTGACGATTATGTATTATGAAATGATAAACAACATAGCTACAAGAGCTGATATTCTTAAACGTTTTTATATAAGTTTTTAATTAAATACCTCTTACTAAAAATAAATTCTTACCAAAAATAAAGTGTTGTGTACTTAACAAAACATTTTAACCGTAGGATGAATTATTCAGGGTAAAGAGCTAAACATTGCTTCGCGATTTATCAACAACAATGTAATTCGTTGCAAATCCACTTTCATTAAACTTTGCTGGCCATACACTCTATAATTGTAGGCCACTATAGGCCATTTCACAACTGCACCTAAACGTTTGTTACCAGTTTGGTCCTGTTCATAGAAGAAGACGCCATACGCCTCATCCGTGGTGTCCAAGACATCCTGCGGGTCATCGGCGCTCAGATAGCAACTTCTCGTTGCCTTGTTATATCCCGCCAAAGTGCATCCGCCTGTCTGCCTTTCTTTATTGCATCTTTCCACGCACTGGATTTTTGATATTTTCTGTAATGTTGTGTAGCTTGTAGACAGTTTCTTTCCCTCCGTAAACTTTGTTGTCACACTTTGAAGTGATGCTGTACACATAAGAATTGTCACAAGTAAAATAAATGACATTCCGACAAAATGTTGAAAAAACAAAGCCATGATGGTTGTGTTGATACTTGGCGAAGATATAACTCTCGTCGTTCCTTCTGATCGTCTACTGTGCGAGTTAAAGATAAAACTAGCTTAATATCGTTGTGGAGAGTCACGTGACTTAAATTGTTTTTTATTGAAGACACCATAACAAAACATCAAAAGATGAATCCACGTATTGGCGAATTTTAAAAAATATCATCAGAGACTTTGATGTCATTCATAGTATGTTTATGTTTGTTCGTATGCCGTCAATGAGCGAGGAACTTTAATTTGCTGTGGGTTAGACTGTGCTAATTTAGTATGCAGCTAATGTTTGTTTTTGATTTAAATATTTTTAATTAAGTGTTTGATTTTGTTGAATAGCAAACGTTTGTTAATTGTAACAGTTCTGCTTATAATTCAGAGCGAGTACCACAGGATTGCGTCAAAACAGTTAGTTGCGACTATTCTAAAGTAAAACTTCAAAATAACTAGATTGGAACTTAAATTGCTTTATGTTTGAAGAATTTCAATCGCAAGCCAAAGTGTCTCTACGTTGTGAAAACATATGAATTATTATATACGCCACGAAAATACATAACGTCAATGAAATTCACCAATTAGTCAGAAGATTTGTTTCGTAGGAAACCTGAAAAAGAAAACGATTTTTTAAAGTTGTGATGTCTTTGGAAGCTGTACTGTATAAGAGAATACCGACGAATTATCTTACTGTAAAAGTTATTAATAAACAACGAAGTAGAAAATTTAATGTGCAAAAAAGGAAAAGACAAACATTGCCTGTATTTTGTCATTTATGTTTAATAATACAATTTCAATCCTCATTTGTTTTTCGTGTAAAATAAATATTTTTATATTATAATTTTATATCCTTGTTTATTTAAATCGTCCAGAAATATGGTGCCGAAAGAACACATTTGTCGAGTCCGCAGAATGAGAATACTGGGATTTTCCGGGCAATCATATGTTTGAACAATTTTGATTTTTAACCTCAATGTTTTAAAAGAATTTTAATTATTAACATGATTCGTTCGTACGAAACACCGTCTTACCGATGTTAACATTTGTGCCAAGTTGTTCAATCTTGAATATTGAATATCTCTTTAATTTATTTTTTCATGTAAAGTTTGAGCCCAGAAAAACAATGTGTCGCTTAGTTTTGACTTTATACCTCTCAGTTTGACCATACCTTTTCAGGAATGAATATATTATTGTCCTTGAGACGCTCATCAGTGTTAACATTTGTACTTAAATATGTAAAAATATATCAATCCATGACAAATGTTACCAATTTTAAATTTGACCTTGATGTACAACCACAGCTGCTTAAAGAATTATGGTGATTGTTCTTCGCGTCCTGTCAATGTTAGCAGTTGTGCCCATTAATTTTAAAACACATCTATCCATGGTAAACAATAAAGAGTCCGGACGATGATTTTGACCAGCTTTGACATTTGCGCCGTAAGATTTTTAAATCTTTAATTCATGGTAAATAAAGCAGGGGCGTCGCTAACTTTTCGTGATTGTGGCGGCGGTCTTTAAAAGTGTTTTGGGTAATGTACTAATGGTGCGATTTAAGGATGGGTTTCTATAAAACGACAAGCAGTCGAATGTTTGGGGCGGCGGCCGCCGTCCCTGCCTCCACATTGTTAACATATTTGCCAACTTACTTTCCAAAACTTTACGTATCGCAATGAGAGTCTGGACAATCATATCTTGAAATAATTTGACCTTTGGAATCTAAGACCGATCAGGCATTATATAGCATAAATGTGATTTTTGTGGGCGGAACTCCACCGTATCAATGTAATCATTGGTGCACAGCAGTGATGATCTCGGACAGTTTTGCGTGATTTGCGAATTATTGTCTTTAAATGTGTGCGCTAAAATACCGTATGTCAAAAAATGTCAAAAAATGTCAAAAAATTATTTTTATCCGTTTTTAGAATATTTTAGGAGCAATCATTCGATATTTCAGTTTGTTACAATCTTATGTTTATGATAGTAATAAATGGACAGCAGCCTTATTTATTAATAACAATCGCAAAATGCCAAACGTTTTCATAGTCAAGTTTATGAAAATAAAATGTTTTGTTTCGCTATTTGGTTTTTTACACGTCAGCTTGTATTCAACATAAGATTTATTTATCATCAAAAATCCAATTAAACAAAATAGCACCAACCATTTGTATTATTTGTTCAGAAAAAATTCTTTATGTTTAATTAAACCCCATTGCTTTGGAAAATGTGCACTTTTTATCCCATACTATCTTTCAAAACAATAAATTATCACTGGTGCACAGTTCTTTTAAAATATCATATAACATGTTCAGGTTACAACCATTGATTTTACATTTCACCTCTCAGTTTGACCACACCTTTTAGGGTGTTATAAATTAAGAAATGGAAAGAGTTCTAACGATGCAAAGCTAACATTGGGAAAAAGTAGCATCGGTTTTATTGTAGCTGTTCATCATTGGTAATGAAAGATGCCACACCACCACTCAGCCCCACCCACCCCACTAACGCATGTGCGGCACTCTATTCTTAAAGGTAAACAACATACAATACCTGATTGCAGATGGCCAGAAAAATATAACTGCACAATCAAAAGTCACAGAGACACGTTCATGTAAATTTAGAACTCGAGTTTATCCACATGAATTGGGAGCTTTCGTCTCTTGGTGGGGGACAAGATCACAGGCCATCCGTGCATTGGTTTTAAAATCAAAAACCATTGCACCGACTCAAGGCATTACCTTTAAAACAATTATAACAAATCAGAATATGCTGTTCTTTTTTAAGTACGATACTCAATTATATGCGTAAAACTTCATTAACATATAAAAATGCATGAGAAGTCATTGCCAATAGAAATTACAATAAAATGTTTGATTTTTTATGTTGCAAAGATGATTTGTCTTCATCCCAATACCTAAAGAATAAATCACGAACTTGGTTGTTTGTTAAGTATACTAATTAAAATAGCATTGCAAAAGGAGTGACAATTTCGCAAGACAAACAACGTTTTTACACCGAAGAAGTAAAATGACAACAACATAAAACAAACAAAAAGCAAAAATTGACAGCTACGGTCATACCAAGGAATCGAACCCGGGAGCTCTAGCACCGTAGTCTGAAGCCTTTTCTCTCCGTCGCTCTCGGTCACCAGAACAACTGAACGTATCAAATGAAATTAAGCTTTTTACCGTTATTCATCGAAACGTGGTCGCTATTGGTATATGTCCAAGATTCGTGTCACGTGTTTAAAGATCATTACAAGTTTTTGTTGTTGCTTTATGGAACAGTAAACGTGAAAGCCTACTCATCAATACACATCAATGTCGAACGAAACTATTACCATACCGCTTTTAAATAGTTTAGTGTCGGTAAAGTGATTCCCAAACCAAACGTTCAACCAATAAGAGTCAGCATTTCACAGCTAAAATATGTCTTATTCCAAACATGAAATAATCAGGTCATCAGGGTGTACCTGTTTCATGTTTTTGAGCCTCGCGTTAAGGAGCTCCATGTGTATGCATGCTGGTATGATTACGTGTACTTTTACTTTATAGCGATTATGTATTATTTACAGACGCAACAACTTGATGTGGAATTGTAATAAAAGAAATGACACAAACACCATTACGTTTCTTTAAACCAAGTGTTCATTGAAATTATACATACGAGGATGACTTGAAATGAAATGTAGACAACAACCTTATAACAGCAACAGTCGAGCGTTATGTCCAAGTATTATTGTTTTTATTCTTATAGTAGGCTTTCTTACAAAGACTGACTTCTATCCGGCTAAACAGCTTCTAGCACCGACGCTTGTTCCCGGTACCTATGCTTCTGAACGACAACCATGTCGAACAATAACACCAACATTATAGTTTAGCTGATTACATTGAATAGGCAGGTCGGTGTCCAATAATACAAAATAAAAGTAGTTTTTATAAACATACGCGCATGACCCCCCCACCCTCCAAACAAAGTTGACCAATGCTTATTACATGTAGTTAAAATACTTTATATACGTCTGTATCGCCTGGTTTCTGTGTGTCTCGCCTAGTTTATGTGTGTCTAGCCTGGTTTCTGTGTGTCTCGCCTAGTTTCTGTGTGTCTAGCCTGGTTTCTGTGTGACTCGCCTGGTTTCTGTGTGTCTCGCTTGGTTTCCGTGTGTCTCGCCTGGTTTCTGTGTGTCTCGCCTGGTTTCTGTGTGTCTCGCCTGGTTTGTGTATGTCTTGCCTGGTTTCTGTGTGTCTCGCCTGGCTTCTGTGTGTCTCGCCTGGTTTCCGTGTGTCTTGGCTGGTTTTTGTTTGTCTCACTTGGTTTCCGTGTGTCAAGCCTGGTTTCCGTGTGTCTCGCCTGGTTTCCGTGTGTCTTGTCTGGTTTTTGTTTGTCTCGCTTGGTTTCCGTGTGTCTAGTTTGGTTTCCGTGTGTCTCGCCTGGTTTCCGTGTGTCTTGCCTGGCTTCTGTGTATCTTACCTTGTTTCTGTGTGTCTCGCCTGACTTCCGTGTATCTCGTCTGGCTTCTGTGTGTCTCGCCTGGTTTCTGTGTGTCTCGCCTGGTTTCTGTGTGTCTCGCCTGGTTTCCGTGTGTCTTGCCTGGCTTCTGTGTGTCTCGCCTGGTTTCTGTGTGTCTCGCCTGACTTCCGTGTGTCTCGTCTGGCTTCTGTGTGTCTCGCCTGACTTCCGTGTATCTCGCCTGGTGTCCGTGTGTCTCGCCTGGTTTCTGTGTGTCTGTGTGTCTCGCCTGGTTTCCGTGTGTCTTGCCTGGCTTCTGTGTGTCGCCTGGTTTATGTGTGTCTCGCCTGATGTTCGTGTATCTCGCCTGGTTTTTCTGAGTCTCGCCTGGAATCGAACCGTCATTACTACAGTTGAAAGAAAGAAACAATAGAGTTGATCAATGCAATTTTTATTCGTAATTGAACAACTGAATAAAACAAATGATTGCATGAGACAAAGAGTTCGTACAGAACGACAAGAACATATTGACACAATGTATTGTTTAGTCGAAGGTAATGTTGACATTTTTATAACAGCAAACCCCGTTCTGAAATCCTATTATTTAATATAATTGAACAGAAAACCCTCAAATAAAAATTCATCGATATCAATTTTATTAAATCGATGGTGATGGTACTTCATTACGATATGAATCAACACTTGTGAGTAGTGTCATGCAAACTGAGTGTTTGTTTTAATCCTCATCGTCTGAGCTTTTGTCCGTAAAGACAATAGTTGACGTATTGCGAGGAGTTTCAAATGATCGAAGTATCGAAATTTGCCTCTTCCTTTGTTTTGAAAATCAACACCAAATAATCAGTGATATTGCAATTCAGAATATAAAAAAAACAGTGAAACTAACATAAAACAAATAAAATGTATAAACTGAAACTTTACGAACGGATGTTTGTTCACAGATTCAAATCGGTATGCGTACGTTTGCTGCTAATAAATGATATTAATATGACCTTATTGTTTTCTAAGCTTTTTTCACATTTTATATATGAAATCTTTTTTTGTGGCATTTTGACCTTGTTAGCTGCAAAGCTACATTTCTTTTTATCTTGTAAAATTGTTTTATGTGCTTATAGTGCGAATATATATTTTTGTCCGCTGTATTTAGGTACGCACGCGTATCAATTTTTAAATAGCCTATGAATTCGAAATTAAAATACAGTATTGATTTGCTGCTATCTCCGCAAAAAAATAGGTCTTTTACATCATTGTCCTGATCTGTCACTGAATACTAAGGCATATAAAACATTTTGGTTAGACAAGTATTCCGTTTGAATGCATGGGTACTCTACTCAGTCAATCAAAACACACGTATTGAATACTCGGAACAAAGGTGGCAATTCTTGTTTATGGCAGACACCTGGAAAACGTCAATAGATAGATAATCAAGATCGTCACAAAATTATTATTATACAATATTCTTTACAGATATTAAATTCTTTAGTCTGATTAAAACCGAATATCAAACATACTAGACTGGAAATAAAATAAAAATAAACAATTAAAGATATCCTATTGACGAGTTTAATGAATGAAACCTTTTAAAAATTTAAACAGTTACAGAACTATTTTTAACAGTTCACTTATTGTCTGTCTCATGCTATGTCATTATTCATATTATATTGTATTATTATGTTTACGAAGATAAACTGTTTATGTTTAATACTAAACAAAACTACTTTCTTCTTCGTCTTCTCTAAACAGATCCATATTACCAGAACAGTTGTATTCACCAAACTGCCGTGAATATATGAACGCGCTCGAATTCCTTCACGATTTGTCCCGGTTCGTCCCGGTTTGCCGGCTGCAAACTGCAAACTGACGGGAGGCACCGGAGTGTGAACGAGGCTTTATGTTTACATTACACGCTTAGTTGTTTTATTCGAAATGCAGCAGACTCTTGCTACGCTGAATGGCCGGGATTTGTTGTCAGCAATTAATATTGCACTTATTTGTAATTGCACTGTTCAAATATTGGTTGCGTATTTGTAATTAAATAAATGACAAACACTATCACGTTTCTACAAACCAATGGTTATTAGTTAAAAACTGTATTTGTTCATGTTTTGTTTGATTTCCGTGTGTCTCGCCTGGCTTCCGTGTGTCTCGCCTGGTTTCCGTGTGTCTCGCCTGGCGTCTGTGTGTCTCGCCTGGTATTGAACCTTTATTGTATAACAGTTGGCTGCAAATCGTTTTATTCGAGGAATTAAGAGAAGGTAGCCCAGCGTTGATCAATGAAGTATTATTTGCGAATAGAACAACAGAATGTAGTTAATGATTCCACGAAGCGAGGATTTGTATAAAGTACATATTGGCACATTTCACTGTATAGTTGCAGACGATGACGACATTTATAACAAAAAGAGACCAGAAAAACAAACCTTAATTATTTAACCCTTCTGTATACTGTCAATTCACACCACGTCAAAACGTTTTTTGAAAGACGTCGATATTGCTTTTTGAAATAAATAAGTAACTGTTTGCCATTGCACCATGGATAACAATTGTAAGTAGGTACTTGTCCAACGAGTGTTTGTTTTAATCCTGATGATTGGAGCTTCTGTTCGTCAACATAACAAATAAGGATGTATTGACCTATGGCGAACAGTTGCGAGTGATCGAAGTTAGAGATTTCGTTGCCCAAAACCCAATGAACAATGACACATTATATTTTTAAAAGCAAACAGTGAAAGTAAAATGAAACAAACTGTATAATAAAGGTCTTTGGCAGTGAATAAATTTATTTACAAAACATAAAAAGCCAAATTCTATAAAAAGATTGATTGATACGCAGTGCTTGTCTTATAAATGGGTCAATAAAATTATTATTTTAGTCTGGGTGTGATTATGCTAATACTTTATATTTTCTACGGTTGTATAAAGGCACACACGTTTATCCATTTATATGTTTTCCCTTTATTTCCAGTAAAATCCAGTATTGATTTGCTGGTATTTGCTACGTAAATAAAGTCTTTTTGTCCTGATTTGTCATTGAATACATAACATATAAAACTTGCTATGAAACGATTCGGCAAGAAACAAAAGAAAGAAATTGTTATTCAATGTTTTAAGAGAAAACCTTGTTCATACAAAAATCAGTTTTGAATGTATGGGCACTCAAACAAAAACACACATATTGGATTCCCCGCGCAAAGTCGTCATTTCTTGTTTATAGCAGACACCTAGAAAACCTCGATAGTTAGATATTGAAGTTCTGCAACAAACTGAATTAATTATGATACAATATTCTTCAATGATATTAAATAATTTTGTACATTTAAAACCGAAAAGCAAAATGTTCGTGATGAATAAATTACAATCCTTCATCAAATCCTGTTTCACGCAAATGAAGTATATTAATACCAGAAAATTTATCTACACTTAAAGAGCGATACTCCCTATCCTAGAATCACCGTTAAGGAAAAGTCTGTGAATGTCATTCCCCGAGAAACGTATACTATCTGCAAGTTGACATGTTGTCAACCATTCACAGGACGTTTTATTAACTATTGCTTATACTGTCAACTCGACTGTTTCTGGTCATCTACAATTCCGGGTCACCTTTAGAAAAACATCCCCCCCGAATGATATAGTATTTCGATATTTTGATTATCCAATTATATTTCCTAATCTCTTAGCTGCTTTAAAGAATATAGGCCTATCATATTGCTATTGTTTGGTATGAAAGAAAACAATATAATGTAAGCCTATCTGAAATTGAATGTGATTAATTTTTTTGTAAACATGGGAAGCCACAATGTAAACATATATCTTAAACTGATACTATTACCGTGTTATGAAAGGCTGTTATGGGCTTAACTATTCAAGAGAGACTACTCTTATGTGGTCAGGGCTTAAATATGAAAGAGAGACTACTCTTATGTGGACAGCCTCCGTCAACAGTGAATCGTACACGATACTGTAACCTGGTGGAGAAGTATTTCAACGGATATTTGGCTCCATGCAGGCTATGCTTCCTGAGGGCTTTCCCTTTCATCATTTTTTTTTTGTAAAACACACAGTCCTAAATATTAATGCTTATTATAAACCATATGTATAGTATTTAGAAATCGGTACAAAAAGGTTTGCAATAAAGTGATTAAATATTTCATAGTAAAATTCTGTTTAAATAGAAGCAACGATAAGTGCTTATGACTAATAAGTATAAAGAAGTAAACTATCAACAAAGTTAAGGAACATATGCCTGAACTGTATTTTTAACATCAGTATGAAAAACAAGTGAAAAGTTTGACATGCATACACGGATTAAATTTAAGATAGTAAATGTATCAGTCAAACCCCATCTGATCTCTCGAAATGAAAATAATATAAAATAAAACTACACAATGATGTGGCATGGGAAGGCTTTTTACAGCAGTCACACAAGTTCTAAGCGTCAGCTGTAGTAAATAAAATTATTCCGAGAAAAAGGGAAAGTCCTCTGGAAGCTTAGCCTGCATAAGGTAAAAACACCATCAGATTCGGTTTTATTGACGCTTTTTGGCTTGCTGCTCACGGCAAGCCAGTATTGTTTTGGAAAAGTATTTCCGGTTTGAAATGTCCCTGCTTTCTATTTTATTAATGCTAATTGCCCGAATGGAGATGGGAACCAGTCGAGTTTCGTGCGATTCCGATATTATTACGTAAACTACCGAGCATTTGCTAGACGGTGATGGCCGAGTTGTTCCGATTATGATGATGTAATGCGATTTTCCGCGGAATATGTTCGCATCTTCACAACATGGCAAGCCATTCCTTTTAAAAGGAAATTTTATCATGATTAGTATGAAAGATGCCACACCATCGACTGCCACTAGCGCGCATGAGCGGAACCCTATTTTCAAATCAAACAACATAGATCCACTATCTAATAGGAAAATAAAAATTAAATTACGCAATGGTGTAGTACGTGACAACCTTTTAAACCTATTATATAATCCCGAGACCATCTTATGCAACCAATAAAAAGATTTGAACAACCCATATAAAGGAACATGGCATTTTTTTCAATCAAGGAACTCGTAATATTAAAGGCAATTAAAAAGCAGATGTCTTCTTGCCAAGCGCTCAAAATAACTAGATAGGTCTGGTTTATCTCCCCTACCAAAAGTATTCGATATATAACCAAGTTGAACGTCAATCTGTGTTGCTCAGCCAATGTTGCGATGGTGTCAAAGCGAACAACTGACATAAATATAAATAAATATCGGCGCGACGTCAGGCTGATATAAATTGTTTGCTAGTGTATTATAGTGTATTACTTATTGAGAGGTGACTTCTACTGAGAATATTACACGCACAGCATAAAACACCTCATTCTGAAAAGAATCAATGTACGGTTTTTGGCAGCATGGGGTGAAACCACTTGTGTACGGTTTTAGCTCGTTGCGGACTGTTATGACCAACGACCCCGTGGTACAGGGACACGGATGCAGCCGATACGGTATCCAAGGCTGTTGGTAAGAAGATATTGTAACCACGTCTACGGCTCTACCTCAGTGGGTGTGGCATATGTTGAGGCAATGTAGACTGTATGAAGAGTGGTAGAAGGAACAGAACAAATAAATAATGCTGTTTACGCAATCATTGAACTTTTATTTATTGAGCTATTGAAAAACTTATCGTCTTTGTATAATGCTTACATATTTGCGCAATAAATGCATCAATACAGTTATATTTGTCTGAAATGTCAATATTTTTATATAAATAAAATAACAATATATTGTCGTTATATAAATACAGAACTTTAAACAATTTAGTAGGTTAAATAACAAACAGTTAGTTTTACAAACATACAAAAAGGAATTTAAATATTATAACGATTATAACAATATAAAATCATCAATAAAAGAAAGTGAAGACTTTTATATTTTCATTTACTCGCCATTAATAGTTACAAACTGTTAAACATCATTACCAACATTTAATTATTTTAATTAACTACACCAGCCAGGTGGTTTGTAATATGCATACGTTTAAACATAACATTATCTGCAAGATGTCGTTATCAAGAACATCCTGTTCTTATAAATAAGAGCAAACGTTGAATACAAATTAAACTGAAACTCTCATATCTGTATCAAATTTTCATTAAAAATCACACGATTAAATGTCAATGTAAAACGTTTACGGCTTGTGCTAAGAGACTTAAACATGTTTCCAATGCAAATGCCGTTTGCAATGTCCACTGTTTCAGTTTTGACCCACGGGTACAGTTTTGTCTTGTTGTATAAAACTACTGGATACGGAAAATGGAGGTAATTTTAATACAGTTTACTCAATCTTATGTTAAACTGTTATTATTTTCACTACTACTGTGATTTAAATCGATTAAGCAAACCAAAATCAATCCACATTTGTAGCCATTTTTATTATTTTCGTATTTTACATCAACATCTATGAAAAGCTTCTTCATCATCTACAACTAATTTTAAAAATTCTTTTTTTTGTCAATTTCATATCTGCACTGCAAAATATTGATCAGAACATTTATGGATTTAGTGTTTACTATTTTTTGTTGAGTATATATTTAACTTGTCAATAACTAACAGTTTAATTGCTTGTTGTGGCGGAAATAAATGTTTCAAAATTTGCAACACATATTGAAGTTGTTTTATATAACAGAGTTTTCTTATTTCTAATCACATGCAATGCACAAATCTGCTTTCGCATAAACGTAAATTCTGAAAAGCTTTTATGAGGATAGACACCCATACACCTCCATCCTTAGGTCTACCCATGTGGGCCACTCTTGAGGGTAGAGTCGCAGGCAGAGAGCCGCGACCGGGGTAGGCAGGTGGTTCTCAAGGACTGTGAATTGGTCTGTGTTACCTGGGAACGTCTACAAGTAAAAATGTATTACATATTGGCCTTAAATGTTATAACATTATTAAATTGTAATTAATTTTGTTCTACAGGCATTACATGAACTATTTGCAAAGCATGGATACAGTCATATAAACCACACCGTCTGTTCACAAATGATTTTGTTTGAACATTAAAATACTGAATTATAAGGATCCGGTTTTGCGTATTCATGTCCGTGGAGACTGGAACATGTTATGAAACGTTTGGTTTATTCCGTTTATACGCCTTTAATCCGTATATCAATTTCCGTAAACAGGAATTGCACCGGGACCCATTTGATCCCGACAAGGACAAAAAATGATGATACGCTTGACAAATACTGATATATGGAACAGAGCGTCAGAATCAAACTTGGACACAGGTGCTAAAATACGGATTCTAATACGGACAAATACCAGTAAGGAAGAATGCTCAGAAACTCTATATCAAAAACCTTTAAATTTGTTAATTAAATTATTTCCAGATTTATTTTCTTGTCTTCAAAGAAAAATGTAGATACGATGGGAAATTAAATTAAACTCAAAACATACGCGTTTAAAGTTATTTTCGTATTTGATTTTATATTTTGTTCAATCAACAACAATCATTGTATTGGCACTTGTATAAGGCCACAATTGATGCACCTATTATTTAACGCTGATGTATAATGACAACCAGCATAATAAACATATTACTTACTTCGTTATTTCCAGCGCTGTTCACGAGGTCGCTGAAAGTCACGCAGTCTGCGGAGTATCTTAGGCGGTACAGAGTGACCCAAGCATTATCATTGCCACAGCCTTTAGTTGCAACTCGAACCACTGTACTCAATGCATGAAATCGGACCTGTTTATTAGAAAATTCATACATTTTAATAACAAGAGTGGTTTTACATGCATATAAATTGTAAAAGATAATGCAAACACATTTAAAATAAATGTATAACAGTGTATAGTGTTTTCTAAGATATTAATTGTGCTTCTTGAAATAAATAAAAACATATCACATAACCGCACCGAGCAATTTATCTTATTTGATGCACTGGTTGTCGTGATATGTTTAAGATAAATATAAGGACGCATGAACTTTGCCTACCTGAAGGTAGCACGTCGGTGGAATTGCAGCTAACTCGGCATCTGTGGGTGACCAACAATTGGCAGTATTGCTCATTCGAGCCAAGTGCGCTTCCCAATTAGGATTTTCAGTTGATGCCGTGAAGTAG
>Ga0224511_10001651_pt1 | contig 13872 bp, 12 predicted proteins | sample SF_May12_sed_USG_2_FD_169988 | JGI IMG/M metagenome (GOLD analysis project Ga0224511, IMG submission 169988) | Sediment microbial communities from San Francisco Bay, California, United States - SF_May12_sed_USGS_8_1 | ecosystem: Environmental > Aquatic > Marine > Sediment | place: USA...
ACTGATGACAGGAGCTCCATGATTTCTCTGCCTTATATCCTGGGGTGTGTCCGGAATTCCTGGCGCTGAAACAGGCAAACCCAATCATCAGCAAAAATTACTACAGAAATGAAATTTGCAGACTGACAAAGATTATCTTATACTGCTGGTATTGCACTTACTATACTTATTGCAAGCATCTTGGGATTTCAAGACGATAATTGTAAACCATGTTTCTCGCCAAAGGAGCTTGTGTAATGTGACCTGAAGTTCAAGGGATAGCCTAGCTTTTTTCTAGAAACTTAAGTACAGCCCTACTGGCAGAAGGGCTCTATTGTAGACTTGTCACCCACCAAGTATGTGATTATGAGTATGAGGAGTTGTATTTACATATTTTATCTCTGATCTTAGAAAATAAATTGTAATATCCTTGTAGTGATGATGAAATAGAAAGGATCATCTTGTTGGCAACCGACTAACTTCTTGACTAGTTGATAATGGTGATAGTAGAACTATATGCTTATCAAAAAAAGATCACCAAATTTTCCGTTGAGCTTGGTTTTGCAACGTAACGATGTGGCGTAACGGTGTGGCGACCATGGGGGAGGTTTTGGTCTCAAACAGTAACCAAACATGAGCTATGTTTTGGCATGATGGCCAAAAACCACAGCATGGCAGCATTTCCTGTTATGTCTGATATTTAGCTATGTTTCAAGGGGTAAACAACCCACAACCAATAAAACCCAAGCCCATTTCATAGATCATTCAGTGCTTGTTACTGTTTTATTGCTAGTACTGGAATAAACCAGCCAACGCTGGACAGAACTGCTGAGCCAAGGCGATAAAGCTGTTGACAAAAAACAAGAAAATTCCAATAGTAAGATTTAAAAAATATACTCATGCATTGTTTTTACCATAAAAAGTAAAATGTTTTGAGCACGCTATCATTGTTATACAGCGCTGTGTGTAAATGTTCACAAGTATCTGTATTAGAGGTATCCACGTGATGGGGTTCCGCTTATTGAAAGCACACCTGAAAACTGCGTCCTTGCAAAGCACGTACCATGGCTGCGCCTGAAAGTGAAGTCAATTCAACAGAATTTGGTGCCTGGAAGTGGGCGTGCTAGTTTATACAAGTGTCAAGGCTAGCTATCCATCTCTTATTCTATGGACGCTTCACGGGTAGTTTCGCTGTTGCAAAACGGACTGCACCATTTTCTGTCCTTGGAGACGCAAGATCTCAAATTTCATCCAAAATCCCTGCATTTTTATCTGCGCCTATCAATTCGAGTGATAGCGTCTGAGATTTCTTATCCGTGTCTGACCTAAATCGCGTGAATACACTTATAATTACGAAATAGAATTCCATGATACCCTAGCATCTGTCCACATGTCACATTGAAATATTATGCCGTTCCTATTTTGCTTGGCTTTATAAATCTTTTACCAACATAAACACAAATAGAAAATTTCAGAATATTAAGCTTATTATGGTCAACTACTAGATTTCTTAAGTTTGCAATTCCAAAATATTGGGCGCTTCTCCACTCCCACATTTCATAACCACTAGTCCGGTGCAGTGATTACAACTCGTTACAACTCAAAGAATTCTGTGAATGTCCTATATCAATGTACAAGGGGAAACAGTGCACATGTACATTTCCAAGAACAAAGAACACCATTTTGCTCACAAGGTCATTTGGGCTACCCCTAATTCTGGTCAGGATACAAAATAAAGACCATACAAGTCATACCATGCACCACAGTAGCAGCCTGTTTCCTATCTAGTATTGAGATTAAGTTTGCGGGTTCTTGCCTCAAGAGTACAATGAATATGCATAAGCACCGTGTAGAGTGCAAAAAACATACCCATTCAAATAACCTCAGTGGCCAGGCCTTTTTATAGAATGAATGTTATAGAAGTACTGGTGTGATAGTCCTTGGACCGCATTGGTGTACGCATTGGGGTACGGGATCGAGGTGAAGTCTCTTCCTGGCAGTGACATAAGAGACCGGGCTCTATGCCATTTCTTCTTACCGAAACTTCCTATCATGCCATTTCACTGCGAGGCAAATGCAGGTTTATTATATTATTTGATGCACAATTAAAAAATAGCAATAGTAATAATGTGACCGGTGATAGCATGAAATCTTGACCAACTCATGCTATAGCCAATAATAAGCCATAAGGTAAAGGGTTCTTATCTATGAAGTTATTGGCGAAATCTAACAGCATTTTACTGAGAATGAGAAGTTTGTTGGCTCTGTCTCGGAACGGATTCCTTGGTCTAACGCGTCTTGGCACTGTGTTGTTGTTGAATGAAAGAGGTAATAGCCATTGCGGGGAGGGTAACTATGGCAGTAGCTGAGGTATTTGGAGTGAGGGTAATGGAAGGTAAGCTCTCTCATGTAAGAATGCGAGCAGACTCTGTCTTCTTGACCATGTAATCACTGTGATATGCAGAATGTGGCTTATTGAGTTTTGACTCAGCGTTTCCCAGGGTGCGTCATTATAGGAAACTTTCTTCTTACACCTATGTATGTGCTCAATAGATAAGGTAACTGGTTTTGAAGTCTGGATTCGAAGCCGACAAGGGTGTTGTGAAAGACAAAATGTTTGCCCACACGGGAATCAAATCAGGGCTCTGGTATGCTGCCCACTAAGGTATCGCTTCACCATGACAGACTCTGTGCAGCGATGTCAGTGCTCTGTGGTACTTGCATCTGCATCACAATAATGCTGGTTCTAAATTTAGTTCAAGGATAACAACTATTCGCCTAGAGATAACCTGCTCATCGAAACACTTGTTATATCTCAATATTTAAAGATAAAGTCTAATCCCAGCACGCCCTCAAAACGCAAATACACCAATGAGCTGTTGGTATGAGCCGTAAACGCAAATACACCAATGCACTGTTGGTATGAGCCGTAAACGCAAATACCCCAATGAGCTGTTGGTATGGGCCCTAAACTGATATGCTGCCGCTTGTAAAAGAAAAGAGCAGCTATGCATTTTGGGATGCAGCTACTTTGAAGCTGCGGCTGCTCGGTTGTGTGAACAAACTCAAAATAATCACTAGAGAATCACAGTCACTCCTAACTTGGGGTAGTGGGAAAGCACAAGGCCTCACATCCGTGGGCTAGAACAGGGGTTCGAGTTTCAGCCATGGACAACTCCCATTTTGAGTATAAGCTTTCTAGCTTGAAACCTAGCTCACAAATAAAAACAAGCCTTACTATGGGGTGGCGCGTTGCTGCTAAACCGCTCATGGTGCTCCATGCGAAGCCATAACTGGTGATAAAACGGGTATCTTATCTAGCAGTCTTCACCATAACGGTGCAAAAGGAATACGAGAAAAAACTAGACAAATTTCGGTTAAAAGCACAATGTAGGCCTCGTCTCATTTGGTTTAAAAACTAGAATGGAAAACAATTTTGAAGCAATTGTCCATGAGCTGTGGATGCATGCTAATAGTTCTTCACCTAATCCTGGAGGTGATCGGCTGGACTAAGGATGAGGGACTGACAAATCTGTTGGTTCACTTCTATAGATGTACACCAAACTGTAGGCATGTGTAAGAACTATCATGTCATGGCATAATTACAAACATACAGCTTACAATAATTTCTCCTTAGAAATACAGCAATATACATTTATTTTTCCTATACGTCTTTATGCCTTTAATCTTAAAAATTTGTTTTGTGGGGTATTTGACCATCTAACTTAGAACTTTGACTTCTGATGAGCCCGTGGCTTGTTGTTGAATGGTACCTGCTGGTATTTATATAATGAGACCGTACTCAGGGCTTGAACTTGGGTCTCTCTTGCTTTCGACCGAGTAGTTTTGAGCGATCCCACTATCACTAGTAAATAGTAGGATAGTTCCATGGTATAGCACCATGAAAACCTGGGTTCGAATCCTAGCCAGGGCAGGCTCCAGTTGCATCTCACAATAATTCTAGCTCAGAACAAAAAAGCCTCACTTTTGGATGGAGCATTGATACAGACTCACTCATGGTGATCCATACTAAGCCGTGACTGGTGGAAAAAACAAATACCCACCCTTCGCCGTTATGTTGAAGATAACTGCTTACATACCTTTCACCATTTTTGTAGAAGACGCATCCACTAGTTGCAAGAGGTAGACTGTTGGTGTAGTAGAAACTCATGCTGGTTGGTGACTGACAGACCTGCCAATTGTTAGGCTTATCAGACCTGTCAACTACAAAGATCTATTTGCTTTGTAAGAGCAGATAACTGTTTATGCGTCGTGTATTGGGCTTATCCCCCTCCTTGATCAAGCCCTATGCAGCGACCGGGCCCTTTGGCATATGGTGCCTCGCCCCAACATTCAAAATTTCCTTAAGAGCCAGGTCACATGACCATTTAGCCATTGGTTGTACGACTATACACCATCAATTCTCTCGCATACCGCTGACTTCCATCTATCCCTCATGCCGCGGAGAGCAGGGTCACTCTTTCAGTACATAATAAAAAGGTTACACCTCAATATGAAGAGCCACTATTGTTCTCATGATCAGACGTTTATTATGCATACCCCCTTTTCACCGTATTGTCCCAGAACACCAGTCCCACTAGCTTCTAATTGTACACAAACCTTGGTAAATAGCCATCATGACATCAAGGTGAAGCAGTACCCGCCAATACAATGTATTTGAGTATTATAACTTGTAAATTTTATTGTAAAGAATTGTATTTTTTGCGTTAGTTATCGTGTATCGTGATGTAATGGATGAGCGAAGCAATAGATCACAACAATGGCGCGGGTCAGAGTATACCAAAATAATACGTCCAAAAAGCAGAGTGACTCTAATTACCGCAGCCATGAAAAGAGCAAAATAATCTTTAACAAAGTTATTATATAATAATGACTTAAATCTGATAGGGAACTCGAGGTTACGAGGTTTATGGTGATATCACCTAGCTCCGCAGACGCGTGAAATTTCCAAACATCAGGCTTTTGTCATGGTACTGAAAGTGAGGAAACCTACTCAATTTGAACTATCAAAATCAACAGACATTATAAGGTATACAACATTTCAATGTACTATGTATATACAAACGACGTTAATAGTTTTAATTCTGCGTTTAGCAACGCCCCCATCAATTTGTTCCCGATGTATGTGTATGTGTGTATGTGTATAATAAACTCCCTGGGAAAACTGGCGAAGCCTTAAGTAAATTATACCATAAGAATCTCTCCTGGTTCAAGGATATGTGGCACCCTTTGACAAATACAATAACAAATTGGCAGACGTAACTCTAAATCGTAAATACTACTGGAAGTGACTTTACAGATCGACAAATTCGCGCTTTGTTGGCAACGGGGTAATGGAATGACTCTGTCTTTATCACAATCAGCAGTTCACCAAAGCCCCTTGTACTACGAGCCAGCAGTGGAGGTTCGCACCTCCCAATATACCCGTTGTTAATGTGTAGATGTGGCTTTATTACAGTGACCTATCATTTTCTTCCGGTTCGCTCACCGGAGGAGTAGGAGGTTGGTAATCAGCGTCACTGGTGAGGCGAGTGGTCTCCTTACCATTTTGCGGATATTCCGGAGGGTTCGGTTTAGACTCTGTACCACTCATCAGTGGTACGGCTTCGGGTCTATCTCTAGACTCAGTGTCCCTCATTTCTTCATCGAAAACGACGGGCACACCCGTCTCTATATAATTGCCATTATTTTTACTAACTTCTTTACTTTTTCTTTTGTGTCGAATGCAGCAAATAATAACAATGATGACGATTATGATTACAATGGCAGCGATGACCACAGGTATGATGATAGTCAGCAGCGAGACCCCACTAGTCTTACTTTCCCCGGAGGTGGCATCCGAAACTTTTACAGAGATTGGATCGAGAACTCCCAGACAGCTGCCTTCCGGAGTGAAGGAGACTTCCGTTACCTTATATGGCTGCATATTAGACAGGAATTTATCATCGACAGCGCCGTCAGTGAATACCGATCCTGTGTAAGATTTAACCTCCTTCTCAGGGCACTCGTCGTCGGATTCGCGGGCTTGGCTTGGGCGATTAGACCACTGAACCTTCACAGAACCCGGCTTTACAGAGCGAATTGTCACAATAGAGTCAGGGAATGACATGGCAAGCTTTTCATAAAACTTAATCATGCTGTTATCATTAGCAAACTTGCTATAGTTGATGTCCATGGTAACAGTGAAGCTGTGAGAAGAATCGCCATACGGAGTGATGATTTCGAAAGCGATTTCATGCTCTGCGGTACCACCAAGCGAGTCTGTCGCTGTGAGCATATACTGAAGAGAGTCTGCCGATTCACTGTCCCATATCAAACCCTTCATGGTATGCTTATCTAAGCTTATCCAGCCAGGCTCCTGATCAGGGAGTCCATCAATGGACAGCTGAAGCGTCATACCATCCAAATCGATATCCTCCTACAAACCACAGGGAGATCACAATTGGCGAATTCCTTAAAAAGGTGTGATTGGTCGGTGGAACAGCGCTGACGTTTGGTTCAAATCCCGGTCATGGCGGGCCACCAGAGCGCCTGTTGACTCGGGGTGAAATTGTGCACTACTAGACTGAACAATAGCCCGGAGAGGTTGAAGGATGGAGTTCATTCTAGTGCTAGTGTTAACTCAAGACTCACCACGTCAGTGAACAGCTCCCTTGGCAGCTCCTCTGTAAATAATTCTCCTTGTTGTACTGTGTGTTGTGTGTACCTTGAGTTGACATTGAGTTCCTCATTAAATGTTGGAGGACTGTTGGTACACGGTGAGATTGGTTTGGCCCTGACTGACTCAACAGTCACTTTTGAGTTACCGGACAGTGTCAGTGGATATTCTTTCATTTTCCTTAGTCTCGTCAAGGTATTTCTATAAATTATAGGTAGGAAATACTGCATATTGTTAGCTGTTGGCTGTGTATTTTCACCAATAAAGTACAAAACAGAGGCAGAAATTCATAAAGGTTATCCTCGCTAATAATTCCATGATGTATGCCTAGGGTAATATTTCATAATCCCAATATAAGCTATGGAATGTCGATACTGGTGCTCCATGCTAAGCAACAATCTAATTCGGTAGCTCCCACATAACGGTGACGATACCGTACGAGAAAACAACCATAACCTCTCGCCATGGTGAAACCTGTTTACATGACAAGACATCTACAGACGCCAAAAGCATGGCCACCAACAGGTAACCAGTCTGTCAGTCATCTATCGAGGTACTGTCAGGGTGAATTGATAGCCTAGTAGAGAGCATACAGGGCGTTAGACTCGTAGGCCCTGATTCAACTCCCAGTTCGTACAATAATGTGTCTTTCGCAACTCCCTCATCGGTTTCGGATCTCGGCGTCAAATAAAGGAGGCCCTCCCATAGTGTTACCATCCCTTTTATCGGGCACAATAGACGAATCCGGAAGAATCAACTGACCTGTTTACATCATTCGGACAGTCATTCTGGTCTGGTAACACCTCAGTGAACCTCACTAAGCCCATCTTCTCATCAATAACGTTGATCATTTCAACCTTTCCATCCATCTCAAGCTGATAGGCCAGTTGAAGTAGTCCTTTAGCCGTGTTGACAGAACCCGATGATATTTTCATTTCATATTCCTGTCAAACAAATGCCATCTTCACTTTGGTCATCCTCTAAATTGGCGTTTGCTAAATTAAGATTGATGATTGTACCCTGGTACTACATGTATGTGAATGTATCTATGCTTTGATATTTTGTCGAAGTAGTGCTTCCCTACCTACAACTTCTGTGTGCAATCATTAATTGCCACAGTTGTAATTGATTGTGTTAGGATATGCCAGCATGGCTGATTAGAACCAAATCCTGTCACAGAAGGCTATACACGGCTGCCAAAGTACCAAGTCACCAAGAGAATACAACTCCACTTTACAAAAGGCCTCTATTTTGTCTTGCGGGTGGGGGAGGGGATGATAATCCCATCTATGGCGACCCCTCTATTTAACACCTCTAGATTCGCATAGTGGTTTCCCCTTACCTGGTATCTAACATCAGGATCAGCTGGTGAAGAATTCAGAGTGAATGATACAGCAGTTGACAGTCCCTTAGCATCTGTAGCCACCAGCTTAAACTGGTTGTCTCCATCTTGTCCAGCCAAAGGCAGTGCAATGACCTGAAGGATAAAAGATGGGGTTATTATTTGGAGTCTAGTAGGACCGCCCTTCAAATACCTCCTTGTGCGACATGTATAGCGCGTCATTTTAGCTCAACCGAGGAGTTGTCCTTCCTCAAGATTGAGATTATCAAGGCAATGCAACTCTTAATACCCAAAGCTCGAAATCTACTCAGTGTAAACAAAAATTCGGCCTGGGGAGCTCTCTGCTCTAAAGATATGAGTTTGGCTTTACAGTGGCGGGGAGTGAGATGAAAACATGAGCAAGCTTTAGGGACTAAGTGCGAGAGACTCTTAGACCCATTATTGGGGAGGAAAACTCTGTGGTGAGACCTCTCCTCTGAAGCAGTACACCTTCCCAGAAAACTGACCAGTCACACTCCTCACAAACAAAGGTGGGAGCAGAGAAAAAGACTCCCAACTTACCTGGTTCTCTTTAACCATTATCCAGGCAGAGTCATCGTTATTCACATCCTTTCCGGTAATAACATCTTGGACATGATACGAAATCTCATCCCCGTCCTGCAATTAACCAATCAGGATGAAGTGATAGCTTAATGGATAGCGATAAATTAGTAGAGAGCAAACTGGGCCATGGATTAGGGATCCCTTGTTCAATTCCCAGTTCGGGCAAAAACTTTTGTCCTTCGCAACACCCTCATCGAATTCGGATCACAATATTAAAATAAAGGAGACCCGCCCATAGTTTCCTTCTCTATGGGGCATGTGGGTGCAAGAAAAAAGGCTGTACCCAGAAAAATGCTGAGTCAAAACCTCAGTAGGCCAGTTTCTGCGCCACCCCTGACATGACAACTGTTCTGTCAGGGGGACACAAGAAGAAAAAGCATAAAGCAAGTGTAACTCTGCACGAACTGAGCCATGCACACGAAACCTAAGCCGATTAGCTGGATGAAGTTGGAGAATGTAGCATCGGATTCATCACAGAAAACATAAGGAGCCACCCCAGATAAATACCAAATCGGTTATCTATGGTTATTCATCGAAATATGTGGCTCAAATTCCCAAGTGTTTGACACTATGTTTAGTTGTAATAACATATGACCATGCCATCTGTCCAAACTGGGGTAGGTGCGATTGGGCATTTAGGTCACCATCGATGGTACGGAGCCATACAACTTTTGTATATCTGTGATAGCTGTTTTGTTTCGAGACAGAAAATTTGTCATTGCCTTTTTCCGTACCCAGCATTACTGAAATAGGCAGGGTGTGTTGGTTATGGGATGTCCGTGTTTTGTCTCGGAAAATATTTTTTATTTTGTATCAAAGGAGACAAGAAGGGACATCCAAAATACCGCGACAAACTTTTATCACACATTCACAGAGCAGAAATTCATATTTTTGTGCCGGCTAAATCTTGGTCATCTGTCTGACGGGTCATATCCAGAGGCAAGAGCTTGTGGTAATGAGGCAGCGGCGAGATCTTGTGACGGAACTGCTCTCATGTATGAATGGTATGGACACTGAAGTCGCTCACTATCACAGAGAGATTCCGTGGTTACTTACATCATCAGTGAAGGCCTGAGTAGGTATATCCGATTTCCAGATCTGGCCTTGTTTTAGCATATGCCTGTCCAGAATTTCGCCAATGACTCTCGGTGGCTTGTTTTGATTGGGTGGGGGCACAGTAATTGGTGGTGGGACTGTCAATGGCTGTAATAAGTGGAATAGCGAGTCAACATCAGCGCAACGAATCTACTGGTGAGAAAATGGTGGTGTTATTTCTCTAGTTGGTTGGTTAGGTTGTGTTACCTCTACATTCGCAATCAATCACAAACTATAAGTGATTAGAGGCGTCTTGGTCAATCGTGAAAGCGGTGACAAAGGATAAACTATGACAAGGTGACAAGGTACAAAGGCGAGTCGCCAAAGACAGAAGCACAACATTGAGTCAGTGGATTGAGATGCCAACATTGACGCATGAGTGTGATACGAGCTGAAACAGCTTGGCAGTGAGATAAAGAACAATCCCATACTTGGCGTACACAAACACACAACAGCTAAATCCGATAAGCCAACCAATATGCAAACAACCATAACCACAACTAAGGGGAGATAACTTCATCTATTCCATTGTGCGTCACCCGAAGTCAAAGGTAGTGTGAACACATCACATACTTCTCCAAGTGTTCAGTACACAACACTTAAACCACCCAAAGCTGCTTGTTTTCACAGCATGTCTGTTTGTCAATAAATCGGGAATCCATTATTTTTTGGTGTGGCATGATTTTTCCATACTAGTAAATTGTGTGAAAAGTGATTCTCTGGTCATACCCATGCAAACAGGATTGTGGAGGTATCTTAGTAGGGGGAACTCCGCCAAATCATCCAATACCCATTTTGTAACATTAAATGCCGATTCCTCAACTGAACCTGGTCATTGTTAAAATCATGGCGCGGAAACAATTATCCCACATTTATATCAAACAAGTGACTCCACGAGAAAATTACTAGCTCTCAAAAAGTAATTACCTGCCAAATGACCATGGCTCGACTGTGATATCAGCCAAGGCTCAATGGATCTTCCTAATGGACATGTTCATTATCAAGTTACTTCACCCAACAGTGGTACTTGGGTCAATCCTGGTCACACATAAATGTGGCCAGATCTGATCTCCATATTATTTCCCCATACACGTTGTCACATCTGTAATACTCCACATTGCTATTCCCTGTATGGGGCTATAGAGTTTGCCCCATGAATAACAGGGAGACTTCGTTGGAGCTCAGGAACAATTTACGGTAGCATGCCCTTCATGTCACCATTAACTTTTCTGGGATTCTAACGCACAACTCACTGAACGCAAATCGTGTATCCTGACCACTAAGCGAGCGCTGATCCATACTCGTCTCTCTCGATACAGACACAGGCGCTCTTTGGTGAAATGCATCACCAGTTGGTTCACCAGACAATGAAAGGAGAGAATCATCCACTTGATGTCTATACGCTACTCATTGCATAACCCCAACCTCCAGTCAAGTAATATCTCTGTTGGCAACTGGAATGTGTACTCATGAAATTACAGAGCATTGACTAGATACTGGTATGCCCTAGTCGTTAATCACAACTCAGATATTGTATAATTTTCTGCGACTGCACATGTAATTACATGTACACTCTGGAATCTGGGACATCTCATTGGGTTCGCCTACAATGTACCACAAGTAAGCTTTTCAATAAGTAAAACTATTAGCCGGTTCTTCTATTACGAACTACAGATTTTAACCTTCACGTATAGCTTCACATGTTGATGTACATATGTAGGTTTACATCTGCAAATCGTGATAGTAGACCAGTCTGGTAGTTTTACATATTGAAAAACTTTGTAGTACATGTACATCAACACATGGAATTATCTTTCTCCTATAACACATAGTCTAATCAACCTGTCAACACCAAGTGGGTAGTGGTTAAGCTATGCGCGTATCCGAAGCAACAAATAACTAAGGCGAGAGCAGGATGCCTAATGCAGGACGGGGGAATGAGAAAGGTTACGGTTTTATACCAAGGCTTGGGTTGTTATATTCGTCCTGTTAGTCACTTTAGGACCCACAACAGCGAGGAGGCAAACAATATCGAGCATAAAATGATACCGCAAATGCATGCAGCGAGAAACACTCGAGACAGATAAGGATGTCGAGTGATTCCCAAAAAACACCCCCAGAAGCAGAAGATTGACTGAGCGAGACCACGTTGGAGAGCTGAAAGTTACCGTTCGCACGGCACATCTTTACAACTTTTGGTGCTTCTGGGGATTTTTTCTTCGTGTCAAAAAATATGGTAAGAATGAGAGGTGCCAAAAGGAGAAAAAGAGTTCAAGATAAGGGCTACAGCCCTTTGATAAGAGCTACAGCCCTTTGGTTACCGGCGGGTTTATGGAGCCAAAGTTAGAGACAACTACTGAGTATACTTAGCACAACCAGGCAATGGCCGCAAAGACCACTGCAATCTAGAGTGAAAAACAGACAAAATCATAAGCCTGTAGGTTAATTCTCAAACAGGACAGATATCATCGCGCTGAAATATAGCTGGTATGTCATACTACTATGACCTATCTAAGAAACCAGCCATGCAACTAACAGGAAAGTCAGATAATACAGATGAAAAGGGAAAAATGGGCTCGTCAAAATAAGAAAATATTTTTTATCTGACTGGGAAACCAACAGCAGGTGATCAAATTGCCCTATAAGCCTAAAGTATGGTATACTGAAAATCTGGATGGTGGGGTCGCAAACTGGTTAGGAATAGGTGCAATTGCAAACATGGGTAGCTAATCAGTGCTTGGACTCACATGGTTAGAAATGCTATGCATGTACCATGCAACTATATGACTATATAGATGTACATTTTACTGCGAAGAAATATTGCACCCTAAACCAGACTGCACTTATAAATAAGGGCATTCTGATTGTAACAATGGGTTGTATGGGATGAAATTTTAACCATTCTGAAATCTGACTCTTGTTTAGGCAGTCAGTTACAAAAACCCCCAGAAATGAACACAACACCTTGATGAACTAAATGGTTTATATTTTAAGCCAAAAGCGGGCATGTTTAGCACGAATGAAGAGCCTATTATCCGTTGCCCACCAATGGCTTATGAAGGCAATGACCCAGATTGTTGAAGCCAGCTGAATTGAGTCATACAGTTTAAATGGGACAGCCAAATTGAATGGACCAACGGGGCACTGAAAGGTAATTGCACGGGCACAGCTTTCGTTTAGTTCTCCTAAAGGACAACGCTGAAAGTTCCATACCTTAGTTGTCAGTACGACCGTGCTAGCCATGGTAGTGGTGGTAGTATCCTCAGCAGTTGTCTCCACTTGAAGCAACTCTGTGGTCATAACTGTGGATTGGGTGGTAGAACGGCTTGTGGATGGAGAAGGAGGAGGAGGAGGAGGAGGGGTAGGGGGAGGCAATGTGATTAAGGGGGTTGTTATATCCGAAGACGAGGAGGTTGATTCTGGGGTGGTAGGCAAGGGAACAGTGGGACTGGCAGTAGTTGGACTGTCACTTTCCTTCATCGGAGTAGCAACTGTTGCCGTCGGCTTTACTCTAAAAAATAAATTCACAGGTTCCCTTTTCAGTCACCAGAAGCTTGCAGAGCACATTATCAATGCACCACAATGAGTCCGAACTAAAACTTTTGGTAGTTTCTTTTCTTTAGTGTAAATGTCATCCCACCGTTTTTATTGGCATATGGTTTTCAGTCAGGTGGCTGGTTGAGATGACCAGTTGAGGACAAGAGCTGGTAATAAAATATTGATATAGTGAGTCGGCTCAAAGATATTTGACTATGAGCTCTGCTTAGATAAGATAAAAATGTGTCGCCCATTCATAAGAAATCTAAGCTACTATAGACTTCAAGGTGACCTACTAAGCGCATATCAACTAGTCATTCATTGCCAGAAATTCGATTTTTAAGTACAGATGCCTAGCCTGAACGACAAGGAATTCCATGAGTCACTGGGCACTTTACTGCTTTGGGATAAACATTATGTACACGTGGTGATCCTTTAACAATGAGAGGTATGCAGCTGCAAAGCCCCAATTTTGTATAAGGGTCCCAACGCCACTTCTGGCATTAGAATTGCAAATTTAAGCAGTTCGCTCCATGTTTCAAAAAAATATTTCATTGGTGACAGGTGACACTCATTTTATCATGCTCAAATTCTAATTTGTCAACCGCCCCAGCCAAAAATCACATCCAGTCGGCAG
>Ga0224511_10001652_pt1 | contig 13870 bp, 12 predicted proteins | sample SF_May12_sed_USG_2_FD_169988 | JGI IMG/M metagenome (GOLD analysis project Ga0224511, IMG submission 169988) | Sediment microbial communities from San Francisco Bay, California, United States - SF_May12_sed_USGS_8_1 | ecosystem: Environmental > Aquatic > Marine > Sediment | place: USA...
TGTGGATTTGAGCTGATCACATTCATCGTAGCTCGGAACAGAAACAAGTATCGCAATGAGGGGGAGCATTGATACTGACCCGGTCGTTAAGCTCTATGCTGAACATTAACTGGTGAAAAAAGGATGTAACCCGACATAACGGTGGAGACATCATACAAGTAAAAAATTCCCATAACTGAAATTGGACAATCTATCTATAGGTACCTGGTTTAGGCACAGTGGAGACAGATAGGATGCATTTGTTACGTCCGCATTCATCAGCACAGCAGATGTAATCCTTCCCGTGTTTGCGACAAGGGTTGTCACGACTACATTCTGACGGAGTGCAATCAACAGTGGTTCCACAGGCTTCAAAGAAGGCACTGAAGTTCAGTTGAGGACAAGCTTTGTTCTACAAATAGCAGCGGAATCCGCACTCCACAAATTTTCCGAACGGAATTGAAATGCTTTGACCTGTCATTTACAGACACATTGTACCGTGCTCCATCAAGGCGATTCGCCTGCGGACCGATGACACATCAAACAATAGACCAACTCACAAATCGTTTTCTGAGCTTCAAATTCTGTGGATAGGTGTCAGGTGAAGGTTGATCCAGAGGGCAGTCGATAATGCAAAGACCCACACCTACACAGCTGAGGAAGCAAACCTGAAAACAATAACAATGCTATAAAATGGCATGAACAACAAACAGCACTATTACAAATATACCCTGAGTTCTGCTTTAGTGTAAAAAAAGATGTATGCATGGTTATTCGTGTAAAAAAATATCAAATCAAATCAAAATTGTAAAAAAATTGTGACAAGAGGTAGAGATAAATAAACTTATTTACATGTATATTGCATTTGCTTACCAAAAGAAAGGTTTTCATGTTGTGTAAAAACTATATTACTTTATAAACAGTCTCTCCCTGAACAAGTAGCTATACACTCCGGTTTCTGGAAATACTATAGTGCTTATATACCCCAGATTTTTATCCTATATGAAAGAAGACTTAAGGTTATCATGTTTGATCTTACCAGATCCTTTGCAGTTCACTGAACCCCTCCCCCCTATCAGTTCTTTATGCCATGTTTCAATTCATGTGATGCACATTCAAGTACATGGTTCATATTTTACTGAACTATTTCTTATGTTTTATCTGCAGGGAGTGTCTTGCTAAATACGCCGCAGTTCAATGAACCCTACCAGATCAGGCCTATCATGATCCGCTTCATGAAGAGTAACACGTTGGGTTAGTTACATTTTGACAACAAACCTATATGCACACGAGTCACATCCAGAAGGACAAAATACCTAAGAATTGGATTGTCATAAGAAAGCTTGGGTCCATTTCGATGCCTAACATTTTTCGATCTAACCTATTGGGGCTCCCTTGTTCGATTTCCAGCTCCGGCAAAAACATACGCAACAATCTTCGTCAAATTTGGATCCTGATGTTAAATAAGGAAACCCTTCATAGTTACCTGCTGTATTGGTTATACAGGTGCACGCAGAAAGTCTCCTAATGATACACCCTGGCAAACGCTGAGTCCAAGACTCAGTAAACCATTTTCCGCACTACGCCTGACCGTTGTTTTGTCATGGAGGTAAGAAAAAGAAGAATACTCGACCCTCTCGCTCAAATTGATCATAGCTGCATTTGAGCACTAGGCAGCACAGGTCAGACTTCAAGCTGTGTGATGAGGCAACGAGTTTTTAAGGAGCAGAGCAAGCTAAAGGTACTAGGTGGCCTGGCTAAAACCAACTGGGACAATGTTTTAAACTCTGACTCTGTGCGCGAGAAAGTAAATGACCTGCACGATATATACAATCGTACATATTCATTGCTCAGTTAGACTTTTTAGGCAATGCTCGGATCAACCGCCATGGATATCAGAGTTTCTGCAAAAATTGATTTGGGATCAAGACAGATCATAATTATTGTCACGGTTGTAAACATTGGAAAGCACTTTCTGCCATATTGCAGAGAGCCAGAGATTGCTGAGGAATTAACAGGCAGTACAGTAAATCCTGGTAGAAACGTGAAAACTCTGAAAAATCTCACATCGTCCAAACAAAAAGCTGGCAGATCCGAGATAGTTGTAAGCAGATCTTGCTGATCTTTAATGAACACGTTTGCAATGTTGGAGGGACTTGGGTTTCTCCAACTTTTAATCAGACCTGGCCTGGACAGCAACAGCCTGGGTGGACTAAGCATTTATTGAACATGATCGACACATCAAAGACGACATATGCATTGGATTTGCCCATGCACCTAGATTTCAAGACTGACCAGGTAGGACACCTGCATTCCACTATGAGACATGATCTGCCCAAAACAATTTCAGAGCAAGTGAAAGGCTGAGCAAGTCAGACCAATCCCCAAGTGAGCTCAAGTTGGCAAATATGCTGAGGAAGCAATGATTCTCCAAATGAAGCCACAATTAAAGCAGGTAGCCAGTATTAGAGACTTGTCTAGGTCTCTGGCCAGTATGCATACCACCAATGCATAGCACTTCTTTCATATGGCCGTATGGCAGGCAGACTCTCCAGCCATTGGGTAGTGCTATCGGTGTCTAGCAGCTTCGTTAAGGATTGAACACCAGGTGTGTTGAGGTGCTCGGAACAATTGCCATCAATGAAGTGGTCTGCAGTCTGCTTGTGGGCAAGTGGATCATTAGAAGTGCCAGGAAAGAAGCACTGTATTCTGGGCGCGGAGTTGATCTTCCACTATTCGCACCACCTCATTGACAGAAACGCATCTGTGGAACGGCCTTCGACGTGAAGAGGAGACTGCACAAAGGGTTTGCATGACTTCAGCCGCTGGTTAGGGAGGATCTTGGAACAGATTTCGTGTAGCATGAAGGATGGATCTGATGCTTTTCTGGTGGTTCTTAGGGTGGCTGCTTCCCTGCGAATGCAGGCTGATGGCACGCCGGCAACAGTGGAGAGATCAGTGACAGGGGTGTAGCACACACATCCTGAGATTAGGCGCATGGACTTGCTCAGGGCGGTGTCCATGTGTACTGTGCAATAGCGCTCAGTGTCTTGTTGTCAGCACACCATGTCACTCCAGGAATGGTTCTGATTGCTGCAATGCGATACGGGACTTTCTGTGAGAGGCTTTCGATGTGGCTTCGATATAGGTGAGTGTTCTGGCAAGTCGCACTAGTACTAAAATTAACAAGCACCATTCTTTACCTTGTTGACGAGACTCTTTTTTGCTCTTCTCAATAACAAGATATTGTCTGTAGAGGTATAGCCTTTTTAGATTTCAACTTTGGCATGTCACCGATTTATCTGAAGCTTTCAATAAAATTCAGCCTGACATTTTAGCTAGCAACAGGTCATTTTTAATTTCAGTAACTCACTGGTAGATTTAGTCAGCAATTTCCCCAAGGATCGTTCAGCATGTGTACGGTAGTCTGACTTTAATTTCTTCTTTAGCTTTTTATTCCTTTACGTACAAACCCCTTTAAGTCAACTCATGGCTATGGGGTTTAAATAATAAACTGGACTTAGCTTGTTGAAGCAACAGAGTTTCTTCAACTCTAAACTTGGGAGAAAGTGACACAATCTTTCACACACTTTTATGCGATCTTACGCAGAATCAAAAAACTTGTTCTGTGTCATTAGGTAGTACCCAAACTTGGGAAAATGTGATACAATCTTTCATACACTTATGCGATCTTACACAGAATCAAAACACTTGTTCTGTGTCATTAGTCAGTACCCAAACTTGGGAAGCTGTGGCACAGTTTTCGGCAGACATGTGTGATCTTACACAGAATTATAACATCATCCTGTGCCATTAGGTACACATATAAAATGTTGGTTCAGCTTGATGTAGCGAAGAAGTTAGCACCAAGCTGTCCTCATTTAATCACCACTGGAGTTCCATTTTCTGCTGGTTTAGGTATTGGTTTATCACCAATTATGGCTTCTGTGCTCCAAATTGGGGGCCAGTCAACCTAATTGTCAGTTTACACATCACCCACCGAAAGCTCAGCTACTCTTTTCGAGAAGCTAGAGGTGCATGGAGCTTTAACAACCGTGGAGTGGTCTTGACCCTAATTCTCTGCAAGTTGCAACCTCAATTTTTTTACCTTGATCATCCATGCTAGCAATTTGGAGTGAGGGGCTTGCTAAAGTTCCATATCAGAAAACCACCCTGCTGGCAGTGAGCTCGAACCTGTGATCTACAGATGGCAAGTTCAGGCTTTTTACCAACTGAGGTATCACATTTTTACCAATTTCTTTTTTTGTAGATAGTTCTGTGTTTTGTCCATGCCGTTTAGTGCCGTTAGTTTTTCAGGTGTTCCTCAGCTGTGTAGGTGTGGGTCTCTGCAGTATCAACTGCCCTCCAGATCAACCTTCACCCGATACCTATCCACAGAATATATATACATATATACAATGTATATATATACATATATACATATATATACATATATACATATATACATATATATATATGTATATATATATATATATATATACTGGGAGTTACGTTACTAGGACTTTTGTCAGCGAGAAGATAACTCGTAGTATTACTGGAGACCATTGACAATATCTATCGACCTTTGAATGCGCTATATTTATCTATCTATGTCTATCTCAATGTTTATGTTTATATCTACCCTTATATCTTTGACTATGCTGAACTGTACAAATGGAGTTATGTGAGGATTGTGTGGTGATTGGTTTGATAGTAGTTTACGTCATTCTTGGTGGATGCTATATATTTTACATGCAAAGGCCTGCGAGCCAGAAGTGATGGAGTTGATAAGGGTGTTAGTTATAAATCGTGACCTAGTTATAAGGGCTTGATCTTGGATATATTTGCGGATTGTTAAGCTAAAGGAACTGGGTTCGTATAGTAACACTTACTTTATTTGGTCATTTCTCATATTTTATTCAGAACATATTTTATCTACATACATAGCAATAAAGGGAGCCATATTAAACATATCCAATTAGATACAGTAGTAAGACAGGAAGGGGGGTAGCCGGCATTCTGACAGCTGCGCACATGACAACACAAGCCAGGACCAGCAGAACTACCTTCATGGTTACAGTCACCAGACTTCTGTTCAAAGTTAAGAGATTTCACAGTGTTTTATACGGTCAGAAGTCAGTACCTGAGTCATCATAATTTCACAAATAGTCGCTCGATGATGGATGGTACATATCCCATCCCAGCTGGTGTGCCCACCTCCTCGATTATACCTTAAATGTATGGTAAAGCAGTGATAAATGCGACACCCTCATCAATTTCGGATGGAGATATTAAATAAAGAATGCCCGACCTTAAAGTGATCTATGGGTCCCAAAGGTGCAAGCAAAGAGATTTGTTAAAAACTTATCCCAAGAAGCAAATGTGAGGATGAGCTCTATCCTTACATAGTACCATAAATGCATAATTGCATCACAAAGTTGGAAGAGTGTCTAACTAAAATTATATAACTAAAATATTATAACCAAGTAAACAGGGCTTAGAACATTTATAAATCTAGAAGTGAGCCTTGAGCAACACGGGTTTATTAGTTGGAACACTACCATGACGAAATAGTTTTACATGAATGACTAATTAACTGAGCTAATGACTTAGTGGTCCTATAGAGTTGGCATACTCAGTGCAGCTTTGTGTGGAAGGTCATTGCACTAAAGTGTTACTTATTGATATCATTGATATTAACAGGTCCTGAGAGATCCTGTATGTAATTAACGAATCAACCCTGTGATAGGCTGAGCTAGCCAACAGAGGTGTACCATCTGAACTCACTTGTATCACCATGCGGTGAGCGTTCAGTTCCAACGACTTGATCAAATTGAATGCAACTCCATCTCACTGATGATACATGATGCACCATAGGGATTTCTCACGCGTAAAGAATTGGGCCTTTTTCAATTCTAACAAACATAGTTTGAAAGAGCAGACTTTGGCAATTCTAATGATATGCAGGTTGTTGGGTTTGCATGCTTGTACTAGTAGGTGCGGTAAAATGGAATACGGGCATATAACCTGGGGCCTAGACTAATTAAAATTAGTGGTATGGCCCTAAAGACTACAGTAGTGTTAGTTATCTGTGGGTTGAGTTCCTTCATTGAGACTGGTAAAGTGACTCATATACGACAGCGATGATGCAGCGGGGAGTGGTTAACGGTGCAAAAGTGCTACTGCATGAACTTCACTTTACTGATATCTATGACCCATACCATGTCTCTGAATTCTATCCTAACCCATCATGTCTTGGTTTTAAAATATGCTGGCCCATTAATCATAATATGATAGTTTATAAAAGTTTTGTATTTTATTTAAATTTTAAATTAGATATCTAGAACTTTAAGCAAAATCACAAATCGAGAATAGACTAGCATTACGGTTAGCTACATATTTAGACGACAGAAGCTCGGTGTTTACTAATACTACTGAAATTAGTAATAGCAATAGCAGAGAAAAACATAAAATCTGTAATGAAAATCATGACAATTCATGTATAGTTTCTTATCGGTTTGACATTGTGTCTGTTGTCTCCACTCTCACAAAGTCACTGCCCAGATGTATCCTCATCCTCATCCTCGTGAGATCTGATTCTATAGTTCAAGGTCATCACTAGGGGGTCATCAAAGGTTAATACCAAGATGGGACAAGCGGCTTATTTACTTAATGACGCCGCCAGACTCCTATAGTGGAGGTTGGTTGTTTATAGGGAGTCTCGAGTGCTTCAAGGGATTATACCGCCTTTCATTATTTACGTTGGAGCTAGATTATACAAAATGTCAACGGCATCGTTTTGTCTGTACTGAATCCCAGGTTTTTTAGCTTGATTCCGACGTACCTAATCGACCATCGTCATGCAGATTGCAAGTTCAGATTGATCGAGAACTCTAGTGTTGCTAGAAGTTTGAGCCCCTACAAACAACCATGGATCACGTTTGAGTGTTGTGGTGCGTTAACCAGAACAATTGCTGAGTTTACATTATTGGATAAATTAAAGACAGCTCCTCATCTTGGTTATAATCCTGAGCGTCATTTAGACAATGACGTCTGGTAGAGAGGTGATGGTTTTCCTGGAGCTGATGGAAACTGTAAAAAGAGACAAAGTGGATTTCTTAGAAGTGACACAAAAGGGGGCACCAAATTACATTTTTCCCTATTCCCTATTCCCTATTCCCTGTTCAACACACTGCCATGTCTGCATAAAGATTTATTCATACGTTGTCCACTTCTGTGCAAACTGGGTTGCTGGAATGCCAAGCGTATAAACAGTGACATTGCATCTATACATGTTTTTTTAAAGAAACTGATGCAACTGCAGGGGAGTTATAGAATATTTAGAGTCGAACCCATCAGATTGGATTTCAAACCATTGAAATAAATATATGTCTGCGGCAATAGAGTTACCCGTCAACAGTTACTAGGATGGCAAGAGGTATACATCGAAAAAATGGAGTACTTCTAGTACGAATAGCACAGAATATTGTACAAAGTCTAGCTTCAACATTTTGCATTTGGCTAAACTAAAGTACATGGATAGCGGTAGCAATTCTAACAAACTCATAATTTACATGTATTTATGTGATATGATGCAATAACTAAGCAAGGAAACACGGATCAGTGACATGAAGGTCACTGAACCGACGTTGTCATAGGCAATTGCTGATTTGTGTTATCAATGGTTGGAACACCACAGGAGAAGCTGGTCTGTGAGGAAAACACATGCAGCTATAACAAATATTGGGAACATAAAGAATTATTTTCTAGGAAATCTGATTATTTTCATGGATGGAATAACTACACCAATGACCCCTTTCCAGGATAATCATGGTGCGCACCACGGGCGGGATTCCTTTGTTTAATGCCTAAATCCAAATACGCTCCAATGACAGAGTGGTGTCTTAACGAGAACTGGCATAATGTCACTGCAATAAGGCATCACTGCATCTCACGAGGTAAGTGTATGGATAAATTGAAGAGTTAGCGGTCCCTTCTCCTCGGGGAGGACAAGTCCATGTCTATGTTTTTGAAAATCTAGCATACCCATAGATTGGTTTCTGCTGTAGCCATGATTCCCCTTTCCATTTTGATTGGTCTGTTCCTGTTGCAGATATCGCGTCTCCATTCTATCCTCCTCCTCCTCTTCTTCCGACTTGCGTCTCTTGGCCATTATGGCGCCAATCAGCACTGCTATTGCAGTTGCCCCCATTATGGCAGCCACTGTTCCTATGCTTATCCTCGCTTCTCTCGGTATGTCTGTCAATGAAACCATTATACTAAGCGGTAAGAGTCCGGGTCCCAATTCATCCTACGGCTCGCTTTAGACTGGCGAATTTTTGACGAAGGGTGGTGTGACGAATCAAGTGGGAACAAGTAAACTCAATAATTGGTTAATAGGAACTCTTTTCCAGAAACTGCTTGACTTTGACCCAGTTACTGGCTTTATTTCCGAAGTGAAATGCAAACCTCCTGGAAGGCTTTGAGTTTGTGTTTCCAATCAGGCACCATTCTAAAAATTGGCACTAGCTGCTATAAGAACATCACCCTTTGTTCCAACATGCAAGAATTTATCCCACATATATACAGGGTAAAGCGAAGTACCAACCTTGTTTTCGCACCTCAAAGTTTCTTCCATCTATTTGAGAGCCAAGGGTTGTATCGGGTGTAGTTGCTAATTTTGTTGTGATGGATTCTGTAGTTGTAGTTGTTTGTTCAGATGAAGTTGTTCCTGTAGTCGGTTCTGGTGTTGTGGAGGTAGTTGTTGGTTCCAGTGTTGTGCTGGTAGTCGTTGAATGAATTATTGTAGTAGTTGTGGTAGGATCAATTGTGGGGGCTGTTATAGTTGGGTCTTGTGCTGCGGTAATAGTTGTTGGTTTAGGGGTTGTAGTCATTGAATCAGGTGTTGTAGCTATTGCGGTCGGGTCGAGCAATGTAGTTTTTGTCGTTTTCTCTGGTGTGGTAGTTGTTGTGGTCGGCTCTGATGTGGTCATTGTTGTAGTCGGCTCTGGGGTTGTGGTTGTTGTAGTTGGGTCTGGCGTTGTGGTTGATGTCATTGGGTCAGGCATTAGGGTTGTTGTTGTGATTGGTATTGATGTGGTAGTTGTTGTAGTTGGCTCAGCTGTTGTGGTTGAAGTAGGCGGCTTTGATGTGGTAGTTGTCGTAGTCAGCGCTGGCATTGATGTTGATGTGGTCGGGATTGGTGTTGTAGCTGTTGTAATTGGCTCTGGGGTTGTGGTTGTTGTAGTTGGATCTGGCCTTGTGGTTGATGTCATTGGGTCAGGCATTAAGGTTGTTGTTGTGATTGGTATTGATGTGGTAGATGTTGTAGTTGGCTCAGCTGTTGTGGTTGAAATAGGTGGCTCTGATGTCGTAGTTGTCGTAGTCAGCCCTGGTATTGTTGTTGTTGTGGTTGGAATGGGCGTTGTAGTTGTTGTGGTCAACTCAGGTGTTATGGTTGTTGTAGTCGGGCCTGAGGCTGTGGTGGGTGAAGGAGGCACGCATCCATTCTCTGTGATAGAGAATGCATCTCCATAAACAAAGGGTAGTTAATGATTATGGTACAAACATACAGATGTCCAGAGTAAAATGTTGACCGATGGTTTCATTGCAGTACCAGTGGTCAATGAAAGTCATAATGTGTTATGTAACAATTCATAACAAAATTTTTTGTTGGAGACATGGTGTTTCTCATCCCAGCCTATAGGCACCGTTTCAGACTAACTGAGCGAAATTGTTAGTGTTTGGTTGGGACGGTTGGTAGCTATTGCTGAGCGTTTGAGAATAAGCCAAATTGCAGCTATCCATCACATTACCTCAACCAGTTAATGGTACTCTAGTGCATAAATGCAGTAAATCAGCCAGGTTTTGCCCCGCTTCACCCCACAAGATTTGTTGGGTACTTTGGGCGTAGAAACTAAATAAGACATTGTTCATATCAGTGATCTAAACTCCCACACCTGAAAGTAATAATTCGAATCAAATGTGCTATAATGTTGATGGCCAGTATGCAAGCCTTTTGTGTATCTTCAAATTGATGATTCTCACTTAGATTTCGAAGAAAAAATAACTAAAAGTATTTGATGGGAGACGACTCCAACTAGCCAACCCCACAATCCCGGCCAAGTGACCTCTGGCTCTTCGGTATCTGGCAACTTGTGGGCGAGATAGACAAAGCCATACCTGGATCATAGACAGTGGAGTAAGGACAAGTCTGACATAGGTAAGCCTTTTGAGTGTTGAAACTGTTTGAGCATTCCCAATCAGCGCGATCATCTCGGACAGACCAACCACATTCGGTCTTATCAATCTGTAATCCAGAGATGCGGTGGTTTCGTGGGTAGCCCGTATGGTTTAGTGGGTAATGCATTGGCTTTGAACCAGGTAACGTTGTCTACTTAATTATCATGTCAGTTTCCTTTTTATAAATTAAACGAAATTACAGTATTTAGGTTTATCTATTTCCGAGAAGTTTACCCGGTTGCCGCTTAAAAACCGCTCAAAATGGTCGTCAAGTGGGCGGCAGCTTCCGGTGATCGAGCGGCAGAACGGCGAACCTGCATGCGCTATTTCTTCAGCGTCAGGTAATTGGCAATCAATGACAACGCAGATCCGAAATTGCCGCTTTACCAAGTACGCCCTTGACTTAAACACCGGAAGCGGAAATCTAACGAAGTAAATAAAATTGCAGCTCTTATTGGTCACTGCGCTTGTGCTGCTTGGAAAAACAGTGCATGCAGTGTCGGCTCATAGCGGCATTTTGACGCTTGCGTAAACACCCCTTCAGCGCCGCTTTCTGAGCCGCTTGCCGCTCACCACTGCTGCGCCGCCCTCGTGTAAACCCGCTATTATATATTATTTTAGCAATTAGTGACTTTATCTTTGATCTTTAGTTGGAAGAGTTGAAAATGGCCTCTTTGCTGCTGGTGGTCAAACTGATGAGTTCCTACAGTTCAAACTTGACCTGATCTGCTTGTCACTGTGTTAGAATCGTAGTTCTTTTAGTACCAGCTTGTGTGGACCACTACCACATGCCACACTCAGTGATACTAACCCGGAGATGGGCACTTGCCGCTGTGTAAACTTCTCATTCAACAGACTTCTTGTGAAAACCCTTTCAACTGGGTCTCTGACTGGCAGTCTTGGAAATCCTTCCTTAAATTCTTGTTGCTTAATTCTATCATGAATTTAACACCTGGGTTTCTTTGTCTATACTCCTAAAGCCTTCAAGGGGCTCTATAGCAGCCATTCTGCAGCTGGGCCGGAAAGTGTACACAGCAAGTGCCTATCTCAGAGTTAGCACCACTGAGTTTGGCATGTGGCAGTGGTCATGATCTTATACTAGAAGAAACACAATTCTAAAACAATTGGTAAAGAGATCAGGCCACCTTTGAAGTGCAGCAACTCATTGGTTTGACTACCAGCAGCAAAGAAGCCACGACCCGTTTTCAACTTTCCCGACTATAGTTATTTTATTAACCTTTCTGTTGTTTTTCTCTGGCAGTTGATTTGTTTTATATGGGTAGCAGCTAGGGCCTATGTAAGGAGCTCACACTCACAACCAAAACCCCCATATGACCAGGCTTTTAAACTAGAATTTTTACATATTGACTCTTTTCATCTCCGCAGTCCCCCAGCCGCTGACCTATCCCACTATTGCTGCAGTTCTAACAGGAAGTTGGGCAGTGAACAAACTGCTTTTCCACTGCATCTACAATTTTGGTTCCAGTTATACTCCATATAGTGCATGTTCGCCACTTGGTAACAGGGAGACTTTTTTGGTTCTCAGGAACAAAGCGAAGCCTGATGTCCTTCCTGCCACTATTATTGACTTTTGTTAGGTTCAAACCCATGGCCCACCTCGCGCAAATCATGTGTTCTAACTAATAAGCCAAAACTGCTTCCCGGGTTTACAATAGTTGTGTAAAAAAGCCAAATCTCACCAACGCTAAGCCAAATACTTTTCACATTACAATGCTCTTCTACGCAAACCCAGACTATGACCGATATCAGCCACTGTGCTAACCATTAATCACGGGGAGCCAATTTCCTGCACCAAAGCCACCGTGTGCACAGGTACGCGTGCAAATTCGGGTCTAGAACTTTCGCGATGACTATATTGCATCAGTCACCTCATGTTAGTGTGCTAGATCTCTTAACTTACATCACGCGAGTTCATGCAGTGCCAGGTAACTGTGGCATTATCCCAATGCCAGTAATACAGCAGAGAATTGGAGTTGTCGTTGGGGTCCGTGTCATTGTACCAGATGCCAATATAGGCATTATTCACTAAAAACCAAAGAAATAAGATTAAAATTCTGTAATGGGTAATACAGCCAGTTAAAGCGCGGAATAAATTTTAGGAGTTCTGAGTTCGCTTCCCAATGTTAGTGGGGTTTTACTTTGATAGAGGCCTTGAGCGAGCCTCTCACTTCAAATTGCTAGCATAGCTTCGGATCACCCCGAAACATTGGAGGTACCAACCAACGAATAAAGGTCAAGGTCACCCCATAACTGTCAAAGATACACTTTTCCCTTCTCGAGATGAGTAGCCAAGTTTGAACTTGAGAAAAACATGTACTGTATCAAACCAGGCAGCTTCACCGTAATGAGTGAAGATTGGTCAATTGAGGGAAACTCTCCACATGTACTATTGGTATGAGTGGATCGACTTTCAGTCCACAGCACAAGGCTGACATTGACCGTTTCATTGGATTGTTGGCGTCATAAAAACAGACTAGTTTTATGGGACTAATCGTAAATTTTATGGAAATGGTAGACATCTCTATATAATAAGTGCATGTTAATGTGGAATTGTTTACTCTTTAACATGAAAGAAAGACTACTCGAAGTATAATTGTAGAAGTTCCTGCAGAGTTCAGATCTATCTCTCATATCAGAATGAGTTTGTTTAATGATTGCCTATCCATATACTCATACCAATGATAGCAGCTCATTGAAACTGTCAGCCTAGTAAAATAGCAACTGTGGATGGATTGCCTATTCATATATTCATGTCAATGGCATGCTCATCACCTACGTCCTATAGAGTTGATATAATCAGATAGAAAGTTGTGTGTATCCTCATCTAGAATCTGGGCAAGAGTACCTCCATAAGATTCACATTCATCTTCTGCTTCATAGAAACCTGCCTGACTTCCAAATCCTGTAGAGTAATAAACATTCTGAGATAGCCTGGAGGCAACTGGGAACCGCATCAGTACAAACCTACTGTCCCACATTCCCACCATCCCATCATTCCACCATCACATAATCCCCCATCTCACTGTTCCACCATCATGCCATGCCATCGTCCCACTTCCCCACCATCCCGCTGCCCCACCCTACCATTACTCACCATCCTTCTATCCCATCATCCCAATGTCCTACTAACCCACCGCCCCACTGTCACAATATCCCACCATCTGTCATCCTACTATACCGGCATCCCACGGTCCAATTTATCCCACCATCCCACAATCCTATCATCCCAGCCTCGCACCATCCGGCTATATTCCACCATTCACCATCCCACCATGGCACCATCCCATCATCCCACCATCCCGCCATCACACAATCCACCATCCTACTAAACCACTGTCCCACTGTACCACTCTCCACCATCCTACTATATCCCGCCATTCACCATTCACCATCCTACTATTCCACCACTCCACCATCCCACTATCCCACCTGCCCCTTCCCATCATTCCACCATCCTACTAACCCATCGTCCCAGTGTCCCACCGCCCCACTGCCACAATATCCCACCATCTGCCATCCCACCATCTGCCATCCCACTATACTGGCATCCCACTATACTGGCATCCCACTATACTGGCATCCCACTATACTGGCATCCCACTATACTGGCATCCCACTATACTGCCAT
>Ga0224511_10001653_pt1 | contig 13869 bp, 7 predicted proteins | sample SF_May12_sed_USG_2_FD_169988 | JGI IMG/M metagenome (GOLD analysis project Ga0224511, IMG submission 169988) | Sediment microbial communities from San Francisco Bay, California, United States - SF_May12_sed_USGS_8_1 | ecosystem: Environmental > Aquatic > Marine > Sediment | place: USA...
ACTGCCATAACTATCTTGGCGTCCTGTCCTAGTGTGACGTCCATTAGGAAGGGAAGCACGTCGTCCAGAATGATCATCTTGTCCAGGCTGTCCAGCACCGTGTCCACACACGTTAACGCGTTGATCCGCATCTGATCCAACACGGGAATACCAATGACAATTTACAGACATACCACATATAACCCATCTAATGTTTTGGTTAATAACGTAACTGTATTGGGTTGTGTGCATCCTGTATGCAGTATTGCATGTGATCCGGCATGGAAATATCCGTTTCATTTTACAGCAATCATTTTGTACATATCGAATAATAATAAGTTAGTATCATTTACTCATGCACATGAACTAGCAAGTAAACAACAATAACACTTTACACACACATATGACATAACCTACCTTATAATTAATTACACATAATAAAATTGGATTGTCTGTATCAAACGTAGTTGGGTAAATTGTTTGCATCTCATCCAGCATAAGAATTTTAATAATACTTTACAGACATGTATATTCAAGTCAAACATGTGTACGTTTTAATCAAAGCATCTGAATCAGCCATTGAATATCAATAACAATATACAGACATATGATATAACCCATTTTTTTATTGGTTAAACTTAATTGTGTAGTATTTGTTCAATACATTATTGTTTGCATCCAATTCAGCAAGTGACTATCAATTACAATTTACAGACATGAAGCCAACCCAGCTTTGTGTTGAACGGGAGATCTAATAACATTTAGTATTTGTTTAACTTGATTTAAGTATTTGCTGACATTTATTTTAGTATTTGCCTAATGCGTCAATGTTTAAACCGACATCATCTCTTTAATGCATAATTACTAAATTCAACAGTATTTGTTTCCATTTACCGACAAGGATGTTAGAAGGTGTGGTAAAATATTGATGAATTTTGTTTGAATTAATTCGTATATAAAATGGCTTTTAAAAATCGGTCGCATGTACGTTTTATTATTACATAACCTTTAATTATATTAAGCCCTGCTTTCCTGCAATTTGATAGGCTGACATTTTGCATAGGCTTTCATGCAATTGTGAAGTTAGCTGAAAAATATTGACACAACTTATTCAAATGAACTATTCTTTTAAATTTTAATATGTACGTGTGACAGAAATTTTAAATAAATAATAGTTATGTAATAAAATTGTCACTAAAACTGATTTGATGTTGGCACTGTTTTTTGTCCTCGTGCAGTCGTATTAGCTCTTGGACACATAACAGTGTCAATATCAATATCTTATTAAATAACATATAGCCTAGCATTTATATAATTTCATTTTGAAAAATATCAATTTTGTCTGATTGAACAAAAGAGATGACACTGATATCTTAGACTAGTAATTTTCAGCATAATCCTCAAAGCAAGCAGTTCATCTAATCGATTTACTTTCAAAGCAAAGCAAATTACATTTATAATATATTTCCTAAACAGAATTATAAATAACATTTACAATGTAGTTTATATGTCCCATAATTCAAAAGCATTAAAAATAATTAAACTTGTTTAGCAATTAACATTTAATATTCCACTGCTAATAAGTTTATGTGTATAATATTTCCATTAATAATGTGTATGCAACAAAACTACAGCTATACATCATTTAATTAAAACATTCATAATAATATAGCGTATATAGTGTAATATACTTTAACATACATTGTATAACTAACATATCTTAAACCTAATTGAATCCTTACAATATTTTCTCCACCCACCTTGATGCTGTCTGACTTGTTGTAAAGGGATTTTGCCCTTGGAAGAACTATTGTTTTCATGATGTTGTCATCGAGATACTCTTTTAGAAGACGAATACAGCCTAGGGCTGCTTCCTACGAAATAAACAAAAAACCATATATATGGTTATGTTTTGGGTACAGCGATTGTTTTCATCGACATTGGAGCATATTTTACAATTTTGTGAATGACAAGTTTATCAAATAATTGTTTTGCATCATATACATTTATATGCATAAATTACAAACCAGTACAACCACGTGTGATAATATAGATTTTTTTCCGATTTTCCGATTCCAAAATGAAATAACCAAAAGTTTAATTTAATTACTACATTCGATAATACATCGTCGGCAACCACAGTACTTTCTTCCGTTATACCCCTGTTACACTTATACTTGTCCTCAGTACGACCTAAAAGTTCGAGCTGAACGGGCTTGAACGGCGTGAAAACAGAGTGGTCGTAGTAGCAACATATTGAGATCTGTTTACGAACGTAATGGACGAGTCAGGACGAGTTTGGTCGAGATGGCCTCTCAAAATTTTGAACCGACTCAAACATTTTGAAAAGCCATCCCGTCCTGAAATATGGCGTAGTGCCATCGTACCGAAAACGAGATGCTCGTGATGCGAACGTAACTGCCGTACTGTGATCGTACTAAGGACGTTCTGGGACGTAGTGCGATCGAGTTGCTGTTAGAAGTACGACCTCGTAACGACCTTGTCAGTTTCTTACTCGTTCATCTCGTCCGAAGACCGACCTTACTCGATCGCATAACGTTCTTAGTGCGTCCTTACTCAGTCTTATTCTGATAAAATCAAAACAAATAGTTCCTAATACGTTTCTACACAGTCCTAATTGTTTGCAGTACGTCCTCAGTACGCTCTATCCGTGTTCAGTACGAGTTGTTGCGTTTGTATCTAGTCCTTTCAACGACAATTCCGTTTGCAGTACGATCAAATCAGGAGGGTATAAAAACGGGCCGTCCTCTCATAGAGTCATATAATAGTCACATAGGTAACATGGATAACGGACATCTGGCCCTCTTACTTAGAGTCGTCTGACGGTGGGTTTTGCGGTGGGGCATCATTTTCAGTAGAGGGTTTGGCGACAACAGTCTGTTCTTCAGTCTGTGTGGGTGGAGGAGCGGCGATTTTACGTTTGCTTCTGTTCTTCCTTGGAGGCATGCTTGGAGGCATGCTTGGCGGCATGCTTGGGTTTTAATTACTGGTTTGAAGCGTCAAACTAGAATGAGTACTAGCTGAAACGTGCCGATTTTTATAGGTCGGACCAGGACGTGCAAGCAGTTACGATCTGAACGTACTGAGGACGGAAAGAGGACGTACTGTGGTCGAGTTGAACGGTCTGTAAACGAGGTGGTCGAGTTATGGACGGGAGTTGGCGTAGTGGGAACTAAATAGAACAACAATGTAGTAACGAAACGGATTTGAACTGGCTGGAGTCGGACTAGGACTGTTTAAAAACGTTTTACATAGCCGTTTTATCCCGTTCTGAACGGTCTGCTGATGGTCTGAGGACGGCCTAATCGAACTAGTGTAACAGTAGCATTACACTCCAAACGTACCGTGAGAAATTTGACTGGCAGAATCTTATTTACACGAATATTTATGAGGAAGGGAAGACCAATCTTCTGTCAATAAAATCGCGTGTTACAATTTAATATTCTTCAATAACAATGACGTCATATTGGGATTTTCTTACTTCAAATAGAAACCAACGCACATGGTTTGAATGGTCAACCAAACCTTAGATATAAAACGTAATTTCATTGGCTAGTTTTTCGCAGTGGTTTCCGTGGAACCAATGAAACAGCCTCATTAATTATTCATAATTACGAGATTTTCCTAACCGAATGGCTCACGGTACAAAACGCAGCATAGCGGAGTAAGGTATCATGGGATAACCGACGATGTCGACGATACTGTTAGTCTCGAAAACTCGTACGATCCTACCTGTGCCTGAATGGAATTAGAATCGAGTGTGTTGAAGACCAGCGGTATAAGCTCAGTCTTTATCTCCTCAACAGAAGCCTTTGCAAGAATGACGTCGAGCTTATCCAGAATGTACACCGTAGCCTGGAAAATACAAGGACCTGTGCTAATCAGTCAGGTTTTTAAAAACAATGTCAATAAAGAAGTCGTCGTTTCAACCTTGTAATTGTTTTTGTGCCATTGAGCAACCTATTGAGAAAATTGGAATTAAAATGGTTATTTAAGGGTATATATACAAAACCTTTAAAAAAATTAAAACAATAAAATGTCTTCATGTTTGCTGCCCTAAACAAATTATCTATAGATTAACACTCTTTTGTATTTAAACTATACAAATCGTGAAAATATTATAACAGCACTATTTCTTACGTCTAAGTAAACGAATAAAAATACTTTACATTTAAAATGGTCTTAATCAAGATCTCTGTCAAAGAGACATATCACCTTTGAGAAGAAGCGCGCGCTAGACTCAAATTATCCTGAAAATGTCACCTCTGAAATACATGTTGTTAATTTTAAGGACGTAAAGGGCTTTGAAGTAGCTGCAAGCCAAATCCTCATTAAGTTTTTCTAATATCGTTTAATCAGCTTGGTGACGTGATAAGAGTTTTTGTGTAGTATGGACAGACAGTTGTGAAAGTAATATAAAATTGAGGAAAAATAACTTGAAAGTATTTCCAAAGAAATGATATTTGAGAGTCAAGTTTTAGAACACAACGACACAATGTTCCACACAAATAACCGTCATTACAAACACAACACTACCAATATCAAAACCACAAAAAAGAACAAGAAAACAGTATACATGCACGAACGCAACATACATACATCAAACATGTTGTTAAATACTCCTATTTTAAGAATAGTCTTCTTTTTGCAAAAGTAATGCGTTTTAATTCTTCTGTAAAGGAGGTGTCTATATATTAAATAAATAATTATAACAATACTTTTTATAATAATGCTTCACTATGACACACCATTTGGAATGACAACATCATTAACATATTATCGAACACGTCTTGATTGTATGTGCTTAATCTCAACATCCATCAAGTCGGACATAGTGCACTTTTATGCATAATTAATTGCATAAAATGTCTGGCATTAATCATATCGGACGTGGCGCACTCTTGTAATTTTTATAATCGCGTAATCAGATATGAGCTTAAGCTTTGCATTCATCATTTCTGGCATCGCGAACTCTGCATCTCGCAATATCTGCTTTTATTTATTATACATAACCTGATATTGTGTGATTTTAGTAAATAAGGAAACGTTTGAGGGGCTTTCTCAAGAAACACCAACCGCACTTGGAGACTTTTGTTATTATTCCAATAGTACTAAAATAATTAAGATAATGTACTACGGGCTAAATAAGAAACATTTCTCGGTGTTACAACATATAAGTTTAATATAAACAGGTGTTTGGTTCGTTTAAGTTAGTATAACGATGGTTTAATAAATATCTCAAAGTTAAATCATAGGTATAACAAAACCAAAACACTGCCGTAACGCTTAAGTTAAAGTATTTGCTTAGATCTACATGTACGTACATTGTACACGTCGGATGTATATTCTACATGACGATATCTTGACTGCAAATCATTTTTCAGAATCGAATGTCTCCCTAAAACACATTTTCACAACATAGGTTCTTTTGAAAATGTTATACTTTTAGTTGTCATCTCTTTAACGTATTATTTTTATTTCAAAGTAACCGTTTTATAAGTTTTCCAATTATGTCATTTTTATTATTTCGCATAAAACACTTGACAGGTAAGTGCACATTCGTTTTTTTAAGAACTCAAATGTGCAACTGCGTCATTGACTGAATAAAGCATTTAAAATGGTTTAAACCAAACCCGTGGGACGGCATCAATGTCAGATAGTGAAAATAACAAATTTGTCATTTTCTGCAATGAAATGAGGTTAACGCACGTTTTGAAATGGAGACAACAATACTAAAATCAAATTTGCAAACATCGCTCGACATCGACCATATACATTGTATCCTAGAAATACGGGCATTCACACACATATTTAAATGCTTGAAACGATTATAATTTCTGTCATCATTTAGAGTTTAAAATGTAGCATTATTTTAGACAGAATTGTCATGGCACATTTTACTTCTACCGAAAACAAAATTACTGTTAAAGCTCATTTACTTTCAATTTAAATGTGCTTAAATGACAACACTAAAAGACACTTAAAATAATAATATTGTCAACATGTTGTGCGTAGCATCAAATTGAACTCAATTTTATAAAGTTGAATACCATATCTATTACAAAGTTGTCCAAAAGATGTTGTGGACCGATTTGACCGTCAAGTTTAAGAGCTCTATAATAAAACGGGCCTATACAAAAAGACATTTCCTACAATAACAACAACACAACATAACAACACATTATGCAAGCGCATATTCACATGAGGCGTACAAATGTATGTTATTTGCATCTTAAACGAATGTCATATGTACCCAAATGTACGTCACGTGTACCTGCATAGGCCTGGGAGAGTTAAGGATCGTTCGGAACTGGGGCAGTATCACAGATTTGTAGTCTTGGGGCGAGACGTGGTCTATAAGGGCCAACATGGCTGGCAGGGCGAGGAACATCGTGTCTATGCACAAGCACCAGTCCACTAGGTTCGGCAGGACGTGTCCGTATAACACTTTCTGGATATAACATTCATAATGGTTTTTATACACCTAAACATAAAAGGTCCTTTTCATTATACAATAATATAATCTAACAAATTGGAATTTTACCTAGTAAAAAGCATGCTAGGTAATTAGTTTAAATCAAGTATTGTCAGTTTAACAATCTTAAGGTACAATGTTCAACTACATTGGCTACCTTTTCTACTGCCATGAGAAAAAATAGAGCCAACATATTTGAAAATATTACGTTTTTTTCATTTGAGCTTAGTAATTACAAACCTTGTGAATATCTGGAATGACTTGGATGAGATTTGTGTACACTTCTGCCCGCTGTTGTTGTGTCTCCAAGAGATCTAGGTTGTCCAGACGTTGAAGACAAGAGACGACCGGATCATGGAAAAACTTTAACTAAAACATGCAATGTAATACATGCGCACAACTGAAAAATACCTTATAATACATTATGTATATTAATGCCTGTTGTCATGGATAATTGGTAGGTTCATTAAATAACAGCTGCTTTTCCACTAATTAGCATACCATAGTTCACAAGAACTAACTTCATAACTTTACAAGTGTCTGACTGCTTCAGCAAATGTGCTAGATGTGGGGGACAACTTAACCAGACTAAGTCCAACGTCTAGCCTCAATTACGACGGAGACATATTGCCGCCACCGGTGCGGCTCGCAACCCTGACCCTCGGAACACAAGTCCGGTGTTTAAATCATTGAGCTAATTTTTAATCGGGTGCGGCTTTCCCTTTCATCAGTTTAATGTTGTCTAATCTGCATTTAAACTGTCTTGACTGTCTGGAAAGGATCACTTAACGTGACGCTGAGAGATTTATCATTATCTTGAAGTTTCTTGATGCTATCGTAATACGATCAAGCAAATGCATAACATTACAAATATATTTGCTATTCTTTTCTTTAGACTTCAGTCTTTAAACGATTGAGTCTGTGAACGTTTAACATACGAATAGGATCGATGCAATTTATTTGACACCAAAAGGAACATGTTCAAGCCTATAGTGTTCAATTACAAATGGCATGCGTTTAGCAAAACAATTTCCAACATGACACATTATTAGTACCTCAATAGTTTTACATTTAACTTTCTTTGATTTTGGAGCTCTTTTATCCAGCCATTGCTTGTAGGAGAGAATACGCAATGTTCCCTTAAAATGGCATTTTGTAGTCCACAAAAGATTTCTATTTCGTGACTACAATGTCGTGAACAAGTACGAGCTCGTGGCATTTGTTTTCTCTTTCAATAGCAAAACTATTAAAAAGGCGAGTTTTAAACGAGCTATTTTAAATCTCCCAAAGGGTTTATCGTTAAGGGAAGTCTTTTTTGCGAAATCTGACGTGTTCCGAATCTTATTTAAATTGTGCTTGCACGCATATGTCTAGTGTTTTGTCTCTTGTCAATTACTTGACAGTGTGAGCCATACAATACGTTGCTTGCAGTGGTAAAAAGTTATTCTGATAAACACATGTCTATGTCGTTATGTAATCCTGTGCGAAAACCCATTTTTTATCACAAGATTTCAAAAGTATACAACATTCTTGATCGTTTCATTATTAATACGATTATTTATGTTCAACACGTTGGGCTTTGCACACAACATGTCAAGATAAAAAGTCAATTTAAATTGAGGAGCTAAATTGTTTTACACTTACAGATCAGCATTTGGTGTTCATAAAGAAACAGTTGCAAAGCTGACAGCATGGCAATAAAAAGTTCGTGCAATTACGTTGCTAGTCACAGGATTTGAAATGGTACAGTTTTCATTAATGATAAAAACGACAAGACATTATTCTGCATGAAGTGACATTCCAAAGACAGGCAACTGTCGTGTTTCTAATTGAAAAAGAAATTATGTCTCCAGTTGAATACGATTTTGTAAGGAAAAAATTGTTTTATGGGTGTGTTGCTTTCAAAAGAGAAAATAATTATATTGATTAAATATTTTATTAAACAGGACATACAGTGTTTAGACAGGTTTTTGATGTTCAGGCTTTAAAACTTAAAACTGCAAGCGCTTAACAATGGGTCGATCATATTTGTTCGACCTTAAATATACCTATTGAAGCGGTAAAAACAAATACAAGTTGTAGATAAGTTTACACGAATGACAGTGCCGCCAACAAAACGTGTTTTACCAGTGAGAATAGTTGAGCGGTTGGTCTGTATCTGGTGTCCTTGTTGATCATCTTCTCCACTGGTTCAACCAATGGTAGTGGCATCCGATGTGCAATCTCACCAAACTGCTGGGTCAACTAAACACAAGACAAATGGCCGAATCAACAGAAGTGCACAAATTGTTGAAATTAACAGAAATGCACTAGTTGCCAAGTCAACGGTGACATTACCGTAAATGAAACACCTGAAATGCACAAAATTATGAATTATTGAAATGGCTGAGTAAAATGAAATACACACACGGTTGAAGATCTTTGGTAGATCTTTTCATTTAACACCGTTTACAACACGTGTTGTGTTGTTGTCTGTCAATATGTCACTTAACCTACGCATAACTGAACTTGCAACTAGAACAAAATGCAAATTCGCATGCCAGTAACAAACAAGTGCCCTATTGACAAATTGAGTCAGCGGTAGTAAGTAAATACTCGTAGAAAAAATATAACCCTGCCAGCATTAGTTATTTTAGAAAGTTTCCGTATCCGTACGATCCCTTATAACCATGTTACATGATAAGTTATTTTGCTAAGCGTCCGTATCCATACGATCTCTTAATTGGCAGACCGACTCAGCTTTCTGATCTGACAACTTAAATACACAAATAGCTTGGTCAATTAAAATGCTCAAATTTTTCGTCAAACGAAATAAATAAAACATAATGTAGTCGATTCATTTTTCGAGATTGTTAACATACGCTACATTTCATACATATGATTTCAACAACCTATGACTGCAAGTAGAGCTGTTACGAATACAAATGTCAGAGGTTGCTTTCAGCATTTCGGATCCGGATCCTATAACCCATTAAAATTGATATATGTGTTAGAAAAAAATAAGGCATTTTTATGTTAATAACAGTACAACATTGGGTTGGTATATGACTTTAAAGTATTTGAATAAATATGTTCTGAGTATAAGCTAGTCAAAATATGATTCTACAGTCTACACCGAGCTTTTTATTTTAAACTCCATAGATGATATCAAATAACCTGAAACTTAAAGATATTTGTCTAAAGAATTAAAAAATACCAAATATACTTGTAAGTCAAGTACTATTAAAAGACAAGAAAATGATTCTGGTCTTCTACAGACTTTTTATGTGTATAACAAAATTCATTAAAAAGTCTAACGGTATGGTAACATGAACCATGCATCATACATAATTTTGAAACTCAACCATGAAACAGGTCCAATACGACTTTATATTTTATGTTACATGATAATAGCTGGTTCTTACACTCAAACAGATGGATAATATTCCATGAATTATTATATTGGTATGTGCATGATATTATCGTGTTTATGTTGAAAAGTGTCATGAACAAAATAATTTAATATTTACAAAATCCGGATAGTGCGTCCAAATTAATATACATGCCCAGTGTCACTTGTATTTTTAAGTGGCGGATAAATTTACTAATTTAATACAATAATTTAATTGTTATACAATATAAACGAATGTTGCATTACCATTGTTAAATAATTACAGGAGAAATCAGTAAAAAGGTCTATTGTATTGATTTTCACAAATAAATATTTCTATAAATAAGTTTGTACATGTAAGAACGCGTTGTGATTACACACACCTATTATAACATCATGATCCGAAAATTTTGAAGGGTGAATTCCTTCCCGCGAATCCAAAGTTAAATCCGGTATTTTGAAATATTTCAAGTACAGCCCTAACGGAAGGTAAGTGTTGGCACATACGGTATGTTTTATCATACATGCTATGACTGGCAGATGACAATACCTTTACATGTATATTACTGGGAGCACACTATATGTTTACATAATGCACATCACATATTAACTCCATTTTTGGTATCTTCGTATGAAATTGATTGCTTTTGATACAGTTACTAATTAAAAGTATTGATCATTTAATACTTTATCAAAATTCAAATCCTTTCAAAAGTTAGAAGTACTTGCAGTTTTTAAAGCGATAATACATTCGAAAAATTGCTTTATTTCTAATTTAATTTATTACTAAACTGGCAAGTTTGTCAAATATAAATTAAAAACAGCTTTCTACTCCCAAATATCATTTTCCAGCTATCACAAGGCTAAATTGTCAATCACTGACACAATTCTGGCGCAAAACAGAAAAGCCTTTAAAGACAGCCTATGTACATAGAATCAGTCATATCTATGAAAAGAGCCTGTTGGTTTTTTAACCTTTTACACAAGCAGTGAATAATGGGCCACACGCGACATCGGTTTGTGCACGTATGTTACAAATAATACGTGTTAAAGCAAACCGTACGTGCCAGCCGAAAAGAATGTGATAGTTGCTATCAATATCACAGTTTGAAGACATAACCCTTTACCTATTTCAAGAAACTAATACCATAAATCCATGTCGACAAATGTCTTCGCTAGCAAGTACATCTTACAAACTATCTATAGATACGGTACGCTACGTTGTTTGTTCCACTTGTGCACTGCGAATTGCATACTGCAACGTGATATAGAATATAGGAACATTATACGGCAATTTGGAATTCAAATTTGCAGTTAGTGCATTTACTGCACAATGGTGAAATACACGGTTATTCATATATACTTGTTATGGGCTACATGAAATTGGTCGAATGCTTTATTGCTATGGACATGCCAGTCATGGCGACAAAAAGGTAGCGTCTTTATAACCGTAGTTTACCGACAAAAGATGATGGGGAAGCATAGGGCTATTATATATTCACATTTATATAGCTAATCAAGTAACAGGCATACACTTATTGATTCAATATCCACAACGAAGGGAAAATACTAATATTGTGAGAACATGAACCCATTGTTTGTCCCTGTATTACACAACACCTTTTGCGTGCCCTTTGAACGATAACTTTAAGGTAATTGGAAGCAAAAATGCAGCAAATACATGTATTACAAAAAAAGGATTTATTACAGAGTTGTTATATGTTTCTGCTTCTTGGCTTCATAGATTTAATGATTTGAGTGGTGATAATAGCGATTCGCTCATTCTCTAGTTGGCGTCATTTGTCGCGACTGCCATAATTGTTATTGATGACCAGGTTATAATTATATTCTATTTTAACACAGATGCTTGCCATTTTCACGATGCAAACTACCCCTTTTATCAAAAAAAAACAAAAAAAAAACAACAAACACAACAAGATTGTCACAGATATACAACTAGAATACTTATGTAATTGACATAATGTATGGTTTATGGCAGACGTCTTTATGATAACTGTAACAGATGTCTGTCATAATCGGCTATGGTAGTTTAAAAGCGTTATTGGTGTGGTTGTCAATACAATTTTTCTGCAAATACATTGTATTATACAAAAAAATCGTCTTTATTTCCAATACATCGTAAAGTGTTGTGGCAACCTATATCGTTTGTTTTATTCGTGTACGAACACCATTCAAACAAGGTCGTTTCAAGTAATTTACATTTAATTATAAATCAATATCATATGCGGCAAAACATTAAAGAGACTCAGTAAAAACGAAAATCAAAAACTATAACGCCAAAGCACATATTTGTCTCGTTAAGACGTCACGGATGCCAATAAGACGCACTACTGTCCTTATTAGTACATGTCGATAATTACATGTATACACGATTTCTATTGTGGAAGATGTCTTGAAACGACTGTATCTCGCGATTACACGGAAATGACTTGTCTGTAGATTAACAGATCTATTGATAGATAAAGTCAGAATTAACCGGTCTATATGGCAGCTTTTTGTTCAGAAATAATTGTGACCAACCAGGACATTTGTATGTTTGGACGAAAACCCCTGGTAAGTTAAAAGAAAAAAAATGCATGTTTCTTCGCCTAAATGCACACAGTGACAATAAACAACACTATAATAGCGTCCAATTAAGAATGTTTAACATGATTACAATATGCACTTCCAAAGTGCCATTTAACATTTAACGTATTTTTGATTATTTTTGACGAATATTATACATAGAAGGATATGTAGAATATAAGCATTATAGATTATACAATGCACACAGTGTTAATAAACAACTCTATTATAGCGTCCAAAAAGAATGTTAAACATTATTACAAAATGCACTTCGCCAGTACCATTTAACATTTAACGTTGTATATTTGATTATTATTTACGAATATTAGAAGGAAATGTAAAACATGAGAATTATGGATTTTTTGGTGCAAGCTGAAATCATTAATGGCATATACGGCAACACATTAAAGCAACTCAGTTATAAAGATAATCAATAATTTAAATGTCAAAGCACATATTTGTCTCGTTACGATGTCAACTGATGCCAATAAGACGCACTACCGTCCCTATTAGTAGGTAATTATACACGATTTCTATTGTGGAAGATGTCTTTAAACGACTTCATCTCCCGACTTCACGGAAATGACTTGTCTGTAGATTAAGAGATCTATTGATAGATAAAGTCAGAATTGGCCGGCCTATATGACAGCTTTTTGTTCAGGAATAACTCGTGGCCTACAGAGAAATGTGTGAATCTGAACGAAATAAACCTGGTAAATTAAAAACGAAACAATATACTTGTTCCCTCTGCCAACACATATGTCAATAAACAACACTTTAATGTAGTCAAAACCAAGATTTCCTTTTTAACATGATTACAATCAGCACTTCAAAAGTTACATTTAACAATTAACGTTGTACTCTAGATTATCATTAACGGAAAGCATGCTTGCTTGTTTACAAGTACATTATAATGACCACATTTACACATGTTTAAAACAGAAACAGTTTATTTAGAGAAGTACTTGTAACGTTTTCATTACTCCGCGTACCTGATCTAGCTGCCGAAGATATTGTTGTGGGTTCTGTTCTGCGTTGATTAGTGGTTGTCCATTGTTGTAAATGCAGCATACAGTCATACCAAGTGAGAATATGTCACTGATTTGACCGCACTTCTTTTCAATTTGAATCTCTGGTGCAATGTAGTTCAAATTCGGTTGAGCAAGTTTTGAATTTTTTGTTGACCATGGCTGGTATGGAGACATATCCTGAAACATTGAAACAAATTTATTTAGAAATTATGTAAATATTAATATAGAACAGTAAATCATGTAACGGAAATGTTTCTTTAAAATTCAATAGGCTAATGTTCTTTGTAGTAATAAACACACACTCAGACCGCACGTTTTGACATGTTAACGATATTTTTAATATACGAATTCAATAACCGATGTAATCAAAAGTCATTGTTGTTTATTAACATAGAACGTTCGTGTTC
>Ga0224511_10001654_pt1 | contig 13869 bp, 11 predicted proteins | sample SF_May12_sed_USG_2_FD_169988 | JGI IMG/M metagenome (GOLD analysis project Ga0224511, IMG submission 169988) | Sediment microbial communities from San Francisco Bay, California, United States - SF_May12_sed_USGS_8_1 | ecosystem: Environmental > Aquatic > Marine > Sediment | place: USA...
TATATTTTTATTATTTAATTTATAAATTAAATATATAATTTTTTTTTTTTTTTTAATTTTTATAATTATTATTTTTTTTTTTTTTATTTTTATTATTATTTTTTTTTTTTTTTTTTTATTATTATTATTATCAGTACATTTGATTAGGAACTATTATTTATTATATTCAAAATATTACATTACAAATCCTATGACAGAAATCAGAATTCAGATAAGATCAGTGACTGCGATAACCTCTAAAACTGGGACCCCGAATCTACATGTAATAGAACCAATTGCTAACTACGATGGGTGTTCAACATTCGTGTCGCTCTCGGATACTTTGTCAGAAATAAACAAAGAAGAAAATCAGCGCAAAAAGGGACAAAACTCTGTGTTGTCATAAGCAATTTCATGTGTATGTTTGATGAAAATTATTAAGAAATGGCAATGTTATAGTCGAGTTTTGGTGATGTTCTGACATACGGACTGACGAACGGACAGACATACATGTACAAACAAAGCGACCCCTATGTATCATCGAAAGGGCGAGATAAAAAAGGTAGCGGGTCCCATAGGAGACAGGCGGGTCCTTGGTTTTACTGAAGTTGTTTATGAATGAGGCTACAATGAGGCTACGCATTTGCTATATAGATTTTTGTCAGGATAATGTATGAAATATTAACATTTAATGGTAAATGAATTTTATAATCGAACGCATGCAAGCCCGTATAAGATGGCCTGTATTCTCAAATACTTACGACATTTCACAGATGGCCTTACAAGTGTTTGTACATGGTTCGTCGACCCATTGGTAGTTGTATGACGCCCAGTATGCGACACAGTTGGCACCTTTGCCTTGGTCAGGCTGTCCTGGATACCAGTCAGTGTATAAAACAATCGTTTCAGACGGATAATGGCGCCACAGTCTTTCTGTCATTTCATCGGTCATTCCTATCCAGTGCTTGACATCTTGTAACAGATTTTACGATACATTGTACAATTTTCAATATTGATTACTACAACATAGTAGTTTTTGCATAAAATCTTCAATCAAAAAATGAATAGGATATTATAGCTTGACTTTATGACAGTTATATTTTGTTTGTTCGCTTAATTTAACGTCGTTTTAAACAAGGATAGTAGAAAATTCACTGTTTTTGTGTTTTTCGGTCAAGAAAAAGTCATGCTTACTATTATGATCAATCATTGTACTACCAATATAAAATGAATTTTATACTTTTTAAGTCTGAGATAAAACTCTTTATGAAAAGGTTTTCAGCCGAAGTTTCCACATTTAACAACCTCGCTCCAATATGCTCGCAGTATGTCTGAAATAGAAAGAGAATAACTGTGCGAAAAGATTGATAATTCCGTCATTTAATTGAGAATATGCAAAAAAATTGTTATCTTATTCAGGCATGTAACGACATAAAATATAAAGTTACCTCTGCGTTCAGAAATGTCTGGTCGGTATGACCAAAGAAATAGCAGGAATTCTGGAAATACATCCATCCGTCCAGGCACTCGGACCTTACACCTGGAAAACGCGATCACACACAAGAGATGATTTTGTTTGTTCGTTCGTTAGCTCGTGTGTGACTTTACTAATACTTGTCAAGGGAGATTATTCTTGCCTTTGTAATTATGATGTAGAAGCAGGCGTTCTGAGTCAACCTGATCCTAGTAGCCATGTGATTGGTTATATGTATGAATTCGACTGCGAATCGTCTTTTGGAGCGTTTACTGGTGGATATTACGGAGTACAGTTTGAGCATAAGGTGAGAATAAAGTATGGGCCAGCCTTCCTGTTTTGCTGATACAAATTACAAAGGTAGTGCAATTACTCAGAATTTGAGTATCATTGTACAACATGTATTGAATAAAAGAATACATTTCAAGTTATTCTACTTCTTATTAATTATAGTTTTATATTTTTTATTTTATAAGACGCGTGATTTCTAACTTGCTTGTATACAAATTGACACAAAAAGAAGCGATAAAAATAACTTTCACCCGACATTGGATTGAACCATGTGCGACAGTTTAGAAAAGCCAGGTGTATAACAATATGACTATTTTATCCAATAGTTCCTTTATTCAATTCACAATTCCATTTATTTACGAGTTGTCACTCATCACTGATATAGTTATGCATTTATTTTGTTTTCAATGTGTGTATTTTTGTAAGTTATGACAATGGCACGACACTTTGATTTCATTTACCAGATAATGCTATGTGACATCTGTATTGTTTGTTGTTGCTCTTTTCTAACATTTATCATACTTACAAGCCATAACCATAAGACGAATTCCACCTAGGTCGGGTATTTGAACAAGAAAGGGGGCATAAGTGAGCAGACCTGTCCCGAAAGTATACCTTCCGAAGATATTGGTCGCAGTGTGTGCCAAACTATATTTGCTTTGTTTAATAATATTGTTTGTCATAAGTTTGAAACAAAATAATGGATATTAACTTATAAGATATAGTTTTTTGCGTGGATTTTTGTGACAACACAAAGGTTATGCTAACAATAGTATTTGTTGAATGTCGATATAAGTTGATATCTTTTGAAAAGTAAGTACAGGTCTAGTTTGTTTACTTGTCTTTGCCCAAAATCTAGATCCTTATAATTTCAAATATCACCAAACACACATAACCTGCACAATTACAAAAAAACAAGTAACATAACTAACGCATCATTTTGTTGGCACGATGAAAACCGGCAAATCAGTTAAAAATAGATGATGCGGACGGTATTTATAGCGATATATACTCAATGTAATTAAGAGACTGTAAACGTTCAATTTCACAATCGACAAAACATTCTTCCTTGGTTGAAAATGAATGATTCCTCAGTTCGAACGGTGCAATATCCTTAGACAATGGAATAGGCACACCATGTTCTATCCAGTTTATCACATAATCAGGTGCTTGTATGATTCTCCATGCATTCAAGTTTTGACTTAATTTCGAATGACACATTTAACACCTCATATCAAGAACACTTGCAGAAATTAAAATCATAATATTACACACTTAAAATGATAACATGTATCTAATGCTATACCTATTTGTTTACCTGAATTACTATTACACTTAAGTAATGATCCGTGATATACACAACGCCCACATAAACTGATAGATACATGTATGTCATTATGGGAAGGCTCACGCGGCTGGCGTTTGGGGAACGGCTTTTGTGACACCAAGTGGAATACGTCCTGACGCGGGTTGTTACCGTAGTTACCGTAGTTTCCGCGACCTCTGCCGCGCGCGGAGTATGACCCGTAACGTGACGCTTGAGGCGGCTTACTAACGGTTGCTAGAGATGCTGAAGATCTAAGAGTGTCCAATGATGATGGATTAAGTCCAGAGGTGTTCTTTTAAAGAGCACGGAATAACTTCGTTGTCTTATTGTCAAACTGCCCATTCACGATAAGGGTTGCATACTCGTCCTGCAAGTAACGACATTGGGCCTGTGCTATAAGGAATAGGTCTAAAGTCTCCTGCGTTACACTACTCCCAGGCTCTATGGTGGACAATAACTTAACAAGGGTTTCGTTGTAGCGACTGCACTTGCATTTATCATTAATGTTTGTTTGTTTGTTTGTTTGTTTGTTTGTTTGTTTGTTTGTTTGTTTGTTTGTTTGTTTGTTTGTTTGTTTGTTGTTTTTTCCTGTTTTTCTGTTTTTTGTTTGCTTGTTTGGAAGGGTATCGAAGCAAGTTTATGTATACATCTTATACAATATTCATATGCATTCATAAATCTTGATCAGGGTCTTTACACTTGGACACTAGCGGATCAACCCTTTTGGTTCTTCAACCCCTTCCCAGTTGACAAAGTCCACGCCCCCCCCAAGGTCAAATTCTGGATTTTGCGCATCTGTTTACTGTATAATGTATAGAAGCAGCAGAAAAAAAGAAATCGGAGAAAAAACGGAACGTTCTCAGAAAGCATAGCCTTCATGGGGGGAAATAGCAGCCTTGCTTTTATTGAAGCTGTTTATCAATGGCAATGAAAGATGCCACACCATAGACGCCCCTAGCGCATATGCGGAACACTATTTTCAAATGTAACAACATGCAATCCATGATCCCAGAGGACAAAAATGCAATACCTTGTGCCAAATAATAGATACCCAGCTTTTGTGCCGCTCCAAAGCAAATACCTACAGTATGTGTTACAAGTGCCCCAACGAATTTAGCGACGTCACAGTGAACACATTAGCCGTTTGTGCTACCAACAGTCAAACACAAGCAATGCTCCAACACGAATCATCAAGACAATGGCTTGCGGTCTCGACCAAAGTGTTCGCCCTGAGCTGACCGCAGTTGGCAAAACGACTTTAAGGTGCATCCATTGCATTGCATTGCACCGTTTCTCAAAGATATGGACAATCTGGAATTCCTAAGAATCGCAAATTGTTTTGAATAACTCAAATCAGACCAACACGAAGACAATAAAGACATACAAAAAGGAAAGCGTGGTTAATTTTAAAATGAGGGTAATTAGTGTTCATCGCAGATCTCTAGGCTCGCTTTTGACACAGGGGAGTTATGATCTGGCCTATGAGAAATGTTGTAAACGAAGCGCATTAAAAGTGGGCTCGATAATTTACAATAAAATCTCTGCGATCACTTCAAAGCGGCTACGTACATGGTACATGTAGTCGTTCAAATGTATATGTGCCCTTCATGTTGAAAAAAGTTAAGTTGACGGCCGTTAGTTGGATCGCGCGATGGGTACCATACCTGGAACCGCTAGTAAATCAATAATGGTTCGTTTACCTTTCTGTCGCTTCTAAGGAGTTGCGCAGTAAATACACGTGATCCAGTCCCTGATCAATGTTTCAAAATGAATACAGACGTCATATACGTATGTGCAGGTATTCTATTTTTTCAGTGAAGAAATGAGACGTTGAATTTCTGACTCTTAAATATATTACGACAACATATTTTAAAAGATAAAAATGCTTGAACACTGAGATAAATCCCTTTTCTGTCCCAAGGAAATTATTTCTCCTCATATTGAATGGCGTATTGGAAAATGTCCTGGTTTGTGCACAATATTCTTCAAAACTAGCATATGGTACCTGAGGTTTATCCTTTATCATGCAGTTATTTAAAATTGGTTGGATGCTTTTTTTAATAGTTATGCCTAAACTGTGCTCTGAGGGCTTAAACAATTTGAATATACCTTCAGCGGTGTTTACGGGGTTTTTTTTCAAACACTTGACAAAAGGTAATTATATTTTTACCAATTTAATAGTTTTGCTTACCTCCAAAAGCAGAGAAGAAAATAACGGCCGTGAGAATCATCTTCGTTCTGCAAGTTTCACCTGCGCAATACCAATTCATAGTACAAAACATTCTTATCGTTTCCTTTATCATCTGAGGTCTTCAGTAACTATCATGTTCGAAGGCATTTTTTGTGCATTCTAGTGATTAGACACGTCTATAATTACGTGCAGTGTTATTGTTCCGTACATATAGTACATTCTTTACATGTCTAGATATATATAATTTTTGTATGAACACAATTCTTTGCAGTACTGTCTTTGTATCATGTTATCGGAGCTATAAGAAAGCCTGAAAAGGCACACGTGAAACACGGAGGGTGCAAACTCCCTCTTTTGTGCTTACTGCGTACTTATATATGTTAAGCATGTGTACGGCTATTTTGGGCTTCTGTGTTTGAGATTCGTGTTGTCGTTACATGAGGCTCTTAACAACTTTGCGTTCAAAAACATATAGCTCATCGTTGTTTCTATGTAAACTTATGGAAAAGCCTTTACTTACCTATTGTCGTACTTTGCCCAGTTATGTAGCAAAATGTCTTTACTGATTACGGTACTTGTGATTTGGCATTCAATTTCATTAAAGATAACCTACATTCTACAATTGTATGGACGTTGTTTACACATAATAAATACATTGCAATTTCTTGCACGTATTAGTTTCTTTTAAAATGTGTCTGTGGTCACGTTTTTATTTATTGACTCTATTAACACTTGTCAAGGGAGATTACTCTTGTCTTTGTAATTATGACGTAGAAGCAGGCGTTCTGAGACAACCTGATCCTAGCAGCCATGTGATTGGTTATATGTACGAATTCGACTGCAAACCGTCTTTTGGAGCTAATACTGATGGATATTACGGGGTACAGTTTGAGCATAAGGTGAGGACAAAGTTCGTTACAGCTTAAATGTTTGGCGACAAGGTAGTGCAATTACCAAGAATGTAAGTTACATAAAATAATTATCTTGTCTTGTCTTGTCTTATTTTTCTATATTAAATATAAGGGAAGATTTCAATTGTAATACAGCTTCTTTTAATAAATTGATTAACATTTTAAATGTATGTTATAAGACGTTTGATGTCTATTTCGGAACAAGTAGAAGCTAAATATATATGTTTTACCCGACCGTGGATTGAACCAAGGTCTTTACCTCATAGTCAGCAGTAATCGTTTTATTTCATGGAATTCTTTAAAGTCGATTTACTACATAACGAATAGCATTACGTATTTTCGAAGCGATTCTGATTGACATGTGTTAAAACATGTAGGAGTATATGCGACAGCTTGGGAAAGCCAGATGAATATATACATAATTATCACAATGTGACTATTTTGTCATGTTTTCCTTTTATACAATACAATCCGGTTTATATTTGAGATGTCTCTTATCACCAATAGATACACTAATTAAAACCATTCATTCTTTTACATTATTTGCATTTCTGTTGTGTTCATTGCAAGAAACTTTTTCTTCATTAACCAAATAATGCGACATAACTAAGAAGCATTTTCAACTAGGTTGGATATTTGAACAAGAAAGGGGAAGTAAGTGTGCAGACATGTCCCGGAAGTATACCTGCCGGAGATATTGGTAAAACGCTGTGTGTGTAAAGCTATCTTTGTTTTGTTTTAAAAACATGTTTAACTTAACATGCTTCATTTCACATTATTGGTGACAAACGTTTTTTAAGACAAAAATACGGTTATGCTTACTTTTCCTGCGATCTAATTTAGCAAATTTCGATAAAAAATGGATATGTTTTTAATTAAAGGTAAATACAGTCAAGGCTGTTTGATGATCTTCGAATGTTATAGCTTAAAATATTATCATCGAACACATATAAAAGGCAAAAAAAACAAAACAACCAATAAAGTTACTGCTCTCTTTCAAGTGAAGCGTACTTTTGCAACAGGACACAAACCGGCAAATTAGTTTTAAAAAAAATTGAGTGTTATATTCTGTAACATAACACTGCATTATTTGTTTCCACATTCAAACTTCCAGTGTTTCCCACAATGTCGCCTAGAACGTTACCAACCACTGCACATACAACAACATCAACAAAACCAAGAACAGCAACAACAACGACGACAGCGGCAACAACAACAATACCACCACAAACAACATCAACAGCAAGAATACCTCCATCATCATTATCGCCATCAACAGCAAACCTTTTATCAGTGATGATGATTGATTCAACGAACGTTTCAACTCTTAAAACTACATTTTCCCGTCCTATCACAACTACACCGCCAACAAGTTTACCGCTAAATACCACAACTCAACCGCCGATAGGTAAGTAACATAACATATTGCAATGACATTTATGCAGCAAATACACTTATTTGCTGCTAGTTAATAGGGATACATTTGTTGTATTTTTATTTTAACCGTAATTGTTTAGCTAACAGACAATCTAATAACTGCAATTTACGTCGTGTAACCTTAACCAATTACCCAATTATGTTTTTCGTCAGAAACTGTTGTTATTCAGCCCCCAGAACATGCCAACCAGGGTGGGTTCGTTACGGCGATGTCTGCTACCTGTTTGTGGCACACGACCAAGAACAATGGGCCATGGCACAGGTAATTTCATTTTTCTCATAGTGGGTTTTAGTACATGTAGTTACATCTTGCAGCAGTGGCTCAGTTGAAAAACATTCGCCACATGAGTGCGAGGTCCTGGTTTCAATCCAGGAACATGTCATACCAGCGTCGATGTAAAAGTGTATCGGTTGCTTCCTTGACATGCGCTTAGCATAAAATGATCGGTCAGGCTTCTTTTTCCTCTTCAATCTCGTCCAAAACATGAGATGGACTCCATCTGGAATGTGCGGTCGAGGGTGTTTAATGTAAGTTATGGTTATTTGTTTCGCAATCGACCCTAATTTAAATCAATGAGTATCATCCACGTCTTGTTCACCGTGGACCATGGCACATGTCCCTACTTAATTCTGACTGCTTTACGAAATAGCTCCTGACTTACACTCTCGCGGAACTAAACAAATGGCCTCATTTTTATGCTCATCGGATTTTTACGAGTGAGCGACTGTTTGCACCCCGTGGTTTAAGTAGGTGTATATACATATTGTATATGTATGTGTTTTTAAATATTTTAATGAAATTTTAGATGATTTGGGAGCTGTTTGGGGGCAACCTTGTGGAGACGAGGACACAAGCAGAACTGGACTTTGTAAAGTCCACCGCAAGAACGTACCAAAGTAGGTTATGCTTAAGCATTGACTATAAATTTCATCTTCATAAATTATAGTAAAAAAACGTTTTCACTTCAAAGCATTTAGACTTTAAACAAAATGTATTATATTGTCAAAGTTAAAATAACGTTTCGTAGACATAGAATACGTGCGTTTAATAATTCTAGAAATTTTAAGTGTTTGTTTGGTATGTTGTTTTTCTTCTTAATCGCACTTGTGAGCAACCAATTACCCTTCAAATGATCAGTGATGTTAAGTTTTTAATACTCAAAAATACTTCAACAATACTCCCGAATAATGTCTTTGTTTTAATACTTTTTGTACCTCAGTGATGTGGATATAATATCAATTGAAGAGATGTTTAAAACAAATGTTGCAAACAAAGTAGATAGGTCAAGTTTAAGAGCACCATAACAAAATGGTCCCTACAAAAACAAACACTTAGAAAAAAACACGCAAAACAACCAGACGTAACAGACATATAAAAAAAAATGTTTCTTCCATTCTTATAAATAATAGCATTTATTAAAATTATTTCTCCAAGTAATATGAGAACACAAACAAGCCTCATTACTCAATGTACAAACGTTATATGTGAACAGAACAATTTTGGATTGGTGTAAACGACATCGAAACTGAGGGGCATTACCGGTGGGTGGGGAGTGGGCGTGACCTGACGCTGAGTGACTGGGAGAGGAACCAACCAACGCCAGGCACGGGCGACAACTGTGGGCGGTTGGAGGGACAGAATGCGGGTCAGTGGGTCAACGACAATTGTGATTCAATGCAGTTCTACATATGCGAGGAAAGGTATATAAAATGTTTTGTATTTAGAAATGGGTAAATATGCAAAATGCTTACAAAATGTTGCCCGCAATATTTAAGTCTCGGAGGTAACGGTACACATGAGTATTTCAACACTTGTCTGTATTTTTAAAGTCACTAGAATGTTGTTTTAGTAGACCTCACTTGAAAACGTTTCAATTTAAGACGATGATTAATCTGAAAACACTTTCCAGATAAGAAGATATATTTTAAAGTATTGTTTCATATTCAAGACATTCTGAGGCACGTTATTTTGTTTTTAGATTGTACACAACCACACCAAGCGTGAGTCTTATTGGTTGACTGCAGTGTTAGAAATGATAATAAAAGTAAAAGCAGATTGTTTTGTTTGGTATTGATTTAATTTCAGAAACCTCTTGTGCAGTATATATAAGTTAATAATTTCTAATTTAATGTTAATCGTGTCAATGGTTGTAGTGTTAACAAATAAACACAAATCTATACAGTCTACACATATGAATTTGTTGATCTGTAGTGTCTCAGAGACCATCGTTTACCTATACCGGGGTTAAGAAAATAAACCAAGTTGGCGTCAATATAATAACGATTTCTTTATCGCTACAAAAGATACGAAAATTAAAAATGAACCTTCAAAACAAATACATAATTGCAATGCTAACAACAAACAATCTATATACATGTGCAAAACTGTTTATGTACCTGATGTTTGGCAACTTAGTTGGCAAACAAAGTAAAATGAAAGTTCAAGGCCGATTGTGTATTCAAAAATGGGTCACTTTAACAGTACTCGCTTATTCCACTGATATGGAACTTTAAGGTGAACAGGCTAACAAGTGTGTACAGACAGACGATATTGAATAAGTAAGTTAATCTAGCACTAATGTGTCTATAGTCGTTTTCTTATTGCATTCGCCTCCCTAAACCATGTGGGCGTCGTTCTTTTGTGTGGCCGGAATCGTGTCGCCGTCGATAGGTATTTTGTTTTTGTGTAATAGAGATCTAAATGTACATAATCGTAGTTATTTAGATTACTTTATTAACCACAAAAACAGATATAACGAGGACATTTACAAATTAAATGTGACTTTGAACTCTGCCAAAATATAACTAACTGTTTAAATTACGAAAATTTTACTATAATTTGCACATCTGATTCAATTATGGTGTAGTAATAGAACTAGTGTGCAACATAACTGATAATGATTTTTCGTTTTTTCGTTTGCAGGACTTTTGGCTGACACAGGTTTGGGTGCATTCTTTTTTCGACAAATAAATGAAATTTATTGTCTCGTTGAAAACTTACTTATTTTCAATTGGTTTCTTTGTTATTTTTTCAAGTTGAGATAAACAGCCGACACAATGTCCGTTTTGTTGTTGTCCTTTTAGGTTGCCAAGATGCACAACCGAATTGTGACTTCCTGGACAATGTGTACCGTATCTGCCAGGACGTTGAAAACGCTCGTGTCCAGTGTCAGCAGTATTGTAATCTATGTGACATAGGTACTTATGGTTTTCTTCAAACAACAAAGAAACGGCTCATGCATTGTGCATTACTCTGGACAAATGCATTAATTAGTCATATTTGAGTTCATTAAAATAGTGTCAACTGATATTGAAGAGCACCTGAACACGAAGTCCTCAAGGTAAACCTTTTTAGTAGGGGTGTATCCCCGTTCGTCCGTCCGTTCGTCGTCGTCAACTGATAACACGAGAGACAACATTTTATGCATGTCAAATGTAAGAAAAATCTGTTTAAAAGCAATAGCCTACAATTTTAACACAGTGTCAATGAAAATTGTTTAGAAACTTCATGTTCTCAGTACCGAGGCCGAAGCTCAATTGTAAGTCACTCCGTTCCGGTCGAAATTTAGATCAATCCTAAGAAACACCGAGTCCACTTTTTTGGATTACTGTCGTTTCAATGTAGCCAGAATATTGATGTTATCCATATCAAGGTTCTCGGCTGATAATGAGGGTGACACCCCCCCTCCCCCCTTGCGTACTGCGTACCGTTATATTTTGGCATTGCGTACTGCGTACCGCCATTTTTTGGCCTCGCGTACTGCGTATCGTTTAACAACAAAAAAACATTTTGGGCGTTTTCATTTGCATAAAGCAGATCAAATTGTAGTATGTTGCATGCACATGTACAGTAATTCTTAAAAACATTAGTTTTGATGTGTTTGCTTGTTATATTTCTTAGATTTTGACCTCCCCAAATCCATGTTTAAGTTTATAAATGCTGAAATGACCCAAAAAAGCAAGCGCGCATATTTGTTTAGAGTTACTTGACTTTGTATGTCACGTGTGTTGTGTTTGTTATGAAAATTGGACCTTTATAAAGTAAACATTGATGTCTGCGTACTATATAACATAATTTCTGCGTACTGCGTACCGACCCTTTGCGTACTGCGTACCGTCTAAATCCCCCCTGAATACTGCATACCAAAAAGGGGGGTGTCACCCTCGATAATGGGTTTATTAGGGCGGGTACCCAGGGTCCGAGGTCAACTTTGTTCACTCAGGTGGGCGGTAAAGGACCATCATGGCGTTCTTGTAATGGTTTTGTTCATTTTGCATATTTTTTTATATTTACCATGCATTTATACGGATACGTTTGCACATGTCTTTCTAGCATAATGTTATATAAGAAAATATATAAATACCATTATATATACCTTTGAGGAAAAATCATTAGCGTGTGTCATCATTGTGTTATAAAAGCGGCCTTTTTTCGGTTGCACAGCAGACTAAATATGTTGTTTTCTTACGTTTTCACTATATCATTTGGTTTGTATGTGATCGTTTACTTCCACATAAAACAGTCGACGGTTCATAGTCAGCTTGGAGCGCGTGGAGTTCCTGTGACGTCACCTGCGGACAGGGGACAGCAACGCGTACTCGCACCTGCACCAATCCGGCCCCGGTACACGGCGGCCATCCATGTAACGGGACAAGTTCTGGTCAGACAAGCTGCATGGAACACAAATGTCCCGGTGAATTACCAACATAAGTGGTAGTTTTTGCACTGTTTATGAAATCAATAACTTCACTTAGACAAAATTGTCTGTTTAAATGTCATTAGCGGCTCCATTATAAACAACCCTTTATTGAATACATGTAGTAGTGCCTACCAAAACAATATCTGGCATAGTAGTTTACGTTAATTTAATGATTATATTTAGTTATCTGAAGAATATCATATTCTTGATAAATTGATTTAAAGCAGATGCGTAGTTTGTCAAAAACAGTTCGCAACATGGTGTGTTTATTCTAATTTTAGTATAAAAATAACACCTCAATGACTAGTCAGTAAAATATTTTGAGAATGTATATTAATCAGTTATGTAGTGTTGTTGGTAAAACTAAAACAAATACCAAGTTGTTAAAAGAACTAATGTTATATATGTACACGAACATTAATGTGAAATAATATTTTACAACCTAAATGTATTTATAATTGTTAATCAACGTCATAGATCTATCCGTACATGTGATTGTACATGTCTTACTAATTGTTCATAACGACATAGATCTATCCGTACATGTGATCGTACATGTATTACTAATTGTTCATAACGACATAGATCTATCCGTACATGTGATCGTACATGTATTTCTAATTGTTCATCAACGACATATATCAGTATATGTGATCGTACATGTATTTCTCTTTCTTAATCAACGACATATATCAGTATATGTGATCGTACATGTATTTCTCTTTCTTAATCAACGACATATATCAGTATATGTGATCGTACATGTATTTCTCTTTCTTAATCAACGACATATCAGTCTGTGTGATCGTACATGTATTTCTTTTTCTTAATCAACGACATATATCAGTACATGTGATCGTACATGTATTTCTAATAGTTCATCAACGACATATATCCGTATATGTGATCGTGCATGTATTTCTAATTGTTCATCAACGACATAGATCTATCCGTACGTGTGATCGTACATGTATCTTCTTGTTCAGTCTGTGTGATCATAACAATGTTTCTCCTTAGAGAAGTGTGCCAGCGGTTGGTGGCAGACGGACCAGACGTGCTACAAGTTGAGCCACGACACGGAGACCTGGCCGGGTGCCGAGGTAGGCCGACTCGGGTAACGGTCGCTCGGTGCACTTACACTGTACGAGGGGTGTTCGGGAGGTTTTAGGAATTTCGCTGTAATTTGAATATTAACCGGAATTGCCACAAAAACATATATATAATGTATATATCTTTATATTTACATTCAACAAGCATTTTGATAAGGAAAACGATTGCGTTCATGAGCGTAGATGCTAAATACAGGACTGCACCTCATTCTGGATACAGATCGTTATTTAAGTGTTGTGACGTCATTAACTTATGTGTACCATTTTTAATGTCACGGCTTAATACAGGATAATAGATCATTTTTATTAATCCTTTTCCTGTTGTATTCTTTTCCTCGACTGTTTTAGAGAAAAAACTTAATTGGAATCACAAGACTACTACTTTATTTATGTTAACTTAGTGTTTGTTTCTGAATTAGGAGTTTTAAAATACTGATAATGATAGATTAT
>Ga0224511_10001655_pt1 | contig 13869 bp, 11 predicted proteins | sample SF_May12_sed_USG_2_FD_169988 | JGI IMG/M metagenome (GOLD analysis project Ga0224511, IMG submission 169988) | Sediment microbial communities from San Francisco Bay, California, United States - SF_May12_sed_USGS_8_1 | ecosystem: Environmental > Aquatic > Marine > Sediment | place: USA...
AAAGGCAACAATCAATAGTAACTTCACAACCCTACAGCTTACAGGAATGGAGCCACGTAGGAACTTTGGGATAGTAAGCAATCAGCACATCCCGCGTAACCCTGAGCGCGTACCCCTGAGCGCGTAACCCTGAGCGCGTACCCCTGAGCGCGTACCCCTGAGCGCGTAACCCTGAGCGGAAAGTTTAAGAGAGGTGAGTCACGTGTTGACCTAGGTAACGTCCAAACAGACTCACCCTACTGGGCGTTATCATAGAGATTATTATATAGGTATGATGTCTATTGGTTTATTATTGTGAATCCATGCCCTTGTTACTACAGCTATAAATGAGTGTGGTACTATTGATTGTCAGGACTTCGATTTTATGCTCGAAATGTTTCTCTTTTGTATTATGATAGTCTTGATGATTGTTGACAGACATGTGTCAATAGAAAACTGGCCTAACTTTTATCAGTGATCAGACGTCCATGCTCAGTCAACTTAAATTTACCTGACTGCACAGTGCATACTGTAATTCAGGCCAGTGTATGTGGCTTCTATAAGAGCTGTCATTATCAGTCGCTTCAATATTACCACTCACCTGGCTTTTGAGTAGTATGCGGTTGCTTAGCAATCACTGTGATTATTCCCTCATCTAACAAAAGATTTGTGATGTCATAATAATTTGTTTTGCAATAACCATGGAGATTTGAATATGGCCACCAGTGGCAGTGTAGCATCATTAGAAAACCACTCAATGGTGGAGAGCGTCCCACTAAAGAATGAATCCAAAAGTCAGGACAAGTTTGGAATTGATTTTTCTCATACTCTTTGCTAATCCTTACATCAAACACCTTTTAATTCTTCATAATGTAATGAACATTGAACAGGCAAGGATGCCAATTATGAGCTAGGTTAAATTAAGATTCAACAGCAAATATTTGCTCTTTGAGAGTTGAAGTGCCAGCAGTTATGTGCTACTTGAGAAAATGATGTGAGATATTTACAAGCACTATCCTGTGACCGCATTATTATATATTATGCTGTTTATGGCTTCATTAGCACGGCCAGGTTGCAGATGGATTGATGAGGCACTATTGATTTCCAATTGGGCCGACAAAACATGACCGTGAGACTACAACTCCGGGGCTGTCTTCTGAACAGCACAGAACTACACACATCCCTATACATAATTTTAAGACTCGGCGATACATGAGATATAGATGCTTTTAACACTGACCAGGACTGTCAAGTAGACTCTGTTTACCGGACCAATGTCTTCAATTAATTAATGCTTTCTTTGCTTCATGGACCTTAATGTAAAAAAAGACTTCTAGTCTTATTTAAGCTATCCATGTAAAATAAAACTATCAAATCAAATCAAATAAAATCAATGGTCAAATAAGTCAAATCCGACTCCGACCGTAGGTTAATCCGACTCCGACCGTAGGTTAATCCGACTCCGACCGTAGGTTAATCTCGCCTATGACTAGTCCTATGTCATGAACACTTTTCAATTTACCTAGACGAACTTGCCCACGCCTATCAGTCTGGTTGTCAGTTTATGTTTGGGTTGGTTAGGTTGTTAGAATGAGCAACCAATGAATATACATAACATCTGTAATGAACCATTGCACCACACCTTGGATTCACACTAACACATGTACGAGATAAACGCATTTCAATTTCCATTGCTCCCTAGTGGATCAACAACACAGCACTCCCGCGCCATGGTTGTGGTATCAACTGATTTAACTTTGGTTACTCCATGCGAACAGAATGGATCAAAGCTCAGCTAGTCAGACATCACCCTCTTCACTCAATTGATTACAAATAGAAGACCTGTGAGTAAACTGTACAGAACACAGACTGCAGAGGTAGTGTTACTATTTACTCTTTCTTTCAGTTTTGTAGGATCCTGATAGAGGTAAGACTTGAGTGCATTACACAAATTTCACTGACCGGAAAAATCTGAAGATAACACTAACAGCAATGATAGCCTGCGGGCGTGAAGGTAAACTAAAACACTGAATTGGCTCACTAACCCCGTAACCGACTGAGTGAGAGTGAGACAAATCGATCACCAATCCATTACAATCAATATGACATTGATTGACTATGAGTGACTGACAGTCACACTGTCACTGAGTGGAGTGAGCGAGTGAGTCAATCAGACTCAGTCTATCAGACTCAATCAGCCAGACTCAGTCAGTCAGTGGCAGTGAACGAGTGATGAGTCTTGAGTGAATAGTTTTTTATAACGTTGAAACTGACAGTTGACCTGTTGGCAGACAACGAGATGCCGCATCCAACTTCAAGCCTAAACACATTTCATGTCTAGCAGAATGACCTCTTTCTCACCAAGGGGACAGCATATGGCCGTAGACATGGTTCGTAACGGTAGAAAGGCGACTTACCTTAGATTAGAAGGTTTAAATTACTGTCTGCGTTGTAAAGCATCCACGGGCAGGTGGTTGTTTAGATTGTGGATCAATCTGCGGCTGCATTAAAAATATCTAGTATCTTATTATTTGTGATGAATAGCAGATAAATCATTTTGGATTGAACAATATTGGACTAATTTTGTAGAACTAAGTTTTCAAATTCTTTACCGCACATTGATATTATAGAATCTCAAGGTCACGCGAAGGTCGATCGGAATATCAACGAAGGAGAGTTCGAAAATATTTTGATCTTCGCCATCGACCAGTTTCATCATGAGCAAGGCCCATCCACCAGAGCTGAAGAAGTGAGTAGAACCAAGAGCCATCGTGTCACAAATATCAGCTATGTTTATTTCATTTGCGTCTCTTATATGGGGTTTGGGCTCTTTTTTCCGATGCCCTCCGCATTCATTAGCACTATGAAAAGAGCTTTGAAAACGGCGCCCTGTAAATTAGTGATCTCTACGAAGTCTTTGGTTACACTCGGTTGATTGATCTAACCTATTCCGTTTTCTTTGTAGATATATGGACAAAAGGCTTCATTGTAAGTAGAATACAATTGCTTATTTGATACAGCTACATTACCTTCTAAGTTCTAGTTCTAGTTACTAATTTACTTAGTAATTAATTATTAATAATTTTAGTAACTACTCGTACTACTACTAGACTAGTAGTAGTAGTACTACTACTAGAACTACGTCTACACTACAGTACACTAGTCTACTCTAGTCTATACCATTACCCGATTACCATAATTTATCGCACCAGACCAGTATGTATCGCTCACTCACTAACCCACTGACTAGACAAGAGCCCAGACAGTCGACACTATATTTAGAACAGACTAGACCAGTGACAATCACAAAGACAAAAGTGGAACTGTGACTGTGAGTCACTCACTGGGGTGGGTGTGCCCAACATTCTATGATTCTTCTATTTCTAGCCTGTCTCGGTGTCTGTCCGCTCTGTAAATCGCTGTCAGTGTCACCCAGTCATTGGTTCGATAAATAACAGTCGCTGACCGTGACAAGACTAGAAAGTTAGCAACAACCATTACTTTAGCTTAGGTGCAGGTGCTCAATCATTGATGGTGGGTTTCTGCAGTCCAAAGTTGGTTTAATCTTCTCACCAAGGTTCTCCGGTTATGCTCTTTTACCAATATCAAACTGCAGATCACTACAATACAACACGTCAAACATGAGCGAGGGCACTGACCGGAATTAGTTGTTCACTCAACGGTCAACAGACTACTTCAGTACTTGTAAAGTTCTGTAAACTGGGTCACTAATCGGTAGACCTACTCTGTCACGGAAATCCTCGTCTATATTGAAAACGAAGTGTGGCAGCCACAACTCTTGTGCGCAAATGTGGCTGTAGCTATGAAACTGTGGGTCATTTCAATTAAGCCCAATAATTATCTGCAGGTTGTATATGTGAATACAGTCTCATTTAAACAAACCAGTAACCTTCAAATTAGGATTGAGGAAGTATCATGGTTGCTTTCAACGCAAATAGTTGCCAAGAGTTTACTAAGTCAACAGAGAATTCATGAAATTTTGAGCCTACAGGTCTTCTTTTCTGCGGGCTTACCAGCTTTCATTTAACAATTAATCATCTCGCCTAAAAACCTCAAGGCTATATAAAGGTATGAACTATATCTGAGGAAAAATTCAAATTCAGACAATCATTTGAGTACCCAGTGTGAGATAAACACAGTTTGCCCTACCCCTGGGCTTCTAAAAACCGCAGCGTTATTCGGGTTCACAGCGTAAAAGGGTTTTTAGAACTTCAATCTCTTTCCGTGTTGTTTACTGGTCTTATCTTATGGGTCTTGTTGTAGTGAAGCTTAATGGCGGTCGATCAGTGACTGGAGTGCTCAGGGGATTCGACCCGTTTATGAACTTGGTAGTGGATGAGTCCGTGGAAGAGACCAAGACCGGAGAAAGACACAGCATCGGCATGGTGGTAAGAGAGTTTTACCTCCCTTAAGACGTCTTGATAGAATTTGTTCAATCCCCCAAAGATCACAAAATACCATTAAATAAAATGTGCGCTAAAGCTTTCGTTGAATTTGAATGAACACAACGAAATATGCAGTCAAAAGTCGAAACTCAATCCTGATCATTTTATTTTTTAGGTGGTTCGGGGAAACAGTATTGTCCTACTCGAAGCATTAGATCGGATATGACGACGGTTGAGGGTTATGCAAGCGCGTTGTATATAGGCATTATGTGTCGTATGTGTATGTAAATAATCGAAAAATGCTGCAGGATTCCAGTCTAATGCTGTCCATTTCTTTCAATAGTGTATTAGAGAAATACAGTTGTGATGTAAAATATAATAATACACAATAATTTTAATGTTCTGAAACTAAATACACAGTGTATCATTTATATGATTTACATGTTATTATCGGGGGTCTGTGTCAGGCTCCGCTGTCTCCTCGCTACTGGTCCGTTCCATCTTTGACCTTGAATAAAGAAGCCAATACTCAGATATGTGTGCAAGTGACTGAGAAAAATGGGCTGAACACCTTGAAACCACAGAAAATCCGCTTCCTCGGGGAATGCGAAGAAAAGCACCGCCTGTCATCATTTACAATATACAGAAGAAAAGGATCAGCCTCAATGTCATGTGAAAATTTGTTGTGTACAAACCCCCTTCAATTCCAGGAATGCCTTCCAACCGCTCATGATCACTCCCCAGCATACATACAATTTTGTCCTTGGTGTCTGATCCAGTACCCCTGCAGTTGGCGGGTAATATTTTGCTATGCATTATAAGCTCCACTTGCCTTCTTATTGATGGTATTGGAGGCCTGGGTCTTCTAGTTGATACTTTCAGATTGGCATAGCTTTTCTCTGGCAGCTCTGGTGGAGTGAGTTCTGCGACAGGCTGAGCTAAACAATAGCCTCGATCCGCCTGCGGGTCATTTATATGTATTCTAGGCATAAGAACTGGTTCAGCGATATCATATTGTCCATGTACTTGGCTTGCTTGCCTTGTCACCACAGGTTGAGCCTCACAGTATTCCTGTTCAGTACTTGGTAGTGAGTTTGCTGATAATTGTGGCACGGGCACCAAAACGGTCAAACTGCTGGCCGCAATAGCAGCACCCACATGAAGAGACTCCGGTCTACGCGGGGGCTCAGGTCCGCAAGCGTTTACTGTGTAAATGTTCTCTTCTACTTGATGAGGCCGTTCTGACACCCGCGTGGCCTGATTCAGGCTGGCCAAAGTGCCCCTATCTAAAAGCTTCGTCCTCCTGAAGAAAATGAATTTATATAAGGACGCAAGAACCTATAGTGCTGTGGACCACTTTAATGGGTTAGTTTCGAAGGATAATCTTAGCCCATCACGTAAAAGATTCCCAGAATATACAAAAAAGAATATATGTTGCTGTAGCTTATATATTTATAGCATGCAGTCTAGGAGAAAATCCAAAGCGACGTCGGGTTTTGGGATCCCTTGAAGACAAAATTTCTACTTGAAGGAAAAAAAACAGTCCAGCCCGTTTATTTTTAATCAAGTATTTATCCAAACAGTTCAATTTCAAGACAACTTTTGAGCGAGGAACAAAATACTGAACGTATACATTTGATCAACGGTCGATGAAGTCAAATGGATTTCATTGGTTGCCTATCTGATGCTGAGAGGGGGTTTCGGTCAACAAACGACCCCAGCAGACTGGGCCGCACCGTATATTCTATAATAATACAGTACCTTCTTTGGTCCCTGAGTATAACTATAAGAAGGATGATTGCTATAAGTCCTCCTACAGAGATTCCAGCACTTAGTCCAATCCTTATGTTCCTTGCTACCACATTCGAGTCGTTTGTCAGATTCTTTTCATCTTTGGTTGTATTCTGCTCTACTAAAAGATACCCAGTCAGTTCAGTCAAACCTCTAGCATTTTGAATCCCTGGCAGGGCCCTGATGTCGCCTACAAACGCAAATATCGCCCCGTGTATAGGTCGCCTGAAATATCGCCCCATGTATAGCTCGCCTGAAACTTCGCCTGAAAACTTGACTCACCTACAAAAGGGGCTTAACTCTATAACACAAATGTCCTGAAATCAATTTGATTACATACATATTGCAATGGGGAGATGCTAATGAGAGTGATGACCGGATAGCGTGGATGCAGTACGCTGGGCTTGCAATTGCATGAACCAGGCTCCCATTCTTAGTCTGGGCTGTCAAGCTGTCACCAGCTCACCGACGAGACATGAAAAAGGAGTACCTAAAACAATAACATGGCTTCTTCTTCTCCGAGATCCCCCACCGACCGCCAAGGTTATGGAACTAAACGAAAATGAAAGCGTGCTTTCCATTGGTTTAATATCAGTTTAGACCTATTTGTTTTGGAGAATAAATATAGCAGGTTACTGGTCCGAGTAATACAACCCAGCAAAATACTTTTACATACTTACAAATTTGTGTCACATGTAACAAAAAGCTATAATTTTGACCACAATCCTAGCCAATGAGCTATGCTTACTAGCCAATGAGCTATGCTTACTAGGCACCCAGCTACATAATTCAGCTTATCATTCCAATGTTCTTGTGGGCGCATACATGGACCCACCATCAAATGGAATGACTCTTTTGAAAATTCACCCAAAGTGACACGCCTTGTTGAGAGATTTGCTGCAACCACTACCACGCATTGCATTGCGCTAATCGCCCATAAAACTGTATTAATTGGTATCTCAGACACATAAGTATCAGAACAGTAAGCTGGTATATGCCACATGCAGGAAAGCTCGCAGGCTATTGTTGGTATTATAGCCTGACTGGCTTCTCATTCTAAAATATTCACCCTAAAATCCAGATTCGTGTGATGGCTTTATTTTTATCGTAAGGCACAGCTGTTTCAAGACAGCAGCACCTTGTTCAAAGGCTCAAAATATATTTTCCAAGGGCATCAGCCCTTTAAATGTGTGGGTATAATATTGCAAGCGATACCATATTTTACAGAGAACATTATATTACGAACGTTTATCACCGATAGAGTTATCTTCTCTATGGGGCAACCCTTGGCAACCCAATGTTTACCTGTCTGTACATTTATTGCTCTAGCTTGGTCTTCGGTAGAGTTCAGTTGTAAATTATCACCGGGAGTAATGTGGGGCTCCTGCTCATTTGGTCTTGATCGCTTGCTCATGCGGCCTGCAAGCAAAACGAAATTCAGGGAGTGATCCATAGATCAGCAATATCCGGCATTTTATGTCACTCTGTAAACACATCATAATTATTATAATGTCTATCTAGTAACCACATAGTTCAAGATAAATAAATAAGTCAAAATGTTCATGATTTCAAAACTTCCTAATTGAATGGCTGGTTAGAGCCGAAACCTAAATTTTATATACCTTGATTTGGTGTGTGTTAATTGAATTGAAGCCTTGTTAAAACGAGTCAGTTTGTCCACAATCACAATTCGTTAATATTTTTTTAATGTTGAAAGTAGAATTGGTTGCTACATTGTTAAGCACCATCTCTTTGAACAAATACCAGAATTTACCATCTTATATGGCCATTTCTACTAATTGAGCAATCAGCCCAACTTATTCAATTGGCTTTTCTATCCCATTCTCTTGAAAAACATGTTTTTACATATAAGTCAATTGTATCTCTGTGTTACACTATTCTATCACCTAATCTAATGGCCTAAACCTATTCCATCTATATGATAAGTTCTTCTTTAGGGCTGGGATATGTGAGGCTAGGATTATAGGATTAATTAGAAGGTTGTGGGTCTGAGGTTTTGGATTTAGATTATTTAGGTTTAAAGTATGTTCTTTTAGATCTTCAATGTAGCCCAAATGTCTTGGAGCTACAATGACTTACTGTGTTGTTGCTTTGCTATACATTTCGGTTTAGCTTGGCTATATGATTGGTTTTTACTATTACTCCACAGGCCAGGTGCGACGCAGTTCCACACCTTATCCCCTTTAGGCTGATAACCCGGAGGGCAACTGAATTCTATGGGATGGGATTCTCCGAACACGGCATCCTCTCCTCCCCACTCGGAAATACACCCGGCAACTACAAAATGAATCAACAAAACGTGACATATTCTATAACAGCTTTAGCAGTCTTCCATGGAAGAGTGATGGCGCATTCAGCTTCTGTCAAAAATAATGAGAACAGTCTGTCTCGAGAGACAATGGCACGGATTCCAGTGAGGTTATCGGGTCAGGAGAGGAATTTGACTATATACCCAGGGCCAACTTCAGTCTGCCCTGGGTGCCCACTGACTCATTATGAAGCATTGCTCTACAGGACAGGTATCAGCAAAGAATCCTGGTCATACCAACATCAATCAGTTCACATGCAGATTCAATATCAGCTGCATCAGTATAGCGTTAAATTCTTCTTTTTTTCTGGCACCGGTTGCTTTTGTTTGACTAAAGAAAATCCATGGAGCTATATGTAAAAAAATCCATGGAGTTATATGTAAAAAATTCTTAATGTCTTATTAAGTTTACCCATGTAGAACAAACTTTTCAAATCAAGTCAAACTTCATCAGGTTTTCATAACACCATCAAAAAAACATTCATACCACTACAGCTCTATATCGTGAAGGAAACAGCATCATTCTAATACTAATGGCGATTCCATTAAAAGAAACACCTTACGACCACGGGCCACCACCAATCAAACCCCTATCCCTGCAGGGAAAACAGCATCATTCTAGTACTAAAGGCGATTCCACTAGAAGAAACACCTTACGACCACGGGCCACCATCAATCAAATCCCTAGCCTTGCAGGGAAAACAGTTTTCACACAACAGTTTTCAATGATTTCTGAACCGGTCTCTTTTAATCAGTAAAGCTATATTGCTCTTATCACTCTGATTTCCTTTCTACTGACTGAACATTGAACATCTCAGTCACTCTACCAATTTTCTTCAATAAGATTGATTGATAGTGCACAATCCAAATGAATGCAGCCAAAAACTGCAGAGTGACCGCACCATTAACCCAGCTGAGAGGCTGGTTGAGCAACAAGCTGTTTTGCAACTCAGTCTAAAGAGGTTTTTAAACATTGATCCCCCGAATTAGCTACAAATCTGCAGACCTTCTGATTATTGCGTGTTAAAAAGAGTTTGGCTAACCTTTTTATGATTTCTGAAACAACAAAATGCACAAAAGACGCTAAAGACAGACACATAGACAATTGGGTGTCTTAGTTTTGTTACCTTTCAGTGTGATGAGAAATCCTTTATTAGGGGAAGAAGGAAGGAAGGTCAGTTGTAACTTCCCCTGATTGCCGGCTATGTTTATCCTGTGCTCGTACAAATCTCCTCCCATTGTCCTTCTGTCCTTCCCCTCTATGAAGAGAACATCATTCCCGGTGTGGAAGTCTAATGTGGTTATCCAAGCAGAGGCAGATTCTCCCAGACCAGTCACATCCAGATAGCAAACTTCGTCTGCTGAGTAATCGCTGATGCCAAAGGTTGGATGGCTGGTCACATAGATGCTCTGCTCAATCTCAGGCGTAAGTACATTCATATCCGAACAGAGAGAGTATGTAAGTGCTAGAAAAAACCCAGATAATTTGCTCAAATTCAGGATTCCCCATGGTAGACATGTATACATGAATAAGTCAGGCCAGTGATAACGGATGGAGAAGCTCTACGGCTACGGCTGTTGGTTCAAGATCGAAAGATCGCGGGTTCTGACCATATAAGGTCACCCCTGTATTCGCAGTCCTAGTTGCAAAATGCTTCATGCTGAGTAGAGTGAAGTTGGCTCTATGCAAAGACCCTACGCCCAAATACAGCGACCAACCTCGCGTCAAACCTGGCTTGTTATAATTTCACCGGAATTAAGCTGCACCATTGTCTCAAATATCTCAACAGTTAACTTAGACCAATTTACAGCTCAATATGGAATTTCTTCTGAGTTGACTTACCCCTGTATGTGATTTTAAAGCCCCTCCATTTTCTATTGGTATTTCCAGTCTGATTTGAACTGAAAAATAATTCAACAGCGCCATCAACAGCTTGAGAGAAGATATCTTCACCATTACTTCTCGGATTGCAGAGCTGATTTGCCGATATGCCACCTATCTGCAAAGAGTCTGAGCATCGATCTTCTTCGTCACGTCGTAAATCCAAGTCATTGACATGAAACATGACGACAGTGTGCTCATCGAGGCCGGTTAGCTTCAGAAAGCAGAAGCGATCGCTGACTAGCATGTTGGGATAATGCTGACTGAGTATCTCTCCCTCCGTATTTGCCACCACTTCATCCCGTGTACAGAACTCTATAGTGTGCGGTCCTGTAATGATACTGGTATAATCAGATCTCATACAATGGAAACATAATCTCGAAACAAAACCATGCAGACCAAAGATAAAATGGTTTGAGGACACATTTTCCGTGCTCTAGTGCATGGAAATGGCAGAGGACCATGCAGGATGGTATAAGTTGAAAGGGAGAGTGAATGGCTTTATTATACAGTCTAATTTTATCATGGGTGTGTATATAACCAAATACATGACCATGCCCAAATAAGACCAGGTACGAATCTGACCATTATTATGTAACAATACTCGGCCAGGCCAACAGTACTAGGGGTTATCTGTTTTCTAGCTTTCGTTAACAAAGCCAGTTTGACAATTCAGATACAAATACAACAGACCTCAATCACAGTTAATGAGAGTCCCCCTCGGAAAAGTTTCCAGATGTATCAATGTAATAGTCCCTCCCGTTTACAACTAGAGTAGTTATATAGTCAATGACCAGTGTGACTCATATCCCTAATGATTTGCTACAAGGAGTCGTTCATTCCCTGGTCTATGGACTATAGAGTTCTCAGCCAGTCACTCCCAGATCCACCATAATTACGCACCATTTATCATTCTGACTCGCCTGTACCACAGTGGTATGAATACATCCCACCCGCAAGGTTTTTGCCTCACTTACAGCTGATTGGCACTTTTTACACTTATAAAGACCATCACAGTTAGATTAATGCTTCTTTGCCTATAAGTTATTAGCCATTTTACCAGGTATACGCTGTTTTACAGCAGGCAATGTACTGTGTAATCCAAGGTGTTATGATGGAAGTCCCTCCCAATCACTGAATAAGGGCCAGAATCACTCCGCCTCTCTCCTCTTGTGAATGAGTAGCTAAGTTCCTGGCAGGTGAGAGTTGATTCACGGTGGGTTTTGGATATTCAGATTCTACATAAATATTACTAATACATATACAGTAAGACCATTTGTTACTTTGGGTAGTATCACAAAGTCAATGGGCTGTTTCCAGAATGGTTCGCAATAGCCTGATCTCCGCTATTTGATGACGCGATCAACTCAATGGGGAGGAGGGTGAAGCACTCAATTAGAATCTGAACATGGAAAAAGGTCATATAAAATAGCGAAAAACTTGTAAAAACTTATCAGATTAACCACCAGGATTCACACGCAAAACAACGTGTTCAGAAAATCTAAAGTGAATTAGTCACAACTCTATAAGCATGTTTTTATACTGAAAGGGTGGACCGTGAAATATTTTTGGTTAGTGGTATTGTTAACAGTTGGTTCACTGAATGAGATTCTAAGTCGGTTCTCCGAAAATCTGCATAATGTTTTGTATTTTGGTATGCGTGCAGGGAAAGTATAGACTTGGTAGTACATCATCATGACCATGCAGAATCATCTTCTAGACAGACACTTGACATTTTGTTGAATGCTTTTCCTCATTTGCAAACCGTGATGTTTTCGTTTTTTGCAAACCTCGGATTCAAGGGCAATCATATTCCGAAGTTTGCACACTTAAATCTATTCCGATCTTGTGATTTCGATTGATTACCTCTGACTTCCTCGTAATGCTGAACTAGTTTTGCTGGGACTGGTTTTGTTGTTGTTGCTGTTGTTGTTGTTGTTTATGAACTGGTTGACACACCACTCCCATTTAACTAATCTATTAGGTGCAGTCACTTGCGTAAGCAAGCCGTACGTCAAATAATGCCAAGTTTTGGTTCAACTCCTAACCTGAACCTACATGCAAGTACATTCACTGTAATTTCCAGACGAGTCATGAACACTAATGAATGGCTTCTTTTTATACTCAGGCAATTGGCCATTCTATTTGATGAACCTCTGAAGTTTGAGGCTTGACGGGGTGGTAAGAGCTAACGGTTAAGAGAGGAGCTCATTCTCACAGTGAGCGAGCAGCATGGCTACAAGACTTGAACCCAAGATCTTTCGATCTTGAGCCAAGTGCTCTAACCATTGAGTTATCCAGCTATTTCAGTCATACACAGGCATGGAAAATAATCAATTGAACACCATAAAAAGTGTACCTGTACACTCTGAATTGAGGATAGTGATTTTTTACAATAAGCGTTATATAAAATAAATCCTAAAAATTGGACCAGAGAAATCTCTATGACTTACCACCATGACCAGAGGTTTCAATCCAGATAATCATGAAGCAGAGCGTCCTGATGAAAAGAAGAGAGGCCATCCTCCTCTAACCAAGTATATCTACAAGGTAAGGGGTTGTACTGCAATGCACTGGGATAGCAGGATAGCTAAAATAGAAGGCATGGGCCAATAACGTAAAAATATTTTAGGATTTTGTTCAACAAGAGCATTTAGACACCTTAGGCAATGGACCTCCTGAGTTTGGGACTTGTTTTGGGATGGGAGGAGCTAGGTATTGTGTGAGAAGCTCATTCTCACAGTGGGTGCTCAGTAGGAGCTAGGTATTGTGTGAGAAGCTCATTCTCACAGTGGGTGCTCAGTAGGAGCTAGGAATTGTGTGAGGAGCTCATTCACACAGTGGGTACTCAGTAGGAGCTAGGAGTTGGATGAGGAGCTCATTCTCATAGTGGGTACTCAGTAGGAGCTAGGAATTGTGTGAGGAGCTCATTCTCACAGTGGGTACTCAGTAGGAGCTAGGAATTGTGTGAGAAGCTCATTCTCACAGCGGGTGCTCAGTAGGAGCTAGGAATTGCGTGAGGAGCTCATTCTCACAGTGGGTACTCAGTAGGAGCTAGGAATTGTACGAGGAGCTCATTCTCACAGTGGGTGCTCAGTAGGAGCTAGGAATTGTGTGAGAAGCTCATTCTCACAGTGGGTGCTCAGTAGGAGCTAGGAATTGTGTGAGAAGCTCATTCTCACAGTGGGTGCCCAGTAGGAGCTAGGAGTTGGATGAGGAGCTCATTCCCACAGTGGGTGCTCAGTAGGAGCTAGGTATTGTGTGAGAAGCTCATTCTCACAGTGGGTACTCAGTAGGAGCTAGGAATTGTGTGAGGAGCTCATTCTCACAGTGGGTACTCAGTAGGAGCTAGGAATTGTGTGAGGAGCTCATTCTCACAGTGGGTGCTCAGTAGGAGCTAGGTATTGTGTGAGAAGCTCATTCTCACAGTGGGTACTCAGTAGGAGCTAGGAATTGTACGAGGAGCTCATTCTCACAGTGGG
>Ga0224511_10001656_pt1 | contig 13868 bp, 2 predicted proteins | sample SF_May12_sed_USG_2_FD_169988 | JGI IMG/M metagenome (GOLD analysis project Ga0224511, IMG submission 169988) | Sediment microbial communities from San Francisco Bay, California, United States - SF_May12_sed_USGS_8_1 | ecosystem: Environmental > Aquatic > Marine > Sediment | place: USA...
ACTTTACATCGTTTTGGTTCTGTACAATGTTTACTCAATAACAAACAAGTGCATAATGTAAAACAGCGTACCTTTTCTTCCTAACCCGTATCTATCAACACAATTGTCGTTGATCCACATACATGTATCAAACCAGTATAATATTTTGTACTTTATACAAGTGTATACAAGAACGCCAGTAGTTCAGTTTACAATAAGGACAATTCTTTTAACATTCCTTATTTAAATTATTTACGCACACACACTAATATATATAAATATATATATATCATTATTGTTACTATTAGTATTACATTATATAAGTATCAATATTATTTGTAACATTTTTTTTTCTTTGAGCATTTCTTCAATTAATATTACAATCACAGGTTAGAATTTACAATAACAATGTATTCAATTTAGTTTTTGAGTTAAGCCAATATTCTTATTATATAGTTAAAATTTGGTAAAATGTTGAGGAATTAGCAACTACTCTTGGCGTCTTCACCAACTGAAATGAAGAGGAAAAATTGGTGACTTTTAATCATCGGTTCGAGTAGGTTATTAATGTAGTAATAAGCGAAATAATCCTGAAGAGAGATGCTGACTATCTACATCTGTACACAAAACTCCTTACATCTGAGCGATTGAATAGAAAGTTCAATGGTATTGTCTTTGTTCGGAACACATACATACATGTAGCTGCACCAGTCCATCCTTCAGTGATTCTCCCATTCAGACGCAATCTATCAACTACGTGAGATGCCAACAATAAAATAGGTCTAAACAATAGAAAATAGCATATGTCAGCACACTGCGTTGGTATTTTAATTCTATTTAGTTGTCCTTTGTGTTCATTGGGAAATGTTTCCAGTAATAAATTATGTGTCCCTTGAGTGTATGTCTAGGATTTAAAAAACAGTTACTTTCGAAACCCTGTACTTTCTTCCGCACGATGGTTGTGTCTTGAAAAACACCCAAAATAGGTTTTTTTATTTTGTATGTTGCGTCTTGGTGTTCTGTGTTTTGTGCTGTTCTGTGTGCTTGTTTTTGTACGGGTCATTTTGTCCTAGAGGCCTTAAACTTGACATGTCTACATTTGTTACAACATCCTTTCTTTGAACATCACTTCAATCTATATTGTGTTCTCAGTAACAACTATGCAGCCGGAATCTAACAATTGCAAATGTCTGTACATAATAATAACGTTTTGCTACATTTCCTACAAGACATAAGATAATAAAAACAGTAATTAAAATTTAATGTTAAAATAATTAGATTGCATGGCCTGTTGTATAGCAATGGAAACAAAATGTAGTTATGTTCACTAATAAAAAAAGGTGTCATACGCACCTGTTCTTAAACTGACGATATGGATTTTATAAGTATATCACATATATAATACTTAGTTATCACAGTTGTAATCTAGTTCAAACAAACTTTGGCAATAAAATTAATGTTACGATTATTTACGATATGCTTCGATATTAACTATACAGCAATAAGATTTTTTTTTTACCCACCCAATTCCTGATTAAGTCGATTCTACCCAGACTGGCATGACACACTGTCATGTATCATTGTTTACATTCCGTTTTGCACTATAGTTGCAATTATAGAAGGTTTGGCGCGAACCAGATTCATATCTGCCTGCTGGTGCTTGCAGGTCTTTTGTTCCTTAATACAGACACACACGCTGAGTAATCCGTTGTTTTATTGCTTTATTACGTGTCATACATTTATAGAAGAACATGCATATTTAACGCGTGCTTCACGTAACCCGTTTATACGTTTTGTCCCCATTTGTTGACGATTCCTAGTTTAACTAAGGAAAACAATATACAAAAAAACTAGTACATAATAAAAAAACATCAAGCAGTTGTTCGTGTTAAAGCATTTTGAATCAGAGTTCTAATATGATATAAAACTGATTCATGACACAAATGAACATAAAGATATACATCGTTTTTATGTCTCTACCTTGCTTAATAGCCTACTAATAACCAGCATTGACTGTATCTAGGCAGTACATCAGCATTGTAGGGGGTGATCTAATTATTAATAATTTAATATAAACTTTAAAATCTCTACAAAACATTGATTGTTTATTGTAAAGTGTTTCTTGTTCTGTGTGTTCCTTAATGCGCCGTCGTTTTGTTTTGTTGTTGTTGTTTTGGGTAGGGATTGGGTTGTGTTGGCAATTTTGTCATAGTGCCTTGATTCTGACATACTTTCAATTTACACTATGCTAGTAGGCCTCTTTTTGAAAAAGTTGTTCAAGTTGTTGAAAGGAAACCAACGGTGAATGGACTTGCAATTAATTTAAAATACACAGAATCTAAACAAACACGTCTTGTACCAATAAGATATTACTCTTTAAAACTATTTTAATAGTATTTTAGATACGCTAAGCGGACGAAACCACGGGTACAACATTGAATTGGATACTGTACCTTTAGCAAGAAGAGAAGTTAGACATGGTATAGACAGAGAGACTGAGGAGTAAGGACATGGCTGGAGGGTGGCTGGACGGAGCATCGCGCGTCCCCATGGCTTGCCGGGTCCCTAGGCCATGCCACCAATTGTCACTGAAACAATATAAGTTGAAGCGATGTTTAAAGAAAAGATGTTGCAAACATGCAGACAGGTCAGGTTTAAAGGCACCATGACAAAATGGTCCGTACAATAAACAACTTAGAACAACATGAAACAGGCAGAACAACAAGACGTAACCGACAAACCACGCCGACACTTTTAGTGTCTTTAATCCGGGATCGACAAACGCGACCATTTTACATGTATAATAGCAATATTCTATACATCTATAACATAGTAAAACAACAGACAATACACTCAGTCCAATTAGTTTAGTACGGCTATGTTGTGACAACTATGACAAAAAGCCTTGTTGCCGATTATCAACCATGCTAACGCAACATTATTAACCTGGGCGAAACAAAAGACATTCTGAAACAACCAAATAATAGTACAAAATAAATAATTATTATATGAGGAAGTATATCTTTCGCTTAATTATGGTATTCTTAGAAACAACGTTAAATATATGTTTTGTAATATATTTTCATTTTGCTTGATTTTTTCCTGATACTATTCAATGACTGCCGTGTTTACATGTGCATTGAAACACGTATCAAACGTTAATATGTTAATATCACTACCAAGCTAAAACGCAGACACGTACTTTCTTTATAAATATTTAAACAATAAAAGTGTAGATATTACATTAAATACACCATGTTGATATCTTATAAAACCAATGAAAGTAATCGTACACGCCGACAAAAACCAAAAACGTATTTGACACACAATTATACGAGTATACGTATAATTCTATGTCACGGGCAGTGTAACTGTCAACCCACTCAACGCCGGATGATAAAGTGTTTTGTCCAACCTATTACAACTATCACGTCAACACTAAATGATTATACAGTAATTCTATAAATCAATAGTATTCACACTCACTCCTGAAAACAAATCAGAAAAACAAGTGACTGGCCACAGTAGGAAACAAACTGGAACATTTTAGCATTCGTTATCAATTCACTTTAGCTCCGATGTCACTTTTCAATGCGTTATTCCCATAAAGTCAATTTCGAGATTCTCTCACAATGAGGTTTCATTAAGCAAATAGAGAACCAACCCAGAGACTTTTAGTTCTGTTAATTGTCGATGTGCTAAACAATAATGTTCTCGCATGTTTGTATAGCCCATCGTTCGCACTTTTTACCAATTATATTGCAATGTATATGCTTAACGTAAAAAAATGTGTTCGTTTATATAAAAATATTTATAAATCTATCTTACGCCAGACTGGAATCAAATTCAATTTTGTAAGAAAACACTTAAACATCAAAGTCAAACTTCCTCGAAAGAGAACAGCCACGTTTTCATGCTATTTTTATTTACCCTGAGGCAGATAATATGTCTTATTATCCAGAACAACCACTTGAACAGTGATTTTATATTTGTGAACACGATCGGTTAACTAGCTTAAATAAAACCCACGGAGATTTGCCATAAGAAAAGCTTGTCAATGATGCCGCTTCTGTCTTTCACATCAACTACGGTTTTGATTTAAAATGTGGTTCTTTTATCAAAAAGTATAACAGACGTGAGCTCAAGTCTGTGACACCTAGTTGTACTGTTGACAATTTATTTCTGCGAAAAAATGGCATTCAACGTCCTCATAATGTAGTCGTTTTCAATAACCAGTACACCCAATAAGTCATTTAATATACATTAAACTGATGAAAGGGAAGCCCTCAGAAGGCATAGCCTGCACGAGAAAACAGCAGCCTCGGTTTTATTGAAGCTTTTCATCAGTAGTAATGAATGATGCCACACCACTGACGCCCCCTAGTGCATGAACGGAACTCCATGTTCAAATGTAAACAACATACATGTACACTCCATGATCCCTGAGAACCAGAAAAATATAAATACACAATGATGTAGTACGGGGCGACTTTTTACAGCCGCCACACAGGCACTATTACAGTTAGACAAACAAGCAAGATGGTGTTTCCCTTGACATGAATAAAAAATGTCTGGAGCTATAAAAAATTATAAGCAACATCTTACTACAGCTGGTGATAAGTGCCTGTGTGGCGGCTGTTAAATGTCACCGCATACACTAGCAGATCCAGGGGGCGCCCCCCCTAACGGCCCCGGACCTATGATTTTTTATGCCCAAAACGCCAATTGTTCTCATTCCCCCCCCGCTCGCTTCGCTCGCGATTCATTTTAAGTCTAATTTTAATAGATATATGGCCAAAACACGCTAAAAATTGACTTTTACTTCAAACCGTCAACCCTTTCAATGATTTGCTATCCCCCCTTGTTGACAAAGTCCACGCCCCCCTAAGGTCAAATCCTGGGTCCGCCACTGGCATACTACATCATTGTATAGTTATATTTTTCGGGTCCTCTGGGATCATAGATTGTATGTTGTTTACATTTCAAAAGAGTTCTGCTCATGAGCTATGGGGCGTCAGTGGTCTGGCATCTTTCATTACCATTGATGAACATCTTCAATAACACCGAGGCTGCTTTTTTCTCCACGTAGACTAAGTTTCGTGTGGATTTTCCCTTTTCCTCAGAATAATTATGCTATAAATACTTGTTTCTTAAAGAATGCAGTATCTACAATAAATCTTGTGTTCTATATAAAGTGGAAAATTGAAATGTCAATGTCTCAGATAGTCGGCCCGTGTAGGTGAACTCACAGCCTTCTTGGCAAGAGCCTCTGTGAGAAGAACTTCAAAGAGACGCCAGCCGGTGCTATAACTGGATATTCAATTAGCTCAGGTATAAGACTTTCATTATACATGTATTGGTTTTGCAAAACACACAAAAGTCATTTTTAAATTTTTGTATAAAATCGAATAAAGGGTGTTGTTTACGCTTACCTGACCGACATTGTACTTAGTGCCGACCCATCTCTTTTGCCAGTATAAATATGAAAGGTGAAACAACGGAAAGAAAACAGTTGCACTAATTGATAATACTTTTATAAATTATGCCTTAGCATTTTGTGTTTAAAATAACAAGTAAGTTGATTGATGAAACAAAGTTACGGTAAAGGTTAAACCTACCTACATAAAGGTATTCGAGGATTACTGTAAAAGATGAAGAGTTGTCATTTTTAACAAAAAGTACCCAATAAAGTTACTTTTAACATTGAAGATCAGTCGTCAAGTAGTCGAAGTGATATTCGAAATTAAATTGATCAGCAGAAGAACCACGCCCCGTTGTCATATGTTCCTTTTTTCTGAAGCAAAAGCCTGTTTCACAGAATGTAGACCACGGTAAATGAATCGTGGGTCTTCTCAGTAATCATAATCGGTTTAATTTGTTTTCAAACATGTCAATATTTAAACAGAACACTAAGTATGCCTTAAATGCATGTCACATTGAAACGTCAATACCTTTGCAACAGATAATTGATTTAAATGAAACTGTATTCAATTTGACGCCATGTGTTTAAGGTTAATCAAGTTCAAATTCATATATTTGTTTTGGCGTAACTCGTCTTTATTGTCTGATCAACAACTATTATTTCGTCTCTCTGCTCAGCGGTAATGTTTTGCTTTAAATGTAATACCTAATTTAATAATTTACTATTTCACAGAAGGTGGAGTTTTGAACAAATACAACATTTAATCAGTTAACTAATCGTTTCATCGTTTCATGCGAAAGTATCACCAAACTTCAAGTAAAAGCAAAACAGTAGTAGGTTCTTGTGCTAGTGACACTCGTGTTAATTGGTAAGTTTTTATAAAGTAGGCCCCATGTCCCAAGTCAATAAAAATTAAAGCTATCACACTTCAATCCCTCATTCCAGTTGCTTCGTGCGACATGTGATCAACAATCTATATGTTTCGGAAAAAAAAATTAATTAAAAAATAACACTTTGTTTCATTCGTACAATATAGTGATTCGTGACAAATAGAAAAATAATAAAGAAAACAAGCCGGTCCAAGCCGGGGATTGACCCGGGGCCTTTACCAACTGCACTGTTTTTTCAATAAATGTAAGTGACATTTATGGCAACATAAAAATAACTTGGAAAATTGCCAGTCAACGCTTTAAGCACTCTATCCAATCAGAATTAATCTAGAGAAATCTACTGCGTTTGTCACGGGGTAGTTTTCGATGAAATATGAGCAAATACAACAAATGTATGGCATTTCGTAATGAAGAGTATATACCACAGTCAGAATGCCAATATTCTCTGTAATTAGTAAATTTTGTTTAGTCAAAATAAACTTTTCTGAATTAAAAACCGTCAAATTGACATTTTCGCCTTAGCCTCATAATATTTCAGCTACTTTGCAGTGCCTGATGTCAAACAAAATTTCACACTTCATGTACTTTACACATTGACAGAAACATATGAGGTTTTCTTTGTTGGACACTTTTATATAAACCGATATGTAATAAAACATATTTGAATTATTACAGTACTATATTATCGTACAAACTGACAACGGGATGAAACCACGGGTGAGACCCACAACCCGAAAGAGAATTGCCCCCTCTTACATCAAATCCTGGTCCAAACACCGTGTGTTGTGTTGCTAGACACAATGATCATGTGGTTAAAGTATTCCGGCAAGTACTGTTGTGTTTGTTATCTCAAATACATTCCACAAAGAGAAGCAATTCAACCAGGGCAGTAGATCACACCATTAAACACTTTCTATATATATATTGTACAGATATTTCACCATAATGATTGATGACAGTTCCAAATGTATTATTTATATTATTACACAAACAAAATAATTTTTGTCACAATTTGTGAATCCACGATTAAAGTAAGCAAAAGAGTAATTAACTTTAGGCAGGTTACTGAGGGGTAAATAAATTAGAATTACTAAACAGGTAAACATATTATAAACATAACGCTTAAAATCGAAAACTACTATGAAGCCGAATTTATGTAAACATCAAAGTGAAAGGAAATAAACAACACCACGTGCACGTAAGCGTGATGCTGTTTCAAGTCACCGTAAGGCAGAAATCGTATCTTCCAGAAAGTAGACCAGAGTGGATGAATCGTGCTTTTTTCTTGGCAAGCTCTACCGGTTCGATCAGCCTCAGAGCATGTCAGTCAATCTTTTCAACAGAACTCTAAGCCTTTCAGTGAGTTCATTTTCATTTCATCTCTTGCACATGTCAATAAGATATTTTGTAAACACCCCATGGTTAATTAGAAAATATGTATATGTTTGAAGTAAACATTAACAGTAGAAAGGTTCTTGATGAAGCACATTTTTAAGTTTTGACATCAAAATATTTAAAGGCTTAACTAATTTATAAAAAGAGAAAAGAACAACAAAGCCGCAAAACGCAAATGGATTCTGTATAATTTCTGTTGTTGATCTTAAGATAAATCAAAATCATGTATCTATTGTTCAGGTTATAAAAAAGCATACATTTCACAACAACAATAAGTAAGTGAGCACCTTTTCTAGATACAATATTTCTGGAATATTGTATTCGGCCATGTTTCAATTTAATCAGATTTCACAATAGTTATGTATCATGTCATCAATAATTTTCCAAGACATTTGTATGAAGTGTAAAACAAACACTGAGCAAAACGTCCATGCCTCCATGCAACGATTATCACACATTTTAACAATCGCTTAAATAGAAAAAAACTCAAATAGAAATATAAAAAGATTCATTAGAAAATATGAAAAGAGGAATAAGTTATATCAAGAAACATGCGCATTTATGTAAATGTTATTAAGTGTTGAACTGCTAAATATACATTTTAGTTTCTAATTTTATAAAATGTACTTAATACCACGTTAAATCATAACATAAATAAAAATGGCTCATTTTTATGCACTACAAATGTATTTCAAAGTAAACACGTATTACCTGATGTTTAAATTCCAATGCAATCTGAACTAAATGATTTTGAATTACAAACACTTATTTTCAAGTTAACTTTTAACCTCTGAATTAGACTTTGCGTGAAACAATTACGAAGAAAATGTAAAATTCCCTGAGCACCAGATGGATAAAATGTTTCTGAAAATTCCTTGAAATATGTTCTACGGCTTCATTGGCATTTGCGCTGCCTATCGCATGATCAGCCGATCTTTCGGAATCGAAAACTACACCTGTTCGATTCTCGCAGGATATTTTTTTTCTCATTTTAAAACCAGAATAGATATGCTGCCATGATCAATATTGCCGCTTGCCTCACTAACAACGATTGGAAACCGGTTAAGAAACGCGACACTCTGACGCATAGAAAACGTTTATGGATATTAGGCTTAATCGAAGGTGCTGTAAAATAAAAAGGTGCACATTTAATGGTGTTCTAAATGATAAGACACGATATAAGAGTTCTTTGATTTCTGACTTGATACACACTTTAATGAGAAGGATTTTGAAGTTCTTCGTTGCTGTTATTTTGATCGTAATGTAAATTCCCAAGCAATCCATCTTGAAATCTTGGCTAATTTGGTCCACAAGTGCAAGGGAAACACTGAAACTGCGGAATATCCTGATGATTGTGTAGATGAGAGTAGATGGACGCATAATAACGTTAATTATAACCGGCACAATCTTGTAATACAGTCTTAAGCGAAGAAAGGTCTTATATATAAAAAGAAATAATGAACGTATTAGTTACCGTAGACAGAAAGCGTTAACGATTTTTTCTATAGAAATAGCATCATTATCAGATAGTATGAAGTAGAACTGTATTTTTTACACAAACCTTTAAAAGCACTGCAAATAATACTTACATACCCTAATTCAAAGGTTTTGTTTTCTGACGGACATGGGTTACAGTTTTACTTAATGTCCTTATTATTAAAAGTTTGTTATTAATGATAAAATGTGTGCCTTTGTTCTTGCATAATTGATCTACAAAATTCTAATTTATCAGTTACTGCCTTTTAAAGTAGTATTTTATGAGAATGATAGCAATCACATCTGCAGGAAAAAGTCCAAACGAATCACTAGCTTGCATTGTGAAAATAGCGGCATCGGCTTTTCAAATCAACACCAAATAAAATTTAAACAAGTAAGTGTTCGAAGCTTTTATTTTATTTTCAAGATGTCTATTTAACAAGCAAAACTAAATGGTGCGCGTACATAACCATAACGCATCATATAGTGTCCTCGATCAAATCTAAGTTTTTAAATCCATTGCCGAATAATAAATTTAAATACACGAACATATGCGATAGAAAACGCAACAGTGCTCTAAATGTTGATGGAAGTTAGAAAATCACAAATACTGACAAGTTTAAAACTGAACCGCAAATAGTCATGTGTGCAAACAACTGTTTATGTATTTTGTTATCTTATTAAACTAAGTTGAAGTGTAAGTGTTAGTGATTATAGTTTGAAATGCGTTTTGTATCGAGTGGGCTTGCGTTGACGTCGACATAGCCGTCACCTTTTTGGGGTGTTTGTCCTTGAGTCCGAATTTGGTTTGACCGTCCAATAACAATAATAATAAAACTTACTTGGCACGCATGTTAATCTTGATTATACGGATTGTAGCACGCAAGAATCATTTTGGTACCTCAAAACGTGTGGTTAAACTTAAAGGTCAAAACTATTCCAAAGTTATGTCTATTCGGGCTCTAACTTTACCATGGATTCAAAGATTTTAAATCACGAGGATTGGTACAAAAGTTAACATTGATGAAACTGATGTTGACTCGGAAGAATCACTTTTATACCGTTATAGTTGTTTAGCAGACAGAGGTCAACACAGGATACTAGTAAACTTATTTTTGTCCGGGAAACATTCAGAATCTTCAGTCTGTGGGGTCGACAATGTTGCCCATTCGGCAACAGATTTATTGTTATAATTTGTGGACTATGTTTGTTTGTACTAGCCGACATGGTGTGCCTTTTCTTTCAAAGTGGCTTCATTACTGTCTAGGTTAAAAGGAAAAAGGGGTCCTTTATAGTTTATGTATTCATTTCAATAATTACCAAGTATTTGCGAACTATGAAACTAAATGGTTATGGCATAAAACTGCCAGATTGATTTAAAGACGCCGGCGATTAGTTGGTTAAGGGTCGAAAGATGCACCACCCTCTGATTCGCTAGAGGTATATTAAACTGATGAAAGAGAAAGCCCCCAGGAAGCATAGTCTGCACGAGAAAAAATCAACCTCGGTTTTGTTGAAGTTGTTCATCAGTGGTAATGACGGATGATAATTATGTATACTAATAGCGTAATGCATTTAAGACACTTTAACTTCTATACATTGTACATTGACTGGTAATTGCGTTCCTTTATTTTGTATTTAGACCCAAGACATTTTACTGCGGAAAATAAATCAATTCTGATCCAGTTATAACCTGCGACGCCCAGAAAATATCATTTGAATAAGAAAACAAAGAATCTTTTTTGCTGCCATAAAAATGACATTTCTGCTAAAAATCACATTTGTGAATTGCGTGGCTTATACATATCAAACATAAAATCTATGGTGCATGCAAATTTGACAGCATCGATATATAAACCGTCTGGGTTCCTCCAAATCTTGGCGTTTAAGATACAACTATGTAAAATGTCTTCCTTATATCTATCTTTACAGAACAATTATTTGCATTTCTATTTAATTGCCTCTGTTAAGTTTGGTTAAGTAGATTTACAGACAATAGGGTTGCTCTGAAATATAACGTCATCTTTTAGTTGCTCTGATATATAACGTCATCTTTTAGTTGCTCTGATTTAATAACGTCATCTTTTAGTTGCTCTGATATATAACGTCATCTTTTAGTTGCTCTGATATATAACGTCATCTTTTAGTTGCTCTGATATATAACGTCATCTTTTAGTTGTTCTGATATATAACGTCATCTTTTAGGTATGCGTAATGATTGTTCAAAATGAAAATCTTTTTGTAGCGCCTGTCAATGAATTTATTATAAATAACATAAAGTGTAGTGTATATAAAACATTCTGCCACAAAATGCTTCAAAATATAGACACACAATTTTTATTTAGTCTTTAATATAGATTTTTCCCTAATCATACCGTTAGAAACCTCAGAATATGAGTGTTCTATATTCAATATTTACATTGGCAAGGTAAATAGGAGCAACACATCGTCAATAATGTTTCACCAGAAATCATAATATATTTGCCTATAATAATACCTAATCATAATATGACATAATACTGTTTCACAACAACAAAAACGCAAGGAAATGCATATTTTATTTGAACTTTATTACCTTTTCCAGAATAACAAATTTAAGGCTACTGGACTTTTAGGATTGAGCGATTTGGATAACGATCACATATACTTGTTCATACACATTCAGTTAAATACAATTTTGCTACCGGTACAGATTAAGAGAGCATTGCATTTCTATGTAAGCTTGACTGAAAAATAACAAAAGTTAATGAGAAGAAAATCTATCTTAAAACCGTTTGATTCTAGGAAAGAAAACAGGACGCAGACGCCGTTTATCCTGACTGATGTATGTTAAATAGAATCGGGAGTTTTATAATGTGGAAATCATGGTCGCCTAAATACAAAACAATCTGATAATAAAACAAAAAAGCTTTTCTTCTGCTCAAACATCTGGAATTTTCAAAACAACTCGCATTTGTTAGGCATTTATTGATTTGATTTTACATATCTGGCAATACAAATATATGGTTTATTGAAAATTGACAGAATCGATCAATGAACAGTCTGGGTTTGTCTAAGGCTTTGATTTCCAGATACAGACTTTCCAACTCAGTGCCAAATACTAAGCCTTTTGCTCTTTGATGCAACTCTTTCATAAAACCTGTAGACTTGTCAGGTTTTGTGATTTTCTATCCCACTCGACCACAATATTTCTCAACTACATTTTTGTGTATGTATTTGCATACTGCAATGAAGAATATATGTACCATGGCCGCGACAATGTGCGAGCATCTGTTCCTATCCTATCACATGTATGAGGTCCATTTCAATAACGTACGTATAAGATCATTTCAACATTTATCAGGTTCATTCCAACATACATGTATATTAGATTCATTTTAACATCATTTATCAGGTCCATTCCAAATTCATGTAGCAGGACCTTTCCAACATCATGTATCAGGTTCATTTTAAAATCATGTATTAGGTTCATTTTAAAGTCATGTATCAGGTCAATTTTAAAATCATGTATCAGGTTCATTTTAAAATAATGTATCAGGTCCATTAACAAATCATGTATCAGGTCAATTTTAAAAGTATGTACTATATCATTTTCAACAGAATATGTTTACATTTACATTCACACTGCGATTGGTCGAGCTAAAATTTCGTCAACAACTACAATAACATTTCGTCATCTTCTGCTTTGTTATTTGCCGAGTTTACATTTTGAACGTTTTTTTTTTCATTTAAAATCACAAAAGAAAACGAGTTTAAATGAAATAAATGATTTTCATTGTTGATGTTATTATCGGTGTATAACAAGACCAACTGCGTTCATACACCGATAATGTCATCAACCATTAAGTCCATTCCTTCAAAATCAATACTGTATTTCACTAGCGTTGCGTGACCAGGGGTGGCGAAATCAATTGTCCGTGTTGTCCGTGTTGTCCATTTGTTGCTCCGGACAAGTAATTATTTCCAGTTGACTTGTCCGTGGACAAGTGAAAACATCATATATCTATGTGTATTTTTCGAAAATTATAGCAGCCGAAATCGAAAGTTCACAAACTTTTCACTATTTCATTTCTGAAATTCGGATCTTAGTAAAGCTTTTATAAAATGTTAAACATGAAAGTTGCAGTTTAATCATAATTTTGTTTATTAAACCATTTTTTAAATACTTGCATTTGTATTTGTAAAAGTACGGACAAGTAGTGCATTGGTACGGACAAGTGTTTTCTTAAAACCACTTGTCCGTGGACAAGTACACATTTGTGAGATTTCGCCACCCCTGTGCGTGACCTATCTAATGTACACATAATGTCATCAACATAGAGCTTCCGATATGTAAATTGCGTGCGAAACATCGTGTGTGTATATATGGTCTCTATCTCAGAATGAAGACAAAAGTTCATACAAAAGAGATCATCATGATCTATATCTTATTTGGATTTATTACTAAGACAAGATTTGGTGCCTTAGCATTTGACTCAGTCTATTACTAGGTGTATATGCGTCGTCTTAAATTTATATATATTTTCGTAAGCTGTACGTTGTTACCTTTTAAACACTACTACTACTACTACTACTACTACTACTACTACTACTACTACTACTACTACTGCTGCTGCTGCTACTGCTACTGCTGCTGCTGCTGCTGCTGCTACTGCTGCTGCTGCTGCTGCTGCTGCTGCTGCTGCTGCTGCTGCTGCTGCTGCTGC
>Ga0224511_10001657_pt1 | contig 13863 bp, 9 predicted proteins | sample SF_May12_sed_USG_2_FD_169988 | JGI IMG/M metagenome (GOLD analysis project Ga0224511, IMG submission 169988) | Sediment microbial communities from San Francisco Bay, California, United States - SF_May12_sed_USGS_8_1 | ecosystem: Environmental > Aquatic > Marine > Sediment | place: USA...
CAGTGATCATGCCTGTTAAGTTTGGTCAAAATCCAATGAGTGGTTTCAGAGGAGAAGATGTTTAAGTAAAAAAGTTTACGGACGACGCACGACGGACGACGACGGACAAAGGCAGGTCACAATAGCTCACCCTGAGCACTTTGTGCTCAGGTGAGCTAAAAAGGTACCAAGTGAACTTTAAAAATCTTCTTCAAAACTACAAAAAAAATTTATGTCCTTTGGATGTTAAAATTAGTTTGGGTCCCTTGAGGCCCACTTGTGTTCTTTTTAAAGCCTACATAGTTTGGGCATAAAAAATGGAAATACTTTATATTGTCAAAAAAAAATCAAAATAATTGTGTGAAAAAGCATAAACTTTAGGTATGATTTGCGAGTTTTGAAGAAAATTGTGCCCAAACCAGGACATTTTCAAATACACCATTCATTGAGAGGGGAAATCATTTTCTTGTCCATGGGACAGAAAAAGGGTTTACCTCATTTTTTATGCATTTTACATCTTTTTTAAGTATGTTTAAGAGTCAGAGATTCAACATGATATTTCTTGACTGAGACTCAAGTCTAAATTATATTTTTAGATAAGTACGTTCTAACCCGAAATGCTGTGCTCTAGTCCCTTTTACTAATATATAATAGGAGTCAAGGGAAATTTACAAAGTTTAAGAATTGTACACTTCTTAATTCAAACAAGTAAAACAGATCATTATAGGCTTAATTTAAATTATACCCAAGGAAACTATAGGAAACAATTGTGTTTGCAATTCATTTAATATTTAATTTTAAAATAAATTAGTTTGAGGTTAAATTACCTTGGAAAAAAGTTGCACAATTTCTTTAACATAAACAGCATTGAATACAAACGAATTTCAAGGCGTTGTCCCTTGAGACTAAGTGTCTGGTGTGGATTTTCATAAATATTTCAATAAGTTATTATTATTACAAACAAATTGTTGTCATATAATTGTTGACAGAGACACACTTTTTAAGTAATTAAATTTTGAGATTAAATAAATGGATACAGTGTCTGAGGACCAGTAAAAGAGTAAAAAGAACTGGGGGAAATTAGTCAGGTTAAAGTCAGTCTGCTAATTAGTCTATAAACCCAAAGCCTGGGTCGATAATTCGGCATGTCTGTCGATTAAAAATTAATAATAATAAGCCTGACCAGTCAATTGAAATTTTGGGATAAATTGTAGAACAGTAACTTTGGGCTATTAAAATTTCATTTGGGCGATAGCAAATTCATCTGAATAGCTCAAAGGGCTATAGTACAAAAATATATTTAGCGGGCAGACTGGTTGAAGTCTTGCAGAACTATAAAACATCCAGTCAGATCGACATGCAGATAGACAAAAACAAATATGGCAAAAACAATTATCATAGAAATATACAAAAAAAATGTTAAATATGATAAAATATTGTTTTTATTCGGCTGAGATATATTGGTATAAAATGTATACAAATGTATAAAGCAATGATAAACATAAAAAAACTCTTTTACTGGCATAGGTAAGATCTTTAAAATACTTTGCACACATTCCAATGCAATATAGTGTTGTAATGTCAAACATGTTGTAAAAGCAACCCAATATGGAAGCATTGTGGAAAAAAATGCTCAATTTTATATCTTTTTCAACTTTAGGGTGATATTGAGTTTCAAAGACATTTGTGTTTTTGCATATAAAAATCAACAAAAGGGTGCATGAAGGTTTGAAATTAATAGTCCATTGTAGAAAATTGAAAACAAGTTGAAAGTCATTGACAGTACCAAGGCTGTAGCTCAATATTTCTTAAACATGTTAATAAATAAAAATATGGAAATTTTTTTTACAAAACACAGTTTATTCTAAATGTCTGTTGCGTCTTGTTTTTTTTTGCGTGTTTCGTGTTGTTTTAAGTGTTTGCTTTTGTACGGGCTATTTTGTCATGGTTCCCTCAAACATGACCCTATCCACATTGTTTGCAAAACTTTTTTTTTGAACTTCTCTTCAACTATATTGAGATAATGCTGTTGATAAGAAAATAAAAAATAACCTAATGTTTATTTTTACAGGCCACCACCCCTGACAATATAAAGCACGACACCGGTACCCGATATAACAAGATGACAATCAGTGAACTACAGAAGATGGTGCCCGATTTCAATTGGCTCGTGTTTTTAAATCAGTTCCTGCCAGAGAAAGTTGATGCTACTGAGGAAATCGTTGTTTTTTCTCCGAAATTCCTGAAAGACATGGTGGCTCTTGTCCGGTCTACAGATAAAAGGTTTGTGGCTTTTGTTAACAAGATTTGTTTCTCCTAAGTAGTGTTTAGTTTAAAATATGTCCAGGTATAATTTTTGAATAACTGATTAAACAAATTTGAGCAAAGATACACCATAAAATCAGTGTTTTTTTCCTCTTGGTAAATTTTGTGTTGTTGTTTTTTATGTACAAGTTATTGCACTGATTTAATCCCAGCATGAAAATTTACCTAAATGTATGTCTTAATATTGAACCATTATTGTATATAATAAGAAGGGTGAAATTTTAAGATTGCACCAATCTGGAATTTTAAAAAACTCAGTTGTGCGGAAATTGTACCACAAAAAATCTGATTGCACCGTTAAAACTTTCCAGGTTTAAAAGCTTGAGACCTCTGGTTTAAGTAAGTCAGAATTTAAAATAACAAAATTCTTCATATGCAGAGTTTAAGAACTGAAAAAGTGTATGTTTAAGTCATAATTTAAATGATGAACTTCCATTTCTAGGACAGTGAGCAACTTTGTGCTATGGCGACTGATCCTGATGTTCATCCCGGAGTTGAGCCATCAGTATCAGCAGCTGGAGAACGACTACATGGAGGTCATGCAGGTCGGTATAATTATATACTTAATGTATACAGCATTGCACACAGTCCAATAATTGACGTTTTAACAACCTGTCTTCAGAAGCATTTGATCTGACAAGAGGTGTGAATTTACATAATGTCGTAACATACAACATCATTTGTTCAAATCAGAAAATTGAATTGTTTGTGTAGTGTTGGCTATGGGCATGTGCAGTGTTTATCACATCATGCATACCCACATTTATGCACCGTTCCGCAAAATTTCAAACTCCGCCCAATGTGGTAGATTTGTAAATGATAATGATTGACAGTTGCGGAACGGCCCATTGACGTTTTAACAACCTGTCTTCAGGAGCATTTGGTCCGACAACAGGAGGAAATTTACATCATAACGCACAATATCATTTTCATGCCAATCAGAAAATTGAATTGTTTGTGTTTTGTTGGCTATTCGTATGTGCAGTGTTTAACACAACATGCATACCCACATTTATGCACCATTCCGCAAAATTTCAAACTGCCCAATGCGGTAGATTTGCTTTGATCTTGTGAAGGCTTGTGAAGGGTTCTTTCTTTTGTGTTTTCTAGGTCAGATTCTCACCTGACAATTTAATCCTAATCTATTGGATTAACATTGACTATGTACTGTTATAAATGATAATGATTGACATTTGCGGAATGGTCCATTGGATAATCAGACAACATTTTAAGAAGTCTATTGATATGTTAAATTCACACCTTGATAATAAAAATACTTATTTATCAAATATTATAAAAGAATAATAATTCTATATTGCTGGATATGTACGACCAGCTTGTATATTCCCCAGGAGGTGACGGGTCGGAAGCCACGCTGGGCCAAGTGTGTGGAGTACCTCAACAAACAGCTGGGCCCGGCAACCGGCGCCATGTTTGTACACGAGAAGTTCCGCAAGGAGAGCAAAACAGTGGTACGTTCTTTATATTAGGTATAATGATTACTTTGAACATGATGACACAAAAGCTTGCTTTTTTGTTTGTTCTTATAATTTTAGGTTAAAAAAATAAATGTAAATTTAAAGTGGAAATCTGTTTTGACAATGGTGGTGGTGGTTCATATGTTTTAAATGTCCCCCCGAGTCAATGATGAATATGAAAGCTTTGCAGTTTGTTGGGGTCATTAAGCCAAAAGTTTTCTTATTTCAACTTTTGTGTGGTGGTGGTAGTGGCCGAAGTGGTAATCTTTTGTTTTTTATACATTTGCAGAGAGAATGGACAGATCCCCAACTGTCAATCATGATTATTTATAACAGTGCATGGTCAATTTCAATCAATTGGGGTTATGATTTTCAGGTGAAAATCTGACCTAGTTAATACAAAAAAAGCTTACTTCTTGTTTGTGAAAAACCTTATCACACAAACACGAGAAAAAGTAAAAAAAAGAGGAGAAGATTGAAGTTTGGAGGAACTGTGCATTGTAATTTTAAACACTTGTTGTACTGCTAGGCCCTGGAGATGATCGAGACGTTGAGAGAAGCCTTCATTGAGCTGCTGGATGAAAATGACTGGATGGACGACGACACTCGACTTGTCGCCAAGGAAAAGGTAACCACTGTTACCATAGTTACGGCATTAGAAATATATTTCTTTCAGCTCTTCTAATGAATTGAGATTACACCAGACCTCCCATTTCTAAATATAATTCATAATCCTCTCACCAATGAAAGGATTAGCGTATCCTTGGACAAACATGACCACATGTCCTTGGTCACAAAGAATTACTTTGTTAAACAAATTAGCCACCTGTCTAAGGGCGTTGTTATAGAAGCCTCGGCTTAATGTCAATTCTTTAAAGTAACTAAAGTAAAAGATGGGAAGTGGACAATGTTTGTTTTAATGTAAGACAATGATGGCACCTGGTGAACTCAAGAACTCTGGTTAGGTGGACTGACCTTTGTAACCTGCCCTAATCAGTGTTAATTTAAACTTATTTATTTAAGGTCGATTGCGAAACAAGTTTTCCATGTATATTAATCAAAAATCATTCCAGATGGTATCCATCTCTTTTTTTGAGAGGAGAGAGAAGCCAGACCTGTCCTTATATGCTGAGCGCTAAGCAAAGAAGCATCTGGTACCATTTTTATAACGTCTTTGGTATTACGCGGTCGGGGATCGAACCCACAACCTTCCCGCTCATGGGGCGAACGCTCTAACCACTGAGCCAAGGCTGTGTTGAAAATGGAGTTTATCGAAACTGATGAAAGGCAAAGCCCTCAGGAATCATAGCCTTCACGAGAAAACAGCAGCCTCGGTTTTATTGAAGCTGTTCATCAGTGGTAATGAATGATGCCACACCACTGACGCCCCCTAGCGCATGAGCAGAACTCCATTTTCAAATGTAAACAACATACATGTACACCCCATGATCCCTGAGGACCAGTAAAACATGACTACACAATGATGTAGTACGGGGGGACTTTTAATGAGTTTAATGAAGCCGTCAAACTTGTATGTTTTCAGGCTAGATCCATTAAGGAGAGAATCGGCTATCCAGACTATATTGTGGACCCGGTACAGCTGGACAAGAAAATGGAAAATGTAAGATTATATTATGTCAGGGGCGTAATCTTTATATACATGTATACACACATCGGTGTGACGTCACAACAGGCTTGTTATTGATTTCACATGGCGTGAGTGTGATACCGTATATTAATCCGTTACACACGGTAGAAGCATGATACAGAATTTGCAAACCGTCGTATTGTATGCATTAGCTTGAATTGTATACAGATCATTTATAGGTATATAAAAACACAATTATTTGTTTTTAGCTGAAGTTCCGGCCTGACCAGTATTTTGAGAACGTCCTCATTGTAGAGCAGTACATCTCCAACAATTCCCTGGCTGAGTTTCACAAACCCGTCAACAAAGACAAGTATCCACCACTTCATGTTCTCTTAATTGTTTGTTTTAATGCCCACTTGAGAAAATAAGAAATTGTTTATAAACATGACTTGGCAAATATACAATGTAAACAAATCTTTAATTTATCATTCAGCGCTTGAACAGTTATCATATAAAAATGAAACAAATAAATAAATGTCTTGTAATAAGAGCAAAAATTAATTATTTCCTTAATTTGCGAAAATTAATACTGCAATTAAATATTTAATACACCAGTGGAATAATTTTAAGAATAAAATAATAAAACAATGAAGATACGTACTGAACTTGAATAGTTTAACCTAAAACATCCTAGTCAACATATGGCTGTGACATTTTGGGATCAAGCAATGTAACTTAACTTGAAGCAGTTCATATGATGTTTTGGGATTTTTGTTTGAAACTCAGATTTTATACGATTATCAACCTATTCAAACCAAGAAACAGAATGATGTATTCACTTTCAAATGACAATAGAAAATACATCAGGTGTTATAAACTCTAATACCTGCTGTTCCATGTTACAGGTGGGACCAGGATCCGGCTGTTGTGAACGCCTTCTACAATCCTAACACCAACGAAATAGGTAGGATTTACACATAACAACTTTTATGTGTGGGCATCTTTTCTAGACTCAAGATATGCATTTGATCTAACTACAATGTCATAAGATTTTGCAATAGGTTTGTGTAAGTCATTTGCATTTGAATTTAGAAAAATCAAAATTACCATAGCAACATTGAGCAAAAGTCAATGTCTCAAACAATTTTAATTTAAAACAAATAAAACTTGTCAAACATTTAATAAATTTTTATATATAAAAAATATATTATATATAATAATGTTTTATTCACTTATTATAATGAATGTCGATTTTCAATGTGAAGTTTAGTGGAATTGATGATGTTATGCCATTTTGAGCATATCTTTATGAGAACATTTTTAGAAATTATTTGACTAGTCTAAGAGAGAATTTTTTTTATTTAATATGTTTTTGGACAAAAAAGACAACACAACAACAAAATAAAAACCCTTGCCGGAGCCGGGAATTGAACCCGGGAACCTCTCGCACCTAAAGTGGATGCGTAACCTCAGCACCACCAAGTCAACTGAGAGTTACGTTTGTTGTTAAGCTATTTAACTATTTCGACGCAATAGGTGGAAAAGTAAATAAACAAAGCCGAATTTGCGGGCCACACATTTACAACAAATTCATTTTTTCTGTCATATTTTTACATGACTTGTATAGATAACTATATTTGGCAGTTTCTCATATTTACGGGTGTAGATTCACTGCTTAAAGATAGTTAAAATGTAAACAATTCTGATCTAAAAGATACATGCATAGCATATTTAAGCCAAGTGATCAGTGTTTATGGCAAGGCCATTGTACAAGAAATGGCTACATCATGGTGACAAAGTCTAGACTATTCAGCTAGCTTAAAGTGTTCTAGAGGGCATTGTTTCAGATCCAAAAACAAACATCTAGTTCACTTCTTCTTCTTTGAAATACAGACTGTCAGTTCTGACCCACATGCAGTGCAAACAAACAAATAAAGGATGTAAATACAAACACATAAAATGAGACTGCAGACAGATAATTATTAAAATGTTAGCGGAATTTGAAATGAACTACCAGAACCAATTATAGTGAAATTGGAAATGTCTCATAATAAAAAATAAGAATAATTTCAGGAATTGAAAGCAACAAAATAATAATAAAGAGAAACAATATGAGTAAAATTGAAAATTAAGAAAAATGAAAAATACAAATTTAGGAATTAAATTAGACAACAAAGTTATAATTAAAAAAAAAATACAAAGAAACAAGACGGTCGCTCACCTGCGACCCCTTGACATAGTTATTCAAACATTTAAAAGATAATGGCTGCAGATTACCAAGAAATTATTTCTGTAAGGTTTAATCAAATTTGACAATGAAGTTTAGAAGAAGTTATATGAGGATTTTTCTATGTAATTCGATATAAAATGGTGATCTATATTTTTGATCCCAGAGGCATAATAAAACAAATTTTGTAGAGGCCCTTGAGATGGTGCTATATTCAATAACAAATTAAAAAGCTCTGGGCCTTGTGATTTCAGCCAAGACATTTTTTGAAAATAGCATTTAGAAAACCTATTTATCTTGTGACCTGCTTATGCAACTGACTGTGACTATTTCAATAATTCTGCTACCGGGTCACATCATCTAGAGGTCCTCTACCAATACTTGGTGGACAACATTAGTGTTCCTTTGTAAATGGCTCCACTGTGACCCTTGACCTTTTTCTCAGGTGAGCGACCTGTTTTACCAGTTGACTTATTTATGCAACCAATGTGAATCATTTGAACAACTTTGATAGAGGACCACCCATGGATCATTCCTGTAAAGTTTTTCAAAATCCACTGTGAGGGGTTTCAGAGGAAAAGAATGATTATGTTTTAAGTGGAAATGTTGATGCATGACTACGGACAAAGACCGGTCACAATAGCTTACCCTGAGCATTGTGTGCTCAGATAAGCCAAAAATGCAGGAAATAAATTGTTAACATCGAATAAGTGTTAAAATACTTTAACAAGTATTTTGTTTTGTTTGGAGGTCACAGTAATGTACTGTTAAATTAAAACATTAAAATTGTATTTAAAAAAATCATAAAGTCCATAAATGTCTGGGGGTTTTTACATTAACTTACATTAATTTTGTAGCTGATCTATTTACACTGCAAAGAAAAGAATTAAATTAAAACTCAAGAAAAAACGGTGAAATTCTTCTGGAATTTAAAGATCCAACAAATTAGAGAGCCACAAAATTAGTAAAATTTGAAACATTGATAAAAACAGGACAATTTAAGGAGATGAAGTAAACAAAGCAATTATTATTGTAGTTATATTCAAAACTTAATAAAATATCCTTTTAAAAGGAATGGCTTGCCATGTTGTGAAGATGCGAATACATTCTGCTAAAAATAGCATTACATCATCATAATTGGAACAACTTGGCCATTACCGTCTAGCAAATGTACGGTAGTTTACGTAATAATATCGGAATCGCCCGAAACTTGACTGGTTCCCATCTCCATTCGGGCAATTAGCATGCATAAAATAGAAAGCAGGGAAATTTCAAACCGGAAATACCTTTCCAAAACAATACTGGCTTCCCGTGAACGGCAAGCCAAAAAAGGAAGAAATAAGATGCAGGCTGTAGAGTTGTTAAGATCTTAATTCATAGTACAGCATTGTACTCTAGTTATTGGAGTGTTGCATGTCAGATGTAGATATGAGTGGACATTTTCACTGGCAACAGACATATTGTTACACAAATATTATTATTTTTTGTATTGTTTTTGCAAGTCTGGAACTAATTATTGCACTAAATAGTACTGTATTATGTACATTTTAATGCAAGTGCATAGTTTTGTGTCTAGTGAAAGGTTAGCGGTATGCACTTACAAGTTTTGGAACATGTTTTTTAATGCAATAAAAGATTTTTAGATTAATGCTTGGCAAGTTCTTTTCATATCACTTTAAAACAAAATAGTCCACTCTTTGAAGCTGTCATAAAAATTCCAGCTTATAAAAATGACCTCAGTAGAAAATCTATTAAATCTTTTGTTACATTACATGCACTAATTTAGAAATTAAAAAACTCAATCTGAGACAAAACATAAAATAAAAATAATCACGCAGGGATTAATTTTTCTAGTTTATGCAATATTTTAGTCGAGTCATAAATTGTTTTATCGGTCATTCAGTTAAGACAAAACAAACTAATTCAAAGCCTAAAAAAGAAAAAAAGTAGCCATGAACTGTGACAGTGAGTTGTATGGAAATTTATTGTAAAATGACACCAGTTGCATAAGTAAAGCATGGTACAGGTAACAAGTATCTTAGGCTAATTGATGGATAAAATTAATGATGTATACAGATATTGATTTTGATTTCCACTCACATGCTGAAAATGGAATGGCATTATCAATTCCACAGGAATTAATCATGGATTCTTCTATATTAACTTAGAAAACCTACTATTATGCATTTAGCCATTAAATGATACAAGTGACATGAGTAAAGCATGTTACAGGTGTCAGGTCTCTTAGGCCAACTGATGGATAAATAATGTATACATATATTGATTTTGAGTACCACTCACACCTTCTAAATTGATTTAATCTAACATTAAATTAACCAATAATCTGTACATATGCTAGGAGAAGAGATCTGATGAAGTGATTATTAATGGGCCTATCATTATATACTTCAGTGAACAGTTAAATCCATTTGAATCTCATGGCAAAGTTCAACTAGAAGTCACCAAAATGGACAGTTCCACAACTGTCAATCATGATCATTTATAACTGTATGTGGTCAATTTTAATCCAATAGATTAGGATTATAATGACAGCTGATAATCTGACCTAGAAAATACAAAAGAAAGTATACTTTCTGTTTGTGATCATTCTTATCACAAGATCAAAGAAAATGCACCGTTCCACAAAATGTCAAGCTCCGCCCATTGCGGTAGATTTACTTTGATCTTGTGAAGGCTTGTGAAGGGGTCTTTCTGTTGTGTTTTCTAGGTCAGATTGTCACCTGACAATATAGCGCTAATCCATTGGATTAAAATTGACCATGTACTGTTATAAATGATCGTAAGTGACAGTTGCCGAACGGTCCATATGCCACTTGGGGAGGAGCTTGAAAATTTGTGGACTATCTATTGCTGGTATGTTAATGGAGCAGTAAGTTAGAGAACACCAGCCCCTTCACATTCAAGCATGACCTTGATATTCAAGGAAGACCTTGACCCTATTAAAAAAATATCTGCCTGTATACATCACATGTAATTTGATCTATGTTTCAGTATTTCCTGCAGGGATGTTGCAACCCCCGTTCTACAGTGAATATTTCCCAAAGTAACTACTTCTTTACATAATCATCATTGTTAAGTCAAGACTTGTAGCTTGCATTTTAAAAACCATTAGTTGCATGTGTTTTCCCAGTTTAAAATTAAGACATCACCTTCATAACAATAGTAATTGATTGGATACAGGATGCATCCAAAACTTTATAACTATTGAATTTTTACATTTAACGGTTCTAATTTCATTCTGTTACATAGTGTAAAATAGAATATTTTGTATATTAAAAGATTTTTTCCAGATCACTGAACTATGGTGGAATTGGTGTTGTGATTGGACATGAAATCACCCATGGATTTGACGACAAAGGTAGGCCATGAGGCAGGAATTATTGGTTGTCTTATCAGTTTTGTAATGGCTGGACTTCATTCACCCATTTTGCATATGCCAGTCTGTGCTGACAAGATTTCTGTAGTTGTATAATGTTTCCTGGTCCTTGGGATTATAGATTGTATGTTGTACACATTTGAAAAAAGAGTTCCGCTCATGCAGAGGGGAGCGTCAGTGGTGTGCCATCTTTCATTGCCATTGATGAACAGCTTCAATTAAACCGAGGCTGCTATTTCCCACGCAGGCTATGCTTCAATAGGACTTTCCCTTTTTCTCAGATTAATGATATCTGGCAAACCACTTTTTTTTGGTTTCTTTTGTGTCATATAAACAAGCTGGAGTTTGGTTCCTTGAAACACACTGATTATTTTATTGGACCTGACAACAAAAATATATTATTAACATTTTTAAATACATTAAATGAAAAAATTCATGTATACACATTAAAATCTTTAATGCCCTCCACAGGTCGGAAGTTTGACAAGGATGGGAATATGGTCCAGTGGTGGAAGAACGCCACCATAGAAGCCTTCCATCGTCGTAACACCTGCATCATTAACCAGTACTCCAACGTCACGCTGGAACAGATCGGCAAAAACGTATGTTGTAATACTTCACATCTTGATGGACTACAACTCTACACATAATATGTTTTGATGCACTAGGGGGCATCTGTGGAGTGGCATTCTTCATTTCAATTGATGAACAGCTTCAATAAAACCGAGGCTGCTTTTTTCCCCATGCAAACTATGCTTCCTTAGGACATTCACTTTTCTCAAAAAAATTTTACCCCTTTCAAAGCTGTGTTTGGTAGATTGCAAAATTTGTCTCATTCTGTGGCAAAACTCTAGTTTAAAGTTAAGAATTTGTTAACATATTTGCTGTTACAATGGATAGTTCCACAATTTTTTTTAAACTCCTCCCCAAGCGGCATATTCTCTTTTATCTTGTGATAACGTTTATCACAAACAGGAAGTATGCTTTTTTGTATTTTCTAGGTCAGATTGTCAGCTGACAATATAATCCTAATCTATTGGATTAAAATTGACCATGTACAGTTATAAATGATCATGATTGACAGTTGTGGAACTGTCCATTAAAACTATGTTTATCTATATTCATTGCAACTTTAGTACTTTCCCTCATTACATTTTTTCTCCTGCTGTTGTTTACATTCTTTCATCATTGACAACATATCATTTTACCTATATACCTTTTAATGTGAAATATTGTATATGCAAACTGGAAATAAAAAACAGAAAACTCAAAAGCCATTGGTGAACATGTTTCAGATTGATGGCATGATGACGCAAGGCGAGAACATAGCGGACAATGGCGGTTTGAAACAGTCGTTCCGCGCATACAAGAAGTACGAGGCCAGGCATGGGGCGGAGCCGGCGCTGCCAGGGGTCAACATGACGCATGATCAGCTGTTCTTCCTGAACTTTGCGCAGATCTGGTGCGGCAATATACGAGATAAGGCGGCCCTTGAGAAGATTCGCACGCAGGTGCATAGTCCTGGTCCTGTTAGGTAAGATGTGAGGTTTTTATTAAATCTTCTTTATCTTGTTATATGCGTATACAGTGAGAATAGAATATACAAATGATCAACCAGTGCTTGAAATGACGTCCGATGCTTTGACAAAAGGTGGGGATTCAAGAAACGTCATAACGCACAACATCCTTTGGGCCAATCAGAAGACTGAATCTTTTGTGTATGGCTGTTTACGCACAACATAAATACATTTACGTAGTGCGCTTTCCTGCAGTTGTCCGAGCATCAAATGTCATTTGAAGTGTTCTTTAGATACGTTAATTATTCATGAGATACAGTTTTCATGCAAATGTATTTTTTTGTGTTTCACACATATTTTAATCAACACATTTATCGTTATAGAGAAATAGTGAGAATTTTAAATTTTAGTTATGTTTGTGCAGGTTTTGAAGTTTGACTAAAGATGGTGTACAAAGTGCTAAAACCACGCCACCACAAGAATTTTATAAATATTTTGTTATTAGAATTCATATATAAAGCATATTTACGATAGAAAAAAGCTCATCTTACTTGGTAGCTAACATAAAACTTTTTAACTTTGTAACTGTATTTCACAAGGCTAGATTCCACAGTTCCTACATTAAAACTTTGCCACACTATTTTACAGGGCACGGATCCCGCTGGCCAATTCAGAAGATTTTGCCCGGGCCTATAGTTGCCCACTTGGCAGTCGAATGAACCCCAAACACAAGTGCTCTGTGTGGTAACGACTGACTTACTGGATAGGGTCAATGAGAAATAGTGATTTAGTTATGTGCCCAGAGTTTAGTGTCAAGTGGGATAATGACCCATTTAAACTATTAGGTGAAACACTGTCAGTAAACTTAGAGATGGACAGTGAGTTAATTTATGTACCAAAAACAATTGATGTTAAAAGACTACAAGCTATACAAATTATGGTCTATATTGCTACTGTCACCATTGCGCAGGAGAACAGTCGTTAAGACATTGGCATTCTGAAAACTGACCAGTAACAACAGTCTTAATATAATGATGGATTTTGGCCCTTGTCGCGGTTGGAAAGACTCGGGCACTTCAGACATGGTGGTTTCTTTTGGCAACTGTAACAGGACAAGGCTGGTTGAAGAATATACAAAGTGTAAGATTTATGACAAATAGACATCATTTGGAATGCACATGTTAGTTTCATTTCTTATACTAGTCTAATGTATTTAATGTCATTTGTTTTATTTAATTTCAAGTTATCACAATTTATATTTCTGTAAGCATTCTTTTTTTCCAAAAAATGGGTGAAAACTAACTCTCCCATAGGCTTGTAAAATCATTGATTGACACAGTAGCCAGTCT
>Ga0224511_10001658_pt1 | contig 13862 bp, 4 predicted proteins | sample SF_May12_sed_USG_2_FD_169988 | JGI IMG/M metagenome (GOLD analysis project Ga0224511, IMG submission 169988) | Sediment microbial communities from San Francisco Bay, California, United States - SF_May12_sed_USGS_8_1 | ecosystem: Environmental > Aquatic > Marine > Sediment | place: USA...
TGGCCGTCCAGGCGATTAACTGCAAACAGCCGTTTAGAATAAGAAAACTAGACATCAATATTGCAAACACAATGTAATACATTGTACTACATACAAAAATTTAAATTTACAGTTGTTCAACCGGACAACAATTCATTGAATTACATCTTACATTTTTTTAACTATAATTATACTTTAGCAGTGAATCCTACTCCGTGCATATGGGGAACTGCCAAATGTAGTTATCCATGCATATAAAAACATTACAGAAAAACGACTTTGCTGAAAAAGTGTGCCCCGCAAATTTGATTTGTTTATGTTTCGACCCATTATGTTAAAACAGTTTAATAGTTTGACTACAACCGATCGTCAAAGTTCAGATGTCTCGATGGTCCAGAGCTTACGCATCTGACTGCGGTGCTCGAGGTCCCGGGTTCGATTCCTGGCTCTGAAAAGGATTTTAACGATTGCTTTTTTGTTTTGTTGTTGTGGTGTGTTATTTCTTTTTATGGTTTACAAACCGTTATTAGTCATGTTATTTTAGCAATTCCCTTTACAAGTTATTTCATTTAGTGTATTTAACATACTGCACAATTTGTGAACTATTATACGAGTATAAAGATACAGACATAACAACTTTAAAGGCGTGCCGAGCGAATTATGCATTGCAATTTGATGTTTTTCTTACCGAGAAGAAACATTTTCCTACCTTGATATTTTACGTCCATAAGTATACAGAGCTTACGTTAGCAAAGATCTTGGCCGAAAATGAGTTGTCGTTGGAGGAAAAATGCGTGATTGCAAAGACAAATCAATTCCACAATATTTGAGGAAATTAAAAGCTTTAATGAAATTTGTATTTCCAGCTTTATGTTATTGTCTTGTCATGAAAGTATGTCACTAGAAAGATATATTTTCGAAGAAGTACTTTTAAAGGCTTAAATTATGAATTGTTTGGCATAATTATTCCCGGGAGACAATGTCCTATTACCCTTGTGTATCTTTCTACATAATACAACAAAAGACATCAAAGAGTGGAGTGTTTCAAAGACTAACGCTGTTAATCACTGTCATTATTACTTTGTTGTACTTAAAAAGAATAAGGAAACACACACATTTGGAGCCAGGGTCAAATAAAGGCGAAAACTTAAATATTTTGTGCTCGGAGTTTGGATGGCGGCGTGTGCGGTTGTTTAATGTGATTTGTCTATTTATATTTTCATTGTTTAAAGTTGCATAACTGTTACTTTTATGCGGTATAATGAATGTCCTTCTCGAAACCTTACTGATACTCTGCCACTGACCTGTGATGATTTTTACAGGCAAAAGACTTTTGTGCTTCGGATTCCCTTTTTCTCCCTTCCGTTTTAAAATATGCTTTCATTTCACTTTCCTATCATTTTGTTCATATTATACGTGGCCTGCTAGAGAGTAATCCCTTTTCATGTTTTTCTTCTCTAAGTAATGTTGAGTATGTGTGAGGTTGGCTACGGAAGAAAACTGGTTTTAATCCCCAAAGAAAGTCATTGGCCGTACCAAGTCGGTATACCATATTTCTAAGTAGATCTAACATCATTTTTATAAATAAAAATAATGATCAAACTTTAACTTAACTGGTAGGCGATATTGCTTCGTTTGTTTAAGTCCCATAAAAAGATGAAATGCCAAGAAACCGAGAATCTCAGTTTATTAGAAGTGTAAGTGTCAACCAAAAGACAACGAGACTGTACGTATATTTTATATAGTTTATTGCTTTTGTGTTTTTGTCAATTTATGGAAATTTAACCGATGATAAAAGCAATGATTTAATATCGTACAAACACCGCACTGGTAAATATAATATTCGATGTTCGCCTGTTGTAAATTGCTATCCTGATAACTGCATTGTCGATTTTAAGATGTTACATCTATATAAATTGATGAAGATTGTAGTGAGTTATAAAACAGTAAGAGTTTGTTCATATTGAAATACATGTACTAGAACACATTATGCTTTCTTTGGACATTTGGCTTTTTTATATACCATTTCTAAACAGCATACCGATTATAAGGGCATCGTGTTACAGCTTTATCCAGGCACGGGTGCGTATTAATAGCGTAAATATTATATGACGAATGTAATGTCCTAATGTTGTAAACTGTCATATGATATAGTTGACACATGTATTTTACAACACAAAAGAGAAAGAATATGCAAACACGTTTTAAAGCAAATTTCCGTCTACTTATATTCCTAGTTAAATATGTTAATGTTACAATGAAATAGCCGTGTCTTTTCATTACCTAGATACAGTAAAATCCGTTTAAAATAAGGAACTCACCGGGACCATGAATTGTTTTACTTATAACCGGTGTTTCTTTTATATCATATAGTGAACTATTTCCTTAGTTAAGTTTGGGGAATGAAAATCAGTTCATTATAAACGGTAGTTCCTTATAATCGGGTGCCTTATAAGCAGGTTCCTTATAAGCGGGTGCCTTATAATCGGACTTTACAGTAAAGCCTAGGCATACAAATAGCTATCCTGAAACGGTTGTGATTTAGGTGACGTGAAATAGACGGACATGTTTTTTGGTTAAAACAAAACGAGGCGAAACTGCAAGTTCAGTGACCAAAGTCGGAAGATCCCTGTTTATGGTAATCATCAGAAAGAGATTATTTCTTACCGTCATGTCTTACAACGCAGGAAGCTAGAGGGTACAGAAAAAAATCTGACACCGTAGAAGTAGTAACGTAAAACTGCTCGGGACTTCCTGTTTCTCGGGTTAATGTAAAATATATTTTACTACATTAAGTTTAAGGACCTCCCTTTATACATATTTTGATGCATTTTGTGCTTACATCATTGGTTTCATAAAAAAACTGAACAAAACTTTACGTAATTGTGTTTTCTCCATAATTAACAATTGGTAAAACAGCTCAGTTTGGCGGGTTATTTAAAACGCGTAATAATGCTAACACTATGTAAGCTATCGATTTGAAAAGTCTTAATTTAAACTTATTTATTTAAGGTTGATTGCGGAGCAAGTAATCCCAACTTTTATTAATCGCTCTCGATCGCTCATTCCAGATGTAATCCATCTCATTTTTTTGAACGAGATATGAGAGGAAAGAAAAGCCAGACCTGCCCTTATATACTAAGCGCTAAGCAAGGAAGCATCTGGTACTATTTTTATACCGTCTTTGGTATGACGCGGTCGGGGATCGAACCCACGACCTACCGCTCACGGGGCGAACGCTCTAACCACTGAGTCACCGCTGCGGTTCGATAAGTCTTACTGAGAACAAGTACACCTGCTGTACAAGATAGCACATGCTGACAAGATATCACCTTGTTGGCTCCACACGGTTGTTAAGCACATATGTACATGTATGTACTTTCAAAATCTTAGATCTAATTCAATTACAAATATGAGTTATGTTTTGTGTACGAGGAAACTATTTATAATTAAAAAAAGAAAATAATTAGTTAACTCTAAAACTAAAACTTTCAATAACTCTTAAATACTAATTGAGTTTCCCCAGATTGGTGTGAGTGACATTAGCACCCTAATGAAGTGGCTTGCTTGGTTTCTTTAAACCTTTCGTTTCCTGTGGAATTTAACAAACGATATTACTTCCAAGAAAAATACATTTTTTTCTTCTGTGTTGTTTTCTGTCAATTGTGGTTACAAAGAAGTAGTTTTACTTTTTTCGCGCGTTTGTGTCGTGTAATACAATTTTGTCATCAATAACTAAAGCACTAAAAACAAACATGCTGGCTTCACGTTGTTTTGAAGACAATGATTTTCATAAGAAATGGGTGACTCTAAAATATTTTCTTCATTATTGTTAATAGCGACGTCTATTCCAAAAAGTAACTGTGTTGCCTCTGATATTAAGTATATGTTAAGGTGGCGTTTATCCTATTATCAACAATAGACGTCTAGACATGAGTTTTGACAGTACGGTATACAGCAATTCAAAAAAGCTGTAATGAAAGGTTCAAAGAAAACCGCCTGAATGCTACATGTATTTACCATTAACTAGGTGTTTTTAATTACCAATGTATATTATTTGTTCAACTTTATTTAATTTGCTTAGTTATTCTGATCGTTAAACGGTGGTCTAATGAAGTAATTAATTCTTAAAAATATCACCTGAGTTCCTCTAGAGTGGTGTGAGAGACATTCACAGTCTCAATAAATAAGGTTGCCTGGCTTCTTCAAACCTCTCGTTTCCCGGGTTTTCAACAAACGAGATTAATTAAGGGGGAGATATATTCCCAAGTGCGTGTTAGTTTATGTGTGATCCCCAAAAACAAATTCACTTAGTACTGTTTATATTTTTGATTTACACGCATGTAATAGAATTGAAAACAACATTCCTCTTCGTCAGATTAGTTAACCTGGTTGCAATGTCTCTGGTTTTGTAATTGACAACTAAACCACAAATGAACAATAATACTTGGCTCGCGTCTTGCTACAACTTTGTATTTCACAACATAGCCTTATAAGAAATGTTTTCTGAATATGTTTTCCATTTTTGTTAATGGAGAAGTCTGCTCCAATAAGTAATCTTATTGTCTATCAGAACTCTTTTTAAGTATAGGTTAATACATGTAGTTATGCTTATTACATTATAAACAATGAAAGTCTAGACGGGACATAAATTCAACGATATATCGACACAAATATGTATTCGTTAGAGGCTAAATAGACAGATGAATGCGATTAAAACACAAACCAGGTGGCAGCCGCTTGGCTGCTGAAGTCGTATTATATCTGTATTGCCTCAACAAGGCTTATTTTTGTTGTAGTTTTTCCACAGCTAAGGAACTAAACGACAAACTGTATGCCTTAAATACAGTACACCGTGTATTCTGTTTATGATATATAAACTGCTAACATTAACTATTCTATTATTGAAAAAAAAACACTTGACTAAAACGGGTTTTCCACCTCTTCTTATAGAGAAGGCTGCGTTAATAAGTAATTTTATTGTAGGAACTTTTCTTAAATAAATTGAATGTACATGCATGTATTTTGGGGTAAAAAAAGTGGTTTTTATGAATTAATTAAATCTCTTTTAAAATATCGCTTGAACTTTCCCAGTGTGGTGTGTGTAACTTTAAGACATTTAATAAAGTGGGTTGTCAGGTTTCTTTGTTTTTGACACACTGTATCAATTCCAATAAAAAAACATTCCCGAGTGTGTGTTAGTTTCCTTGCAAGTGTGATGACAGTGGGGTTTTTCTTTTACGAGCGTTTGTGTCATGCAATACAACATCTTTCTTATGTCTTAACTGTGTCTGGCTTTGTCGATGACAACGACACCACTTATCAACTTATTATACTTGCTTCGCATCTCGAGACTGATGTGTATTTTACTACATCATTGTGAAGCTCCTTTTTATGGCACTATGGGATCATGGATAGCATGTTGTTTTGGTTTGGAAATAGGGTATCGCCCATGCGCTAGGGTGCGTTGATGATGTGGCATCTTTAATTACTATTAAAGAACAGCTACAATTAAACCAAAGCTGCTATTTTCTCCATGTCACCTATGCATCCTGATGACATTTTCATTTCCCAGATCTATTAAACATAATCCTAACGTACGATGTCTTTTACATCATTAAAACATTATCCTGCTCTGGCGTTTTTACCAAATTCAATTTTCTGGAACAGGCATACACTTAGAAGTTTGAAAATGTAGTGTTAAGTCCCAAAGTATTAGCACAAGAAGGGAAAACAATTACGGCTGAACATTTCTGCAAAAACAAAATGCGTAAAGTATTATGTTTGGAACTTACTTTTTCAAGTGTGTCCCATTATTATTTTTGAGAAGAGAGGACGCGATTTTAATCGCGGATCCTGTTTTGGATGTTATTGATACTGAAAGAATGTGTAGATGATGCCAGCTTTTATGCTATCAAACGTATGTATTAAGTAGTTCTCTATATAATGCTGAACATTACACCATGTGTTACAACGTTCATTTTGCAAAAGAAATTACATTAAATGTAAATGACAAATCAAATTAAAAGTTGTGTCATTCAAAGGCATAGAAGATTGCTTCGTAGTAGCTCCAGGAAACAAGGGTTATCAAGAAGCATAAAACTGACTTTAGTCGTGTAAGTGTCAATGTTGTCACTCGGGGAAGTTTAGGAACATTTATTGCTAGATGCCTCAACGGGCATTTGAATTAAATATAAATCAATGGTTAAATTCAATGATATGTATATTATTCCGAATGTGTTATTCGTTTTATCATTTTGAATGTACAAAAGACTTTATTTAATGTAATTAAAACCGATGGCAGTCGAAAACTAAGGGTTTTCCTTCAATGTTTCAAAGTATGAACAGTGTATTTTTCAACTGCAAAAGGCCGTAAGCAAAGTCGGTAGTTCTCGCATAATGTTCTGCAACTCCTAAATTCCATTTAAAAGGTATGTCGCAACATCATTTTAATTTGTAAATGAAAGGAGATGCACTGATTTGTCGAAACTTGGTCAGAATTTTAAGTGAGCTATGTAATGCAATTTCCTAATGTCGATCACACTATAAAATCCTTTAATTAAACTTCACTCTACCATTCTTTTAAGTTTTTGATGTCCCAGGCATTTATTTGTGATACAGACTAAAGGCAAACTGGCTGATGGTTTAAAGAGAAACAACGACAAGCGACTACAAACAATTTCTACAATCCTTAGAATTAAGTGCTATTAATACGGAGAAATTAAGAAACACATTGGCCAAGTTTTAGTTCTATTTTTTTTTAAATTAAAAAGTATGCCACCTGAAATCAGAAACACATTAACAAAATGATGTAGCTTTTTAAGAATTTACATATCAAATTACCGGTGCTCTAAATCCAATATTTACAGATACAAATAAGGCCATGTTTCAACAATCTTACCAACACGAAAGACAATAGTTTGACCTATTTACTATAATGTGGGTTGGCAGTATTGATTCTTTGAGGTGATTACAAGGAAAAAAATCTTGCTCAATCAGTCACCAATGTAAATTCTTAATTGTTGATATACTCGGATATTGCAAGATGAGATAAGTTATATTTAGGCTGAAATTAATATCATAATCTAAGCACAACCAGTGTGAAAAAATATAAATTTAAGAGATGTTCAAATAAAGAATGTTGTAAACGATGTAGATATATCAAGTTTAAGGGCACCATGACAAAATGGCACAATGGCGTACAAAAACCAACACACAGAACAACACAAAAACACATAAAACACCAAGACGCAACAGATATTTAGAAAAAAAGGATTTTTCTCCTTTTTTTTCTTTTTTCTTTATTATTTCTTAAATGATTTCTCCAATAAATGTTGAGTTACAGCCTTAAAACGTAATAAGTTTATCATCAGACACAAGCTAAGAATAAACATAATGTTCAAATACTTTTCGTTTTATTTGATTTGATTTCCGCTCCTCCCTGATCGTTTAAAATAACATAACGAGTGAAAATTGGGAGTAAATGAGGTGGAGAGATACAACCGACATAAGCACAGATCCGATTTACATCACGGCCGTCCGTTAACCAACTCAAACATTTCTTGGACGCTTTGCCGACCCAAACGTAACCAGTATAGTGTGGCGGAAACGTCACTGCCACGCGTTCAGAAAACACAAACGTTACCCAAACACAGTTCGCCAAGCGAACAAGTTAATTAAACGACCCGTTTGCCGCGGACGTTCAAAGGCAAGTGCGTACTACCTCGCAAGAGCGTTCGCGACTGTTAGCGAACGTTTTCGGTGAACGGTGCGTTCAGTCTCAAGTGTTACTGAACGTTCGCGGTCGTTCGCGAACACAAATGCTACTTGAACGCACTTCAGCTTTAGTGACAACTTACCGTAGAAAATTTAGTTTATTGTACTACATACAACATTTTTAATTTACAGTTGTTAAACCAAACAAGGATTCATCAAATTCATGTTATTGCAATATGACCTTTATGTTGACCTACTTTACATATGACACATCGTTTGACCACACACTTGTTAACATCTAGCTTTTTTGTCATATAATTTAGAAGTGAATCCTACTCCCATACATATGAGAAACTGCCAAATGTAGTTATCCATGCATATAAAACATTACATAAAAACGACTTTGTTGAAAAGTGTGGCCCGCAATTTTGGTTTTGTTTGTTTATGTTACAACCTATTACGTTAAAACAATTTAATAGCTTGACTACAACCGATAGTCAATGTTCAGGTGTCTCGATGGTCCAGAGCTTACACATCAGACTGCGGTGCTAGAGGTCCCGGGTTCGATTCCTGGATCTGAAAAGAATTTTTAACGTTTGCTTTTTAGCTCACCTGAGCACAAAGTGCTCAGGGTGAGCTATTGTGACCGGCCTTTGTCCGTCGTGCGTCGTCCGTTATTTTTTTACTTAAACATCTTCTCCTCTGAAACAGCTCATTGGATTTTGACCAAACTTTACAGGAATGATCCCTATGTGGTCCTCTACCAAAGTTGTTCAAACCGTTCCAGTTGGTTGCATATGTAGGTCACGGGTTAAAAGAATAGGTTTACAAAAGGCAATTTTCAAAAATCTTCTCCTCTGTAACTACAAGGCCCAGAGCTTTTATATTTGGTATATAACACCATCTAGAGGTCCTCTACCAAAGTTGTTCAAATTATGCCCCTGGGGTCAAAATTGACCCCCGCCCGGGGGTCACAGTTTTACATTGAAGTATACAAGGAAAACTTCAAATGACTTCTTATCTTGAACAGCTAATGGGAATGGATAGTTCCACAACTGTCAATCAGGATAAATTATAAAGGTACAAAATGGCCTGATTAGTTGCATAAGTAGGTCACGGGGTCAAAAAATATGTTTTTAAAATGCAATTTTCAAAAATCTTCTTGTCTGAAACTACAAGGCCCTGAGCTTTCATATTGGTATATAACATCATCAAGAGGTCCTCTACCAATATTTGGTGGACTACATTAGTGGTCCTCTGTAAATAACCCTTGACCTTTTTCTCGGGTGAGCGACCTAGGGCCCTTTGTGCCCTCTTGTTTGTTTTGTTGTTGGTGTTGGTGTGTGTTGCTACTTTTTATTGTCCAAAAGTCGTTATTAGTCATGCAACTTCGCAATTCCCTCTACAAGTTAATTTTATTTAGTGTATTGAACATACTGCACAATGTGTGACCTATTATAAGGGTATCAAGATACAGACATAGTACCTTTAAAGGTGTACTGAGCGAATCATGCATTGCAATGTGATGATTTTCTTATCGAGAAGAAACATTTTCCTACCTTGATATTTTACGTTCATTACTATACAGAGCTAACGTTAGCTTATATATTGGCCGATAATGAGTCGTTGGAAGAGAAATGCTTGATTGCAAAGACAAATCAATCCCACAAAATTTCAGGAAATTAATAGCTTCAATGCAATTTGTATTTCCAGCTTTTTGTCATTTTCTTGTCATGAAAGTATGTCACTAGAAAGATAGATTTTCGAAGAAGTACTTTTCAAGACTTAAATCATGATTATTGGCATAATTATTCCCAGCAGACACTGGCTTATTACCTTTGTGTATTTGTCTACATAATACAACAAAAGACATCAAAGAGTAGAGTGTTTTCAAAGACTAACGCAGTAAATCACAGTCATTATCACTTTGTTGTACTTATAAACAATAAGGAAACACACACATTTGGAGCCAGGGTCAAAAAAGGCGAAATATTTTGTGCTCGGAGTTTGGATGGCGGCGTGTACGGTTGTTTAATGTATTTAGTCTTTTTATACTTTCATTGTTTAAAGTTGCATAACTGTTACTTTTATGCTGTATATTGAATGTCCTTCTCGAAACCTTACTAATACTCTGTCACAGACCTGTAATAATTTTGACAGGCAAAATTAATTGTACTTCGGATTCCCCTTTTTTCCCCTTCCGTTTTTAAATAAACGGCGGAAAACTGGTTCCACCCCCCCCCTGTAGGTAGGCAACATTGCTTCGTTTGTTAAAGTCCTGTGTATTAAAGATGAAATGCCAAGAAACTGAGAATCACAGTTTATTAGAAGTGTTAGTGTCAATCAAAACACAACGAGACTATACGTTATATTTTATATAGTTTATTGCTTCTGTGTTTTTGCCAATTTATGGAAATTTAACCGACGATCAAATAAATGATTAATGTCGTAGAAACACCGCACTGGTAAATTTAATATTCGATGTTCGCCTGTTGTAAATTGCTATTCTGATAGACTGCATTGTCGATTTTAAGATGTTATATGAATTAATGAAGATTGTAGTGGGTTATAAAATAGTAAGAGTTTGTTCATATTGAAATACTAGAACACAATATGGTTTCTTTGGACATTTGTCCTTTTGATACAACATTTCTAAACAGCATACCGATTATAAGGGCAGCGTGTTACAGCTTCATCTAGTCACGGGTGCGTTTTTATAAAATATCTTATTAAATGCCAAATGTAACGTCTTAATGTTGTAACCTGTCATATAATATAGTTGACACATGTGTTTTACAACGCAAAAACGAAAAGACATGCAAACATGTTTTAAAGCGAATTTCCATCTTCTTATATTCCTGGTTAATTATATTAATGTTACATAGAGAATACTAGGTAAGTGTTGAATATAGCTCAAGTTTATCCTGCGAGGCTAAGAAAATCTAAAATCACGAGGCTTGCCGAGTGATTTTAGATTTTCGGTCCGAGCAGGATAAACTAGAGCTATATTCAACACTACTCCTAGTATTCTATTTATCCTACTATTTCAATGGTGAACGCAGAATTTTTAAATGTTCATATTTAAAACCGATTATTTCCGTACTTTAAAATAAGTAATACATTGGGTTATCTTGCTATTTTTTTGTTTCGTCGCTCTGGAAGCTTCCTTCAAGTTGCATCAAATAGTCATCAAAACCACTGCTTGAATCAGAAAAACGAAACATTATTGAGATATGGTCCCCGATTTAATTATTCTTCTTATATTATTTAAAACTCATCAATCATTATTAAAATGTTTTTGTTTGAAGAATAAAAAAATGAAAATCTTTTTATAAACTGCCCGGCGTTGTCCGCCATTTTGATTTTATGCTGTCATGATTGCGAAATTTGACGACGGTTAAAGTTAGTACTTTTTTCGCGATACTGCAGTACTTCAATATTGAATTAAACGGCAGACATAGTTATGGTCTACAACATGTTTAAAGAATATTTAACAAGTCAAACATATAGGACAGAAAAGCGAGTGAAAACCTCGGAAAATAACGCACGAAACAGCAACATGGCGTTGACCCAATGAATTTTGCGTGCATTTGTTCAACACCCATCGAATAAAGCTAAGTTTAAGCAGCCCTGGTGGTAGGATAAAATGAAATAGTCGTGTCTTTTCATTACCTAGATACCGTAAAATCCGGTTATAAGAAACTCATCGGGGCCATGAAAATGTGTTCCTTATAACCGGAGTTTCTTTTAAACGTATAGTGAACTATTTTGTTGGTTAAGATTGGGGAATGAACAGCAGTTCATTATAACCGGTTGTTCCATATAAGCGGGTTCCTTAAAAGCGGACTTAACAGCAAAGTGTAGGTATAAAAATGGCTATCCTGAAAGTTTAATGATTCAGGTGACGTGTAATAGACCGGCATGTGTGTTGGTTAAAACAAAACGAGGCGAAGCAGTAAGTTCAGTGACCAAAGTCGGAAGATCCCTGTTTATAGTAATCATCAGAAAGAGAATATTTGTTACCGTCATGTCTTACAACACAGGAAGCTAGAGGGTACAGAAAAATAATCTGACATAGTAGAAGTGGTTATGTAAAACTACAAACTATGCTTCCTTATGACTTCCTTTTTCTCGCGTAAATGTAAAATTTATTTTACTACATCAGGAACCTCTCATTTCCTCTTATACATATTTGATGCATTTTATGCTTCACATCATTGGTTTCTTAAAACTGACCAAACGTTAATGTTATTGTGTTTTGTATTTTGCAATACTTACACATTATATTTGCATTATTGTGTGTTTTTTATTACTAACGCATAAAACAGCTCAGTTTGGCAGTTTATTTATAACATGTAATACTTCTAACACAATGTAAGCTATCAATTTGGAATGTCTTACTGGGAAGAAGTACAGTGCACAAAACTGTGCTGTACAAGATAGCACATGATGACAAGATATCACCTTGTTGGCTCCATACGGTTGTTAAGCACATATGTATGCACTTTTAAAAACTTAGATCTTATTCAATTAAAAATATGCGTAATGCCTTGTGTACGAGGAAAGTATTAATAATTTAGAAGTAAAATAATTATTAAACTCTAAAATTGATTTTAAATAACTCTAAAATACCAAATGAGTTTCCCCAGATTGGTGTGGGATGAACACGCTAACGAAGTGGGTTGCTTGGTTTCTTTAAATCTCTCGTTTCATGTGGAATTGAACAAACGATATTACTTCCAAGAAAAAGACATTTCTTCTTCTGTGTTAGTTTTCTGTCAACTGTGGTAACAAAGAAGTAGTTTACTTTAATTTTCGCGCGTTTTTGTCGTGTAATACAATTTAAAACATCCTAAGTCTTCTTTTTACTGTTTCTGGCTTTGTCATTGAACACTAAAGGACAAAATCAAAAATGCTGGCTTCGCGTTGTCTTAAAGACAATGATTTTCATAAGAAATGGGTGTCTCTAAAAGATTTTCTTCATATTGCTAATACAGACGTCTATTTCGAAAAATAAATTGTATTGCCTAGGATATTAAGTATATGTTAAGGTGGCGTTTATCCTATTATCAACAATAGACGTCTAGACAGGTTTTTTGACAGTACGGTATACAGAAACTCAAAAAGGTGTAATGAAAAGTTCATAGAAAACCATCTGAATGCTTGCACCATTAACTAGGTGTTTTCAATTACCAATGTATATTCTTTTTTCAACTTAATTTAATTTGCTTAGTTATTCTGATAGTTAAACGGCGGGTTTAATGAAGTAATTAAATCTTAAAAATATCACTTGAGTTCCTCTTGAGTGGTGTGAGAGACATTCACAGTCTCAATAAATAAGGTTGCCTGGCTCTTAAAACCTCTCGTTGCCCGGGTTTTCAACAAACGAGATTAGTTAAGGGGGAGATATATTCCCAAGTGCATGTTATTGGGATTATTGTTTTGTCACAAGCAAAACATTTACTTTATAATTGTTTGGGTTTGTATCATGCTATACAATTGCAAACAACGTTTAACTGCTTTCAATGGCCATGGTATTGTCATGACAACTAATCAACTAAAACCAATTATATTGGGTTCGCGTCTGGCTATGTGTATTAAAAGAAATATATTTGATAAGAAATGTGTTCCTGAAAAAGGGTTCTTCTTATTGGAAAACTATACGTAATATTGTTGTCTAAGATAACACTATCTGAGTATATGTTAATGGCTGTGTTTATAACATTATGAACTATAAAAGTCTAGACAGGAAATTATTTTGACAGTAAAAAAATGTATACCGAAATACAGAGGAGTTCATAGTCAACCATCTCAATTACTTGCACCTTCCAGTCATATACACATAAATGTTGCTTTTTATTTTCAGTTCATACATGTAATAGTTTGAAGTCAGATTTTAATAATAAAATAGAGGTTACGGCGGTGTATGTTCAATGTTTGCTTGTTATTGGTGTTTATATTTTATTTTATAAAGAGTTTAATTATAATACTCTAGTTTAAGGGTCCGATGATATTGTTACATAATAAAATGACAGTAATATACTTTTGTTTTAATATTACTTTTCGGCCAAACATACTCATATCGTCGCTATCGGGCCAAACATACTAATATCGTCGCTGTCGGGCCAAACATACTAATATCGTCGCTGTCGGGCCAAACATACTAA
>Ga0224511_10001659_pt1 | contig 13862 bp, 8 predicted proteins | sample SF_May12_sed_USG_2_FD_169988 | JGI IMG/M metagenome (GOLD analysis project Ga0224511, IMG submission 169988) | Sediment microbial communities from San Francisco Bay, California, United States - SF_May12_sed_USGS_8_1 | ecosystem: Environmental > Aquatic > Marine > Sediment | place: USA...
TTTTTCTACGGTTTAAAAGTAAAAGCATAATATATATCACATTTTTATGAAAAAAACTTGTTTATTTTTTTGATAAAAAATACAAATGTGTATCCTTCATAGTCCATTAGGATGGTCATACCTTAAAGAAATGTCAGTATAGAATTGAAATAGCACATTTTTATTGCCATATTTTTTATGTTCCAACGATTTATTTTGTGAACATTGATCATAAATTAGAATTACCCATACGTGCGTGCGGCATTAATTTGACTCTAGCAAGGTGCGGGTTATATGTATAAACCAGGAAATCCTTCCAGAACCAGAGGACGCGCGTATTTTTGTTTCACATTTTTTAATCACAACGATGGATTTCAGTGAAATTCAAAGAAGAATTCGATTGATTATCTGTGGCATACTGTTATATATTTAATGTTTTGATGTTTGAAAATTAAAATCAACCATGTGTGGGATAGGAGCTTTAAGAAACTATACAGTCAAATCATTTATTTCCTTAGGGTACCCCTAGAATGTATGCTAATGTATAAGCATCATTCATGGCATTATCCTTATAATTATGTTCATTTCAGTGTATAATTCAAGTGCTAGTGTTTCATAAATGACTACAAGGTGGAAATGTTGTATTTTTGTGTGTGCAAATTTTGATATCATTATCGTCGTCATAACACATTATACAAAACATACACTTGTAAATGTATTAAAATCATTGTCACTAGATATTAACGTATTTCCAAGTTCCACTGAGCGTTTAAAAAATCAAATTATTTTTTTCTAGGCCATAGTTTTACATGTTGAAATCACATGCTTCAGTGACACTTATTTGTGTTACAATCTCTAAAACCGCGATCGAATTTCCCTCGTATTATGCGATTTCAACCACATACAACTCATAGCAAGAAAAAACACTGATGTAACGAATCAAAGACGAATAGTGTTATTTTGAAACTACTTTTTGTCATTTTCATATACAGAAATGTTGCAACTAATGACATACACACTATCACTATATCAGTACTGCAAGGCATTAAGACATCCTGCGTTATTTAAGTTATGCTTTCTCTGTTTTGCTGTTGAGTTTTTTTATATTATAATATCGCTTTTGTTACATCTATTTGTTGACGTCTCAAGTTTCGTGCGTGGTAGCAAGTGATTTGCTTATTAGTTAGTTTCATTTCTTTAATGTTTATCCCCACACACTTTTGTACTCGCTCCTTTTCAGCTTCGTGGGGAGAAACATTCAATGCGCCGTTTGGTAGAATAACGAGTCCTGGCTACCCAGAAAACTATCAACGTGGACTTCACTGCACATGGAGTATTAAGCGACCAAAGGAGGACCATATATACATATATTTTAATGACTTCCAACTGGCATCAGGCGACAATGATGACTATTTAAAGGTTCGAAATTTTAATTGTGAAAATAAACACAATTAATGAATACATGCTTGATTGTTTGCTCGAAGCTTGCTGTAAATGCAGATGGCGTTAAACTAGTTGTTTGTGTTTCCTAACGCAGCCGACCCTTTTTGTAAGATATTCCTTAAAGATACATAAATAAGGATATGGTAGTGAAGACTCTTTACTTGTACGTGTATTTGGTCACAAAAGAATCAACTCGGATATGAACTATGCTTGTTAGTTTTTGTTTCAGGCCTTCATAGCATTAGGTACATGTATATGTTAAAACAGTACATATATTTTATTGACTTTAAGACAATGCCATATGTTTGCCTTTGTTTTGCAGATTTCCGTAGACAACTCAGATCTCTATGTTTTTCACGGAAATAAAGGACACGAGCGACCGTTAGTGTTTGAATTTAATGAAATAAAGATTGAGTTTGTCACATCATGGGTTCTCCACATTGATCGAGGATTTGATTTGTCTTGGAGAGGTGAGTGAAACATGAAATTTACAATGAGCAGCCTTATTCAATCATTTAATTCTGATTGACGAGGTTAACTTTCGAAAGGGTATACAAAATGATGTATTCATACACACACATTAAATTTATGTTTAACATATCAACCTTTATTTGTTATGTTTAGCAATTGGCAAACTAACTTTCCATGAATCAGCGAGTTCAACTTTTGAGGAAGCTCGAAAGACTTGTCTACAAGGAGGTGGTGAGCTGGTTCGAGACATTGACTTTCTTAAACTCAAGAAAACAGGGATTACTAGCACAATGACGATGGCAAACATTATCAGCGCTTGGATTGGGAAGCATTTGTTTCCTGTAAACAATGGTATGTTTTGTACTGATTAAAGACTATGTGTTATAGTGTGTTTCGTTTAATATTGGGACGGGGGGATAATTTTCCTTGCTAACATTTAATGATGAAGTTAGAAAGACAGTTATAATATGTGCGGCAGACGATTATACTATGTTCAGAATTGCATACAAATGACACGCTTGTAGTACGAGTTTCCCTTTAGAAGACTTAAAATAATATAATTTGAAAAAGACTATCACGACATTCCTTCACATTTCAGCGCGCCTAATAACAAAGAGCTCATGGTTTGGTATTGTGACTGGTTTTTGTACTGTATTAACGTTTTGAACACTTTAAAGAAAAAGATCACCATATTAGGTCACACGATTCAAAGTGGTTGTGTAGGTAGTTCTCGAGATCAAAAATGGACATTAAAACTAATGTGTTTGTCTAAATTAAACTGATAAAAGGGAAAGCCCTCAGGAAGTATAGTCTGCACGAGAAAACAGCAGCCTCGGTTTCATTGAAGCTGTTCATCAGTGGTAAAACCAGAAATCCTAGAGCTCTAACATTTGTTCCTATACCAAAGTAGTAAACATTATGCCCCTGTAGTAAAGCATTGCCCGCCATGGGGTAGCAAATCAACATTGCATTATATAGACAACCTTTAAAGGACGTCTTCATTCAAACCCCTTGAACCTATTTCATAAACGTCACAGGCATGAACTCTGGCAGTGGGTTGCCCAAACTTGCCCTCTACCAAAATTGTTCAGACGGTCATAAAGTTTAACCGAGGCTGCTCTTTTCCCATGCAGGCTATGCTTCATGAAGGCTTTCTCTTTTCTTAGCTGAATTTAAAAATCTTTTCCCCTGCAAACAATAGGCACAGACCATTCATATTTGTTACATAAATTACATAAAATCATCTGATGACCATCTAACAAAATTATTAAAAGTATGAGCCATTGGTGAAATGACCTCGTTTCTATATAATATGAATAAAAATACAATTTAACTTACTTTTGTTTTCATTTTGGTCACTTATTATTATAACCTTTATAATACATGATAAAGTCCTTTGTTCATAATTTTATGTTAACGTACATGTACACGTGTCTTGTAAGCCTTTTGTTAACGCATCCGAAAAAAGGGAGTTAATCTATAGACATTTGCAGTTCAAATATAGTTTTTACCTTTTGAATTTATGATTTTTTGCGTGTTTTTTTCCAGATGCTAGGCAACTAATTGATTTCAATAAAATTAATCTCTAAACCGACTGGTGTTTGTGTTTAGCCAAGACAACTGCATTTAAATTTCAATCTGGTCAGACAGTTATTATAAAATATAAAATGTTATTCTTTCAACAGGTTTTGAATTCAGCAAAGGCTGTACAAAATTAATTCCAAGTGATAACTTCGCCGACATGCTTCAGTCAGAAGACTGTAACCAAACAATGCCCTTTATCTGTCAGTCAGGTGAGATGGAAAGGGTTGTATTAAAAGATAGGAATACATTACAAAATCTTACGTCGGACAATAAATAATAATTCATAGAGATGTTCCATTCAGTTCAAATTGTTTTTATATAATAAGAAATCTCAATAATACTGCAGCTTTGTAAATCGAGACAAACTATTACATATATGTCCTTGTTAACAGAATATTGTTCAATAATGCAAACATTACAACTATGCATTGATGTTTATGTTGCCCTGCTTAATATATATATTTACAGTACCTAGGACAAGTGACTCCGTTTTTATACATCCAAACGGCACGTTTTCATTTCCCTCAAGTGAGGAAAGATCCTTCCCCTACCACAACGGCGTATGGAGGATTGACCCGCCAAACAATGTTTCGTTACATGTTCATATATCATACAACGTCGACAACTGCACTGATTGTGAATGTGACAAAATAGAGGTAATTATCTTTAATATACCTGTAAGTTGTGAGACAATGTGGTAATGGAAATCACGCACACTTTTCAAAATTAATTATCGATCGTCAACTTTAATTGGAATCGATTTTACGAGTAATTTATATTTATTTTTAAATTAGTAACCGTTTCCGGAAAATACAGATCCAGTATATGCGAATATATACGTGTGTATTTATTATACAACGTCCAAAACTGCACTGATTGTAATTGTAATTGTGACAATATAAAGTTAATTATCCTAATGTAGTAAGAAACAGTCTTTTGATTTAAAAGTATATTGTGTAGTTCTATCAACTTTTAAACGTTCCTTATAATATTAATTGGTAGGCCGGATCTTCTTTGTCGTTGTTTATAGACGTATAAGAGAAAATGATACTCGAACTGTTGAGTGTCGTGCTCATAAATAATAACATAATTTGTTTTCTTTCATAACTAGATCAAAGATTCGGGTAAAAAACTCATTGAACATGTCTGTGGTTGTGGAAGTCTCACAGATTTAGTGCGGACGCCGTTGACGATATATTTTACCTCGAAATATTATCATTCTAACCATTGTTTTGTAGTCTCCTGGTCACATGGTGAGTAATTATTCTATCCATTCATTTTCCTGTACATCTAGTGAGACATAATTAATTAGACTACATACATGTACATTAGCGCCATTTATAGCGAACTGTTTACGTACACAGATTATTTAAGTACAGTGTGCATTATTTTGATTATGATCAATATTCTTTACAGCATCTCTATACAAGAAACGTGTTTATCTTAACACTCGTTTATGTCAATTATGATACCTTTAAGTGGAGACATTTAAAGATGCTATGCCTGTCTCTTTAAGGTCAGAATTGTTTTCGTCTAACATTTAAACCATTTACTCCGTAAATATGAGAAACTTGCCGATAAAGTTATCCATGCATGTAAAATTATTACAGAAAAAATGAATTTGTTGAAAATGTTCGGTCCGCAAATACGGCTTTGTTTTTGTACGTTTCGACCCATTGCGTCGAAACAGTTAAATAGATTGACTACAATCGTTACTCTTAGTTGACTTGGTGTTGCAGAGGTAACGCATCCGCTTTGGGTGCGAGATTTCCCGGGTTGAATTCCCGTCTCTGACAAGAGTGTTATGTTGTTTTTGTTATTGTTTAGGTTTTACCTTTCTGTCAAAAACACATTATTTGTCTAAAAATTATGCAATTTCTTTTGCAATGTTAAAGTATTAAGTATACGTAACATATTGCAAGACTTTTGGCCGAATATAAGTGAATAAAGATACATACCTCTCATATTTAAGTGATGTATGTAAACATTATCACTGTGCATTGAAATAATTGAATTTAAAAGCCTTTTGTTTAAAAGTTTTAGGCTTGTTAAAAAACTTTAAAATATATTTAAACATTTTATGACGAATATTAACAACAACAACAACAACAACAACAACAACAACAACAACAACAACAACAACAACAACAACAACAACAACAACAACAACAACAACAACAACAACAAAACCAACAACAAACAAACGTTTTGCATTTGCATGTATGAAAGGCTTGTGCAATTATTACCGTGTACAACTGTTGATTCCCTTCGTGAGGACAAACAAGCAACTAAAATATTTTTAAATAAACGATTTTCCTACCCTGTCTATTGTGTTGCGCCACATTACTTTAAGGACTGCGTATCAGTTATTGTTCTCACGTGCTTGGTCGATATCTGTACACCACGCCTCCTTTACTCTCAGAAAATCTTACTTGGTCGACGACAAGAGAAAGTACCGTAACAACACAGCCGTCATGTGCGACAGAAAGCCAGATTACATCAACAACAGTAGGAATAGCGACGACAACAGGGGCAACGACCACAGTTGGTTTACACGGTATGCTCCAATGCGAACGGCGTGTTACATTCGATTGTTGATAAAAATATTCTTCCACATTCTTTATTTCTGTATTGGTTTATCCTAACACTTGATGTTTATCGTTTATGTTAAATTGATGCATTGTTGAAAACTTTTTCAGTCATGTATTTACATCTAATCAAATACGTGCATTCAATTTGAATGTAAACGGGTTTTGTTTAAATATATAGGAGTATGTTTGTTTGAAAAAGATAACTAACAAGGTTTTTTAAAGACCAAAATAACATCATCATTATCATCATCATCATCATCATCATCATCATCATCATCATCATCATCATCATCATCATCATCACCAACAACAACAACAACAACGAATCAACAACAACAACAACAAATATAACACTTTCTGAGAGTGTGTCCTCCTCTTCCCAGGGACAAACAAGCAACTGAAACATATATATTTAATATTATATAATATCATTGACAACAATTTCATCAACCACATTAGGAACAACGAGGACAGCTACAACAGCGAAAACAACAGGAGCAAGGACGACAACTGCGACGACAGCTGGTTTACACGGTATGCTCCGATGCTAACGGCGTGTTACATTCGAAACAATTCTTCCACATTCTTCATTGCTATATTGGTTCATAATACAGACGTATCCTATTGTGTTCAATACCTATGAATTTATGCTTACCGCGTAATAAAATATATATTTTCATCACTTTAAAATGCGATATTGTGTGCAGTAGTCTATCATTATATTATTATCTATGCCATTATTTATTGTTCAGGTGGCGTTATAGCTGGTATTATTTGTGGTTGCGTTGGTTTGGTTCTCCTTGTTGGTATAACAGTGGTTATGTTGAGGTTTGTATTTTCACATTTAATTCTTTCAAGTATAAGAGCAAGCAATGAATCGAGGTAAAAGTTCTAACTGAATCCAGCATCGTTAGACAAGCCTTGTAATTGCAACTTGCAGTTAGACAAATTTTGTATATTAAAGATGCTAAGTCTTTATCTGAATATCCTAATAATTGGTCACAAATTCTGCAGTATGTTGAGCATGCAAAAATCCTTGCCAGAGCTAGGAATCTAACACGGGACGTCTCGGACCACAGTCCGATGCTTCACCTCTACACTACTAAGACAACTGCATGTTACGATTGAAATTAAGCTATTTACATGTTTCAACGTAATGGGTCGAAACATAAAAAAAACCTAAGCCAAATTTGCGGGCCACAAATTTTAACATTGTTCCGTTATATTTTAACATCCATGTATAACTATATTTTGCAGTTTCTAATGATTTACTGCTTAAGTATGATTAGAAAGTATGTTGTAAAGAAATCTAGTCAGAAGATACAGGCTTGACATCTTTAGTAAGAAGTATATTTATACAAATAATTAACGTTGTTCTTACAGACGTGGGCGGACATTACATGAAGGAACAAGTAATGCGCCACAGCATGCCATGGAAATGCAAGGTGTCAGTCATAACCCTTCTGGGCATGCTGACGCAGACAATCGTTATGAATCACTTCAAGCTCGAAGTGCTGGGGACCACAAATACGAAGCGTGGAGTGCCAGTCATGGCAAACAACGGCAAGGGAACGCAACGAGCAATACTAAAGAACATGTCTATTAGTAGAATTATGTGGGTTTCATTTAAAATGTTTAGACCTAAATTTATTTCTATAAACTTCCATATCTTCGTATTCCTAGTATAAGCATTGTTTGTATCTATTTATATGTTGTTATGTTACATCTATCAAAGTTAATCCATTACCCTTTATGTTAAGCAACCAAAACCCTTACCACTATTAACTATGAAATTCCAATTTGATTTGTATAAACATGTTATATCACAAGAAACTGTATAGTTTACGTGTAATGAAATCTGTTCTGTTCTATTCCGTTCTATGAAAACACAAATCGACGATAAAAACACTAGTGAATGAAAACCAAATGTCCGTTGAGGCAAAATAAATAACTTTCATAATACATTTGAAAAGCAGGAATTAAGTATAGAGGGTTTGGTGTACACGGTGTTGACACAAATGTCATATTAATTAATTCACTTTGTTTAAGTGATTAAATGCCCCCCTCCGAAAAAAAATGTACAAGATGTCGTTATGCAAATCAGAGTAAATGGATACTGTACGTGTATTTGTTTTACAAATACCATTTAAATAATAAAGTAAGTGTAAGTGTAGGAACTGTGTAATTGGAACATAATATAAATGTATGTATTTGTAGGAATATTTAGTTTCAACATGCGTTTGATAGTCTATGTTCAAATGCCATAACTATATATTCTTCTGTTGGTACATGTACGACACGATTATTATCTTCATTTAGTTTTTCATGTTACCAATAGAACAGTTCGTTAACTTGGTGGCTGATCAGTATGTTGTAGAACGAGAAATTAGCTTTTGAAATATGTCAAATCTATTTAGATGAGTTTCATAAAATATGTGTTTATGTATTAAATTACTTGTATGTCATATCTGTCTCGATCTATTAAATAAAATAATGCATGTTTGTAATCAATAACTTTATATACATTTTGCTTTTTTATTTTTTTTGCACAACCTTGCATATAATGAATTATCGTATAAATGCAACTTACTTTAAAATCGATGTTGGAATATCCGTTTGAGTGGATAAAGTAACATAAAACAGTTCTGTAAATGGTAGAAGCAAAGGTCGCTTTAACTTTGCCTTTTATCTTTGCTTCGTTTTTCCAAGGCATATATTTTAATGTTATCGTGATGCCGGTTCGGGGATTAAGCTGAAAACCCTCTGTGATGATTAATACTAGACAAAACGAGTTTGGTTTAATTGTCCCTCTGTGTTGTGTGAGGAAGCCGTCAATCGCTAGCGAAGTAAAAAAGCCAGCTGATTAAAGGACATATCGCCTAACACAAACAAGCAAATAAACTTACGTTAGAATTGATAAGTGTCCCTACATTCTTTAAGAACCCTGGAAGACAACCAGTTGCAACTGGAAAATAAAGAGGAGTTTTGGAATTACCTTTCACTAATTAAGAAAACTCATTAACAGACACCAGATCTGGCAGAGACGTAAAACAGATATTTCACTCAGCATAATAATTTTGATATACATACTTAACAAGAAATAATACCATATACATTGGTGATAGGTATGGCTGTGTGTTCCTGTTGGATTCAGTGACACTCTGCGGAGTGGTATCGCAGGATCATCGTTTACAATAAAACTACTTTGCAGACGTAACGTGGTTTTTCGGCCGTCCTCTGGAAAATGAGGGATGTCTTAGCCTTTTATTAGATTTCATTAGCTCACCTGAGCACAAAATGAGTGAGCTTTTATGAAAGTCCTTTATCCGTCGTCCGTCAGTGCGTGAGTGCGTTAACTTCTTCATTCAAACGACTTCTACAGTAACTCTGAAACCACTCATTGGATTTTAACCATACTTCACAGGAATGATCCCTGGGTGTTCCTCTACTAAAGTTGTTCAAACTGTTCCAGTTGGTTGCATAAATAGGTCACGGGGTCAAACAGTAAGTTTTCAAAATTCAATTTTTAAAAATCTTGTCTGAAACTACAAGGTCCAGGGCTTTCATATTTAGTATATAACATCATCTAGAGGTCCTCTACCAAATTTGTTCAAACTATGTCCCTGGGGTTAAAATTGACCCCACCGGGGGTCATATTTTACATTGAGTTATATTAGGAAAACTTCAAACGACTTCTTCTCTTGAACCGCTCATGGGAATTTGACCAAACTCAACAGGAATGGTCCCTGGGTGGTCCCCTACCAAAATTGTTCAAATGATTTTGTTTGGTTGTATAAGTAGGTCACGGGGTCAAAAATAGGTTTTAAAAATGCAATTTTCAAAAATCCTCTTGTCTGAAACTACAAGGCCCAGAGCTTTCATATTTGATGTATAACATCATCTAGAGGTCCTCTACCAATATTTGTTGGACACCATTAGTGGTCCTCTGTAAATGGCTCCACTGTGACCGTTGACCTTTTCCTCAGGTGAGCGACATTAGGGCCCTTTGGGCCTTCTTGTTCGCGATATCTTCTTGATTCCAAACTACTATTTTAACAGTGCCTCGTTCATCCAAAAGTTTGAATTTACGAGTTACTCGTGCGGGTTTTTTAACATCCCTCGAAAATAGCAAAGTTTAATCGATAGGAAGTTGATACGGTTTATGTTGCAATGGTTATGGTTTTAAACATCTGGAATGGCAACTAGTCATCAGAGTTACGACAAGCAACATGTAGTGATGTGTACGTACAACCATAAGTCGACGGCTTACAGTCGACAGAAAATATAATTAAACTATATAAATAACGGACTTTTTCGATCGTGGAACAGAACATAAAACATTGTTAATTATCACATGTATATCATGTTATACTACGTTATTTGATCCAGCAGGACCTTGCATATGCTGTTTGGTATGACATTACCTCCGTGTTTGTCTGCGTCTTGTTCGTTGGTTTGTATGCTGATATTTAGTCAAAACCAATTCAAGTGTATTTCTGCAAAACGTGTTGTTCAAGAAAGTTATTTATAAAACTATAGACATCATACTGTAGTTGTATTTGACCTTGTACTTTAATTTCCTTACACTTCTCCCCCTCCTTTTGTACGCTCCCACCCACTTGAGCGAGCGATTGTATCACCGTGATCATATTGTTGTTAATCTTTGATCAATACAGATGCATACCAAACCAACACACAACAAGTTAAAGCACTTTGCGATGAGTAAAATATTATTCATCAATTTTTCTTTACACTGACCCTAATGGTAAGCAAAGCGCACGCAATGAAATGTCCGCACAGTGCGCATGCGCAACATAGAGGCTATATATGGTGCCCATATATCATTTAATTGTGTCTGAATTTTGCAGACTTACTTTTGACATGATAGATCTACATTAAAAGGCCTTCTTATAATTCAAAATCGAATAATAGGCATGTAATGACAAAATTATAAGTTGATGTAGTTATTGTAAGCGTATTAGGGATATCAGTACTGGAAAAGAAACATCGATTGTTAAGATGAGATTTTGTCCAATGTACAATTCAGGAGAGGTAACTAGTAACGGCCAACAATGATCATGCGGTGTTACCTTTCTTATAAGGATGAAAAATACCATTACGAGAATTAATCAGTGTCGGCAATTTCGTTATTTCATACACCGTTGTCTCTCTTGACTCACTGAAAACATATTAAGTCAATATCAACGCTAAATTTCTAAATTTTAATATTCATTGATTCTTTCAATGAAAAAGTACAGCGACGATGCATTAAACAAACTAAAGGGAATACTTAAATATTGAAAGGGAATACCATTCAATCGCGCTATATTGTTATTTGTTAACAATAAACATAAAAATTATATTCTATGTGTTTTTGTCGATATTTAAATGTGTGGAGCGCTTATTAACTTACATTTTAAATAAACCAAATCCATCAGAAAAAGCAACACGAATAAGAAAGGACACCAGACCATTAGATAAATTGGTATGCTCCTTTATAGGTTGTCAGAGAAAATGGCATGTAGTATTGACCCCGTTCAGGCATCCCGGTCAATCCAAAATGGCATGTTTTTTATTCAAATTCCTCCGATTTCCATTGACAAAAGACATGGGGTGTTTGATTAGCCACGAGTAAGCAACTAAAGATTGTCATTTTTATTTAATTATTTCTTGGTGCAATTCGGCCTCAAAGATGGTCAAATAGCCTATAGCCCATATAGGGCCCCAGGCCAACTTTGGGGCTTCGGATGGACCACCAATCCCCAAACTCGCCCCTAACGGACCCTCGAGTGAACAGGCCTTGCCCAGGGCTGCAACCCAGTACCCGGTCTAGCGAGGTTACATCGCTTCCTTCTTGGTGCAAATCGGCCTTAAAGAGGCCTATATATGCCTATAGATGCAAATAGCCTATAGCCCACAAAGGGCCCGAGGCCAACTTCGGACGTGATACTGTTGGTTGTGATAAGGGCAGATAAGTTTTACAAAGCCTTATTGTTGGCTGCAGTACTTTATTTGGTATTATTATGCATGCCGTTTGGTATTTTTTCTTATTGTTGGCTTTACTTAAGGGGAAGTAATGCTTACAAAACGCTTATTGTTGGATGAAATACTTAATATGGCATTGATACGCATGGTCTTTCGTCTATTTTCCTTATAGTTGGCTATAGGCAGGGGAAGTAAGTATTTTCAAAGCGCTTATTGATGGATAGAATTGTTTAGACGGTATTATTTGCGTCCGCTATTTTGAATATTTCCTTATTGCTGGATAAAAATGCTTATTGTTGGATAGACTTATCGTTGGATACTATCGTTGGATAAATTGTGGATGGATAAAATGAACCCCCTTATTTAGATATAACACAATTAATTATGCAACACATGTGAGCGTAAATTTACCACTAAAATCAGAAGCATATATGTAAGGGTGAACCCTTTTTTTGGTAGGCAACATTCAATTTTTAGACGGTACGCAGTACGCAAAATCCTGTAATTTATATATGGTATGGTATTTGGTAGGCAATATTTAGGGTTTTTAGACGGTACGCAGTACGCAAAGGGTCGGTAAATCCTGTAAATAATATATCGTAGGCAGAAATCAAATGTTTCATTTACAAGAGAAAGCATTTTTATCAAGAAACACAACAATCGTGATATATTATGGGGGAGGCGGTTTTCACCCTTATATTTACGATATACACAATGTTTCTTCACGGAATGCATGTACATCAGCATTTCATATTATCCTCCATTTCTTAGAAAGCACATATCATGCAGTTGTCTGTCAGTAATTTCTCGCACAGTCGTAGAGGCTTAAATTGTTAAACCGATTCCACAGCTCCTTGACATTATTTCTCCGTTCTGGTTACGAATGGATACCGCTCAGGATGTAATGCAAATGAAATTCGAACGTAAATGGTGGCGACCTTGCGGCTTTAGACAATGTGATTTTGTTGTTGTTAACAAATACAATACAATTGACTCTAGTAAAAAGTCACTAGTAAGCGTTGAACATAACGCAGAAAACATAAGTTTGTCGTCAGATGAAGAATACGCCATGGTAACCTGAAAAAAGCATTTGTATATACAAGTACATGCATTTTACTATGAAGATGTAATGTTTTCTATATTTGTTTACAGTGATAGAACATCTTATTCAGGGTTAGAAGTCCAATACTAGGCTTTCGTGTACAATGCACGTGTGTTTCTTTGGTCAAACAATGATTTCCACGGCAACTTACTAAATACAATTTATTTTAAATCAACGAGAACTTTACCAGTTAAAATTGCAAGATTATTCTCACTTTGTGCATATTACGTACACATTATACGTACACTGTTACTCACTAAATAGGTGAGGGTGACACCCCCATCCCACTTGAGTACTGCGTACCGCCCTAGTTTGGCCTTGCGTACTGCGTACCGCCATTTTTTTGGCCTCGCGTACTGTGTACCGTTTAACAACAAAAACAACCATTTTTGGCGTTTCCATTTACATAAAGAAAAGAAAATGACAGTATATTGCATGCACATGTACAGTCTTTCTTGCAAACGTTAGCTAGCATTGATGTTTGTGTGTTAGATTTACTAGTTTTCGAAAGCGCGAGCGAAGCAAGGTCGCGAACAATTTAGAGTAATTTAACTTAGATTGTCACGTTTGTTGTGTTTCTTGAGGAAAATTGGACCTTTCTGAAGTCAAAATAGATGACCGTGTACGATACAAAAGAATCTTTGCGTACTGCGTACGGACCATTAGCGTACTGTGTACCGTCTAACCCCCACCTGAATACTGCGTAT
>Ga0224511_10001660_pt1 | contig 13861 bp, 6 predicted proteins | sample SF_May12_sed_USG_2_FD_169988 | JGI IMG/M metagenome (GOLD analysis project Ga0224511, IMG submission 169988) | Sediment microbial communities from San Francisco Bay, California, United States - SF_May12_sed_USGS_8_1 | ecosystem: Environmental > Aquatic > Marine > Sediment | place: USA...
CCGTGTAAATTACATGTATGATGTAACTGACAGCAGAATTCTGTGAGAATTAACAAATATGGCATTAGATGACATTTTTGATCCCATTTAAAATTAATGCCGAACTGCCACCTGTCACATGGTCGCTTAAAATGGCACCTGATTTACCCTTGACTGTTCAGCCTATGAAGCTTGCTTGTGTTAGTCAGCAAGCCCTGGGCCTGAAGGACCTTAATTCAGAGATTAAGAGATTCTAAGCTCTGTGGTCTGTTCCACTTATCCATAATATCATGTAGCAGCCCAATTTAAAGGAGTCCAGATTCGACGACTGGTCGCAGTGGAAAGGATCCTTCACCAGACACCAATCTACAGTCCCTAGGCCCTACAGACACCGGGAAGTGCAAGCTATGAAGGTAAGAGGACACAACTTTTAAATGACAAACCAGGAAATCTGACTTTCAGGTGCAGAGACTCAGCTATGGAGTAGTCTTCTCTCATTTTAGTAGGCCGGTTGAATCAATAGGAAATTGGGATTCTAGCCTAGGGCCATCTAATCATGATGTTTTTAATTTTACTTTTGAGCAGTTATGCTGATATTTTCCTAAGAAAGATCAGTTGGTAAAAGCTTGGATTTGCAATCTAATATTTGCAGGTTTGAGCCCCACTGCCGACGGGGTATTTTGCTGGTAAGGGCCTTTAGCAAGCCTCTCACTCCAAATTCCTAACATGATTCAGATCACTACGGTAAAAAATGGATGAATAAGGGTCAAAATCAATCCACGGTTGATAAAGTTCCACCTGGAGCATAGATACTGACTCACACGTGGTGCTCCGCGCTAAGCTGTAACTGGTGATAAACAAGTATCTAACCCGGCAGCGCTGCCACACGCGAGACAGAGAGGGGTGAAGCTGAAATCTAAGCCTAACTAACGGGCATCAACAAGTTTTTTCAGTCGAAAACTGTCCCACTCTGACCAATTTCACATAAAACACTATAAGCATTGATAACTGTTTAGTCACCAGAACATTGTCTAGTCTGGCACTTCTAAATTAGAACCTCAAACATCACAGGCACAACAAATCCATTACCCTCTTTTCATATAGGTGCAAGCACTTAAAGACATTAATTGCTTTACAGGGTATAAAATGGCTTTCATTGAATAACAACCTAGGTGAATTATAGTGTTTGTATACCTGTGCACACATTCTGTATTCGCTCTGGTATGTATACGTACCAGACGTTGAGTAAATTGCTGAGTTTTTAAAAGATGGCATACCAGTAATTTTAATCATGTGTTCCAGTGGGTTTTTCGGTTTCATTTTCTGCTGTGAAGTGAGTGATAGCAGGCTATTGGTTGATAAACCTGACTCTTGGCCTGACTCTGGGCCAGTCTGGCATCCGTAGCAATAAGCTGTACTCAGAGGTTGTGATAAGCACTGTAAAGATTTGAGACACGAGTGTACCAAACCTGTCCAACAAAGGCTGGTTGTTACCTCCCTATGATCCTCCAGCTTCAGAAAATTTTCTCAATATTATTTCCTCGTCTGCCGCTGGCTGCTCCACGTGTTAGCAGCCATGATGGTGAGGAAGATCACTTTTTAGCATTTTATTTTTGTCTCGTAAATTTCAGATCATCTAGATAAGACCAGAGCACAGCACAGCAGTGAAATAACTTGATATCCGAATTCAGTGTATCGGTAATCTTACCCTTTTCCTGCTAGCAGCCATGGTAAAGAGATAGACAGGTGGAGATCCATAGGTCCTAGCCATTCTCCTCTCATGCAGACGTTCGCGATAAATTGTCTGGGTATTCACATAATCCGCTGAGAGAATCATGTTTGCCTTCACTCGTTCACTGGATCCATTGGTTGTACTTCTCTTGTGTCTAATCGTCCAATGCCATTGTCTTCCAGTTGGATTTCTCTCTTCGATTTCATGATTCAACTGGGATTTCCATGAGTAAGAAGACAAGGTCACCGAATAGACCAATCCGGTGTTGTGATTTGTGGAAGGGGCGGATCCATTAATGAGATATTGTTAACTAGAGGTCCCTCCACAGTCATATAATAATGACGTCGAGATCCACTTTTGTGAACTATTTTAGATGTAAACCTCATATAGCCTACATTTCTAATAACTTACTCGTCAAATTTGGCCCTCGCAGAACCCGAATTTGATATCTAGCAACATAATGGTATCCACCCTGTCTACGATTGCCATTTTGTAGTGAATCTTTCATTCTTTGCATCATCCATTAGAGTGAGAAGTGAAGACCAATGTGAATACCCTGAATCATTGAATGTGCCTATTTGGAACACCCAGTGTATGAACTGAATTCATAACTAGATTATTATGTATAACTTGTGGCCTACAAAGCTTTTGTTCTGTTGTTCAAAAATCTCTAGATTCATTAGGTAGTGATGCGAAACTGATGTATTTAGTAGATGATGGTTGCAGAGTTGTCATCCTTACCTTATATACCATGATAATGAACCCAAGGCTTCACATTATTAGGTTCATTTCTCTCTCCATACATCCATCTATCCCTGAGACGCTGTGAAAGATATCCGTGATCGTCCGGCTCGCGTAACGCAAGTATCATGGCCGTGGCATTGTTTCCTGAGGACATCCGTCGCTTCATGTAATCGTCGTCCCTGTTTGCATGATGGCTGGCTGGTGGAGCTGAATGCGGCAACTGAGTATACATGGTCCCGATGAATGGTTTGTGATCCAGAGTTAACTCACTCGTATACTAAGGAATCCAGGCTGACCAGCAACTTGTAGCTGCGCAGATATTCTGTATGAGTGTCTGATGTCTTAGTATCTGCCTTAATAAACTAATGGATTGATTGCATGGGTGTGAACTAAACATTCTCATTGCTGACTAAATTCTTAAATTGAATTTCCATTGACTAGTCCATTTCTAAATGCATGCCTATCTGGCGTGTACATACAACGATCACTCTGTGTGCCTTTTCCCACTAGAGCCTACGGGGCAAAGTTGATTGTGTAATAGAGATTTGGGATTCCCTGCTGAATTAGCATTCATGACCCTGCCACTTCATGTACTCACTTACTGATGGCTATTAATTTAATAAGCAGTGCAATGTTGTTGATTTGGAGTTGTCCTCTCTGAACTCTATGTTCCGGGAGTAGCAGCTCATATTTCATTCTGATTATTATATAATCTCAAAAAACCCAATTGGTTAGAGGATCCAGAGGTGACTAGGAGAGGAATGCTCATGGAGGCAGAGAAGGGATCATGAATCCAATGGAGCCTCACATACATCGGTGCTACCTATTCTATGATCACCGATCATGGGTGTGATGTATGGCCGATGGTGTACAGAGACTGTGCATGAATGCTTGTCTGCGGACCGAGCAGAGAATGTCCTTATAACTTTAATCAGTGGAGATGACATGGGAAGAGATAAGAACGGTAGCTGACCGGTGAGTTCATAGAATTACCCCCACAGAGTTACATAGTTTGAGGGGAGGATAACTCTATGTGTAGGTCTATGTAGTCGAGTAGTGATCGGTATGATTATGGTGCATAGCAGAGAAGCCATCTGAAATTGGGATGAAAAAGGGGAGAATGGCTCAGGTGAAATCCCACACGATACGTGAAGGATGATCATCTCACCATAAGGGGATTGTGTATGGCATGGGAGTTATCCTCACATTTGGATGCGCCCTCAATTGATTGGTTAGGTCAAACTAACAGCTAACCAGATAAACAACACGGAGCAGAATGTAGTGACTTGTATACATACCATCTCCAAGCATATCCGCTAACTCCATGTCCCCTAACAGCATGTCCTCATTAGCGAAGGGATCCTCCTCCAGTAGGTCATCATCCAGACCGTAACCAACGCCACCCATCGCGGCTCCAGCCATGCCACCATGCATGAACCGGCGACGCATATGATAGTGATCCATACGACGCGTAGCTCTCCCCGCTCCTCCACTGCGAGCACCCTATAACGGGTGCAGAACAATCCTTTATCATCATGATATTAACCATACCGTATAACTCTCATACTATCATGTGCTATCATACTGTCATATATATCATATAGAATCATATAGCTCTACCATTATCAGCGGTTACAATCATTAGCTGCTTGTGAATGGCAGCTAGAGTACTGACATATCACTGGCTACAGCTTACCCAGACCGGACCAATAATAAACTTACGGACGTTCTCATTCATATACAGTCTACTAACATCTTTAATAGATGTAAGTACCTTAGGCTCGCACAAGAAGAATGAGAAAACTTCTTCAAAAGAATATGGCTTAAATAGATAAATGTTAAATTCTCTACAGAAAGTCGCAATTGAGTGGTAATTATCATAGAGCCTCTCCATGCCTGGTTATAATGAACTTAATATTGATTTGTTAATGGCTTTAAATGTAAAGGACCGCTGGAATTCGGTGTGCTAGCAAAGACCAAAGAGAGGGGTTTTACTCTAACTTTATTTATGGTTAGGGTATTTATTATTTTGGCTGCATTTGCACCAAAAAATGATAAACCATACACAGGGAACTTTTGAATTATTATTTAATATAAAGTAAAGGGAGAAGTGGTGGCTTAGTGGGCAGCTCATTTAGCTTTGAACCAGGTGACCTGGGTTCGACTCCTAACTGTTAGTGGGTCACTTTGCTCTTTCTCCCTCATTGGATTGGCTCATGATGTTAATTAAGGAAGACCCATCCATAGAGTACCAATTCTATCGGGCAAACAATGGGCCATCCTGAAAACAAGTCATTGGCCCAGTGATGCCATTCGTGTAAAACAGATAGAATGATCTTATCATGAAGGGCCGTTCAAGCTAATCTGTACTAAACATAGAAGGAGTTGGTGGTGCACCATCAGTTCTGCCAGTGGTTCTTAACAGCGTGGGGATATTAGCCGCTATCATAAAATTTATGCTTAATGCCAAGTCATTAAATAGATAAACAAGTTCAGGTTATCGATTCAAATCCCGGGACGGACGTATGTCATCAACTCCATAACCTAAATAAGTAAATAACCTCCCAACTTTGTACCACAGATTCTAGGGACAACAGTCTTCAGACTTTTTGCTTGACATCATAAGAATGTGTGCGTGCTGCCTAATACTGTGTTTATAATCTTATGATCGCATTGGTGTTAAGTAGCCTTTCAGCTTTATATCAAACTTGCCCTGTTAATAGGGAATTATTTACTAGTTTGTTGTTTTATAATGAGAAGGAGTATAAAAATCAGCCGATGGTGAGGCAAGAGCTGCTTGACAAGACTGCAGTTCAGTGACACGCTCATAGTCTAGTAATTTCCTAGCGAAACAAAGACTCGGCGCGAAGTCAGGCCCAATTTTATGCATTCGTCTGACTGATCGCTGATTCAGAAGGACTTGTTTCAAAAGCCATCATATCAAGTCAGCCTACTCAGGCATAAAACTGCTTAATGGCATCGGAATTCCTAATCCTATCCCTGATTTGTTTTACGAAGGAATTTGATTTTTAGCATAGATTATGTTCACTGACTCTATTTATGCACCCAGAGTCATTGAGTCTGGTGATTCGCGTGTTTTATGTCAGTAAGAAGGTGGCGACGGTATGACCTTGAGGGTGAATAGGGTACGCTCACCTTCAGGATGTAGAATTATTAAGTTATTCATTTTATGTACATGAGGAATCTGCGTGTGAGAAGCTGGCCGAATGCCACCGAGATTGCCAAAACATGCTGCGTGAGCTGAAATTTCTGTATGACGGATTGGGCAAAGCATCACAGTTCCTTGATGCTGCAGCGTTAAGCTGTATAGCTAACTGACTCTCCATGGCTGTTCGTAGAAAGCCAAGCTGTGCTATATAGCATGGGTAGGGACCATCTGATGCTATCACGGCTAGGGCACCGTACCAAAAGTGGCTCTGGCTGAAAGTTCAACTGTTCAAAACCCACAATTGTTGTTGTACAAAATGCTATACGTTTTATATTCTTCTGAAATTGTAAAAGCTTAGGTCAGCAAAAAGACCATATCATGAAGATTTACTAGATAAAATTATCGGGCTGCTTGCGAATGTATAATTAAAGTTCTTTCCTGTCAAACAATGCTCTCACCGCATCAACCATTCTGAGGTAAACACTATATAGTGGAGTTCAGTATGCAGTTTCTGACTGGATCTATATAGAGAAGCACCCCTGACTGGGGTATGATGATGATGAGGTAAACTATCATTGTCATGATGGCGTGGAATGGTACTGAGATGGTTTCCTGTTGCCTTTCTAAGACTCCGTTTCTGGGGCCTAGGCTACTTGTTTACACAGCCCCCTCCAAGAACTCGGTTACTTTCTCGGAAAAGGAGAGTTTAGTGAACTTGCGATGCAAGACTAGTAGGAAGACGGGTTATTACTGATTTGTGATAAGATCTAAAATAATTTGCAGGAATGAATTTACAACAATTTGTGGTAAGTACAAATAATGCATAAATATATTCAGGTCTGCAAGAGATTCAAAACGAGTGAAAGCGAATAATTAGGAATAGGATTTGTCAAGTTACAGATTGATAAGGATGATGATAGACATGACACACATGTCTCTGTGATATACACGTATAGCCAGGGTGCAGCTATCTGCAACCAGTATTAGCTGTCTCTATAGTCAAAATTAGGTAACTGGAGTACCTTTCGAAAACCATTAGCCCACTCATTGTAACATGGCAACAGGACTATATTATGGTGTTACTAGATGAAAAAAGGCTTTAGTGATTCAACTGAAGAAGCAGTGGAATGCACCCTCCCCCTAAAGTTCCATTTCCAATCATTCTCCTGGTTTAATATGAAGCTCAATAAATGATCACACTGTAGGTTCAACTACTAGTTTTATAATGAGGTTGAGTTGTATGACCTCGGCGTGGACTTCTGCATAGGTGTGCAGCTGTCTTGTTTCTGAGATGAGTTCCTAGGATAATGTACACCTTTCCAGAGAGAATTGTGACTAGGTTTAGTAGAATGTTAGTACTCAGACACAATAGAGAGTGAGAGAGAGATTTAACTAAACTTGTCCAGACTTACTGCAGGGTTATGGTGGCCGAGGAATTTCCTCTCCTGCATTACACATACAGGTGTTTGTAATAAATGGCAGGAGCATGATTGCGTGTGAGCAGTATCAAACTTATTAACAATAAGTCATGTTTCATGTTTTCTTATGTAACCTACCCCTCTAAATGATGCTCCAGCCTTTTTGGCTCCTCGTCGCCTATCAAAGCCTCCCTTGACAACTTTACGAGCATGATTTCGTCGATAGATTCTACCGGTTCCACGACGAAATCCTCCACCAAATCTCCTCATGATTAGTTATTTCTGTCTCTAGAAGATTGCGGCGTGTTCTTTTGTTTAGTCCTTATCCTATGCTATCTTCAACCGGAATCCTGACTGACCAAGCTCGTCCAAATAATGACGGTGTGGTCAACTCCCTGGCTTCAGCGAGTGGATCAGACTCTGTCCACATGTATTAGGTGTGAAGTGACGCCCCTTGACTGACTGAAGTATTGTAAATCAAATCAGCATAACTGAGATCTGAATAATACTTCAACTGAAGTTGTCCTCAACAATATTACCAGCTGACGACTTAGCAGAACTCTGCTATAACTGGACAATATCAGTGTTCACTACACAGTAATCTCTGGTTTTGGAGGTGGATTCATCCTCACTCCTATCAGTATGAGACCTTCTCGGTATTACCAACGGAGACTGCGGTGAACACTACCTATTGATTGAACTCATTTGTGTTGTTATAGGTTGGGACAGTAAAACAATAGGATGACTATTATAATTCCTAGATTCTTGGTGATTGGAGTGCTGGTGAGAGTTTTAATTATTACGTACTGCCAATATCAGAAAGTAAATTCAATAACCAAAACAGCATTGATTTAACTTCAAGTTTGTTCCTGATATACCCAGTCCTTCAATCAACCACACAGACACCAACTGACTGTCCGTAGTATGTGTAGAGGCTGAATGCCCCAGATTGAGAAAGTTTCTACAAGTCATAGCCTACCAGTCTGCACAGTCATACAGTTAGACGCTTTGGTGAACGTGAACTAAGTTTGGGCAGCGGATAAGGAAAGTTTGTGTGTACATAGAACGCAGCTCCGCATCAGACATGAGACTGCACTGCACCATAGCATGTGACTGCGAGTCTATGAGTATCGCAAATCTAGACATAGTTATGATCCCTATGTCTGATGAAGACCACATCTTTCTGATTTATTGGCATGTGAAATGCATAATGCCAATATAGGAAGAAATACCACACACAGATGATAACTCAAGCTGTGTAATAGGAACTGGGCACCGTATAATGCTAAATGTTATAAACTGCCTCATCTGTCACAAACAAGAAGCAAACCCACCTGTTAACAAATTATTTAGTTCAATACTCACTAAACAATAACAATCTGGGCTATTTGCTAGATTGACCGGATAGATTGGAAGTGCAGGAGAAAATATAAAGTCAGAGCTTCACCAAAGGTTATCCGGATCAAACGGAACAGTTCAAATAAATGTGATGGTATCGGCTCTGAGTTATCCTTGGGAAGGATAACCCTATGAGTATCGGAGATGAGCACGTTCAATGCCTCTGACCTTAGGTAAAATCAACTTTCGCGAAAAATCAAAGCGGATGAATGGGACACAAAGAGTGACGATTATTCACAATTGAAAGATGACACGCAATACGCCAACAGCAAGCGCCTGCCATGGGGCAGCAGACAGATTATTGAGGAACTTGACCGATGGCAGGATGATGCACATTTGTCCATGTATTATAGACAATACAGGATATGATTGCCTGAGTGACACACAATAGGGCTGATAAAAATGGTAAATAAGACAGGCTTTGTTATGATAAATAATCAATGGGGTGATGTTATTGAGCCGTAAGTCAGATGTATTGTGTTTTATGCTTCTGTTAGCTAAAGGACACTAGTATGGATCTCAAGTGAAGATTCACCTCGTACTATATCAGGCTGCGTGGGGTTAGTAATAACTTTATAGGGGAAACAACTCCCAATATAACACTAGGAGAGGATAACTCTGTAACTAGCAATAGCCAGGTGATCCGCAGTCAGGTCAAATGGGTTGTGATGATCAAGGTAGGTGTTTTGACACTGGTTGGAATGTACAATCCTGTGTCCGGGTTGGGACATGAAAATAGGAGGTTTGGTAAATTCATGATCCTAAAACAGGTGGCGGGACACAACCAAAAATACTCCGAGAAAGACAACGAGATGAATTTGCCAACTGCGCAAACATGAGAATCGGATGAATTGCCACAAAAATCAATGCCAATGCATGATAAAAGTAGATTAGCTTTACTGATGATTTGAAAAATCACATTCAGCTTTATTTAATGCAATCTATTCATAAAAGTTTGTTTGTCCCAATGTGCCTACATACGGTTACTATCAGCTTTCGGCTGGGCGTATATCATGGCTGTGCACAAGAGAGATGGCAAAGCTTGGTGTTTGATGAAAGCTTTAGAGCCAAGTTTGAGCATGCCACTTTAGAAACATGAGTCAATGCTTCATTATTTCGGTCGGTTGCCTGCCACAATAATCAAGACATTCCACCAGCTTTTGCAATGAGAAGCTATACTTTACAGAGAGGTAGTTATGTCACACCTGCTGCTGGTGCTGACGCTGCTCCTTCTGCGCCAGAATCTCATTCTCAATTTGTTGTTGAGTGAGTTTTAGTAGCAGCTGGTTTTGCTCAGCTATCGGATCCTCGGGTGCCCCCTGTGCATCTCTCCTCCTCATCCGCCTCCTTCTTCTCCTTCTGCGAACTCGGTCCATCTGATCTTTTAAGATCCGACCGAGTCGCCAGTAACTGGTGGTAGGTGAAGAGTTGCTGCTCACATCCTTATAGTCTGGCGTTTATAGTGTGACGTTTATAGTGTGACGTTTATAGTATGACATTCATAGTATGATGTTCATAGTATGATGTTCATAGTATGATGTTCATAGTATGATGTTCATAGTATAGCAAGCGTGATGTGATGTGATGATTAAGGTGCACCATCAATCACTAACCAGCGAGAGTAAATTAACACATCAGTTGACACGGGTATAGTTAATTAGTGCCGCTGCTGCCTCGTGATGAGTTTTTAAGGAACGTACTTATTTCTTGCCTCCTTTGGGACGTGATGTATGTCGCTGCGCCTAATTATGAGTTGGACCAAGAACAAGGACATTTTTTGGTAAGAGAGACCGTGCTAAAATCTAGGTTTTAACAGTTGACACTGAAAGTGATTATTATAAAACTTAACCCACTCTCTGCATGTAATCCTTTAAACTGCCATCAACTAATCTGTATGTTTGTCACATGTGATGTACACTGCCTTTATGGATCACCTGCACTACTAGGTAGCACTGCCCACTGTGTGTCACATTCTCGTGATCAAAAGAGGACTCCAGTCAAATCCCAAGTGATGAATTAGTGATGAGCATTAAGCCCATTAATTCTAGCTTTACAAATATATGTAGGCCAGACTTTCACAACTGCATTCATTACACGTAGTCTCCATGACTCACACCACATCGATGTCTCCTCTCTAGATTTAAATTAAGGCATACATGTAGCAGCTCTAAAAGTAATGGGGTATCTAGTTGAATAACAAAATGAGGGACATATCCAATGCCTTACTCAGAGTCACATGTCAGCTGTTTTGGGTCAGAAAGTAAAACGCGAAGTGTAAAAGACCTTGCAAAGCTAATTTCATATTGGAGATGGGATGAGTTTGGTTTAAGATCCTTGAAGGTTTAACCCCCTGCAGTCTCAGTCCCTGCTTGGTTCAAACCATGCAAGACTGAAATGTTGTTATTATCTTTTGTTATAACTGATCTTTTATAGGAGCTGCATGGTGTTGGCTGAGAACTATCCTGCCTTATAGAGCCTATCAGAGTGTTTGCCACTAGATCTTACCCTTACAGCCTATATGATCCACTGCCCCTGTGATATATCGGTAAAGTTATGCAGGTGCAGACAAACCTGATGCATGCCCCAGAAATGAAGCAGGTCTGTCGTGTTGAGTGATCCCCGGCGAGGTCTCTCCTTCTTATGTCTATGTCGTCTCCATCTGTGAGTCCAGCCAGCAGCAGCGCGTGGCGCCATTGTGTAAAACTTTGCGTATGAGAGCAGAGATTGCTCTGGTCAGCAGTGAGAGAATTCACAGTTCCGTTTTCTGCCATGGTATCATTCCAGGAGTTATGAAAATGCTGAGATGAGTATTCATATCCGTAGTATAATAATACCTTGAGTCAGTAGGGTGTTTTTTGTAATGATTGATCTTATACGCGCTCCTCTAAGATTGGTATTTAAACAAGTTAGTGAGAACACTAGAAACAGCTACCGAAATGAGTTCATCAAACAGGCAAACATATCCATTTCTTAAGGGAACAGCAAGCGATTGATCATTGCTGTCAGCTGTTTATCTATATAAGGACTATTTTTACATTCAGTTCTATTTTTTCTAGCACATGTTAGTGTAGATAGATAGATATTAGGGTTTGCTGTTTAATCCATACAGAATGTTATTATGCGGGTGATTGAGTCTGAGCTTGCCTAACACAATCTTCACACAGTGTATTATCTTTACAATAATTACCACAGTGCAATTACATATTTCAGTTTGATTGGGATTCTGACATTAGTCGGCTACAATGGTTACTAATTACAGCAGGAGTTTGATGACACAGTACCGGAGAGTAGTATGATCTATAACTTTATGTGTCCACTTGATTGGGAGTTGTGGCTCCATGGCACATAAATCTAATAGAGACATGTTTTCCCAAATGATATTTAACTATACAGTGTCAATTTACAATGTAATAGCAACATATCTAGCCTTTCGCATTGAACCTCTGTGAAATCAAAAACATTCTAGTGTTTAGGTAAAGCAGATGTTACCAAAAGAAGTGAAAGATGCTGATTTTAGGAATTCAGCTGAATTCAGGTTCCTTCATAGAGAGGCAGAGTATGCACAAGTTGATATCACCTTGCTGTGTACCGTGTACTTCTACGTATATCCTAGGCTAGACTGTACAAGTTAATCGAGCAAACATTTGTGTATGAAATATGAAGTCTAGTCCAGTCTGGCATCCAATTGTAAACTGGTCAATTTCCCTCAATTCAACACAAACTTCTAACTCAGTTACTCACGCCTGACTTGGTCCTGAATACTTTATAATCATGATAAGAGTGTGAGCCGGTCCGACACTTCTTCCTGACATCACCCTGTTTTGCGGTACCCGTCTGCCGTTTTCGCGTCGACATACCGATCCCGAGAATGACAACACGTTATAGTCAGCGGGGTATCTGTGAGTGCTCCAGGGCGGCGGAGGGAGGGGGGCAGAGCGCATGAAAGGGGTGATACTATCTATCACCAATACCGATATAGTGGTAATTATAAATGGAGGAGACGACTCTCAATAATTGTCTCAGTTATGACAGGAAATTTACACCAATGCATGGCTGTTTAGTTTGGGATGGTGATTCCCATCCATGGTTTAAGGTGATTATGGAGGGGGTGGCTAGGTACGCCTGCATCTCATCAGGGATACAGATAGAAATTTATAGAAACTCGTCTTGTAATAAATGACTAGGTATTAAAATTTAATGGAATAGCAGAGAATGGAGGAGACTGCACGGCACTCTGATTGGCCTTTCACTGTTACTGGTGAACTGAAAAGCATAAATAATTTCATAGTGCTGGTTTAACTACCATTGTGAAAGCTGGAATGAAAATGTGTTCTGTGGCTGTATGATGATTGCAGTGCGATATTACTCTCTTAGTTGTGAGAACAAGTGTTTGGTGTTTATCGCTCATGCTGATCCCAGTGAGTCTAAAAGCTTGATTACCTTCTTAGTAAAGTGGTTCCCTTCCACAATACTTGGCCTTATAAATGGGCTAATCTCCCAGATATGTCCAAAGGTTGACAGCTTTAAAACAATAGCGCAATGGTCCCGGTTAAGGAAGGGCAACTCCAATTTGACACAATGAACACACTACGGGTGTTTCAGCTTAATGGATGTGGCCTAGGATAGTATCAAATATATTCTGAATATTAAGATGCAATTTTGGTACTGAGAATATTGAGATGAACTTTCGGTATTGAAAAGTTCTGTCTGGATTGGGTAATACAATGTTTGTTAAATGAAGTGGATTTGAGCACCCCACAATGCACCAGTGTCACATGATCAGCTGGAGTTTCCTGCTCATTCAACTATTCATATACCTAAGTGAAATAAATTGAAACCTGTAAATAAGGCATGCCCACACATCGTTGGCTAAATGCATGATGGAAAGTTCTCATGCAGCTTGAAAAAGGTGCGTCAAGAGAAACGAAATCGGGAAAACGCGGGTTACTCTGCTCTAAACCAACTAATGGGCAAAACTGACCTACCCCCAGATCAGAGTCAGCCGATACACTGGAGACTGGCGTGTGCAACAGTGCAAATACAGCTTTCTCCTAAAGCAGTGTGTACTGGTGCAACCTTACTATTTATAACAATTTGATCAGCATATCTATAGCTCACAAACAAACAAAAATTGATTGACTCAGGAGCAATCGTTCGGCAGTTTGTTCACAATCACACTCGAACCGATTACGAGCTCATTGATAGATCAATAAAATAATTCGTTAGAGTTAGTGAATTTGATAAGCTGATTATTAGGCCTTATACCGACCCTGATCATTGGTTTCCAGTATCTATGGTAGGTCTGGTATGATTGAAGAATAGAGATATCAGGAAAGCTGGGTGGTAGAACGCTGGGCTAGCCTTCATGAGAACCTGGGTTCAAATCCCAGTCACGACTGGCCCGGGTGGTCCGGGTGGCTC
>Ga0224511_10001661_pt1 | contig 13859 bp, 13 predicted proteins | sample SF_May12_sed_USG_2_FD_169988 | JGI IMG/M metagenome (GOLD analysis project Ga0224511, IMG submission 169988) | Sediment microbial communities from San Francisco Bay, California, United States - SF_May12_sed_USGS_8_1 | ecosystem: Environmental > Aquatic > Marine > Sediment | place: USA...
GACAGAAAGCGTATGCATGAGATCATTAGGCCCATAAGGTTAGAGGGAGGATAATTCTGATCATTAGGCCTTACTTTGGAGACTGCTCTTCCTGAGGAGCCACAGCAGCGGCTGGCTTGGCTGTGGTCTTTGTGATCGGAGGTGGGTCCTGTTCTGAGTCTTCTAACAGAGCATCATCTTCTAGTAGAGCTGCTACCAAAATATCAAATCCAAGGATAGAGGGAGAGCCCAATGGGCAGAGTGTTGTTTAGCTTGGTATCGTTAGATACTGGCTTTTGTGCTGTGCGTGCCAGAGTTCCACTGTGTGTCTGAGCTACTACCGGTTTAGAACAGATCTTAGGCTTAGGGGGATCTCATAATATGTCCTAGTGCTCATAAAGAATCTTGAATTATCACTCCGATTGAAACGGAAGATTGGAGATTTCTACCTTCATCTACATCCTCATCTTCATTGCCTACAGCTTCATCTAGTCGAGCTATGAGCTCCCCTTTATTTCCCGACGTGGACAAATTTCTTGCTTTGAGCTCGGCCTTCAGCTCGGCGACCTAACAAATGATAATCGGATGCAGAAGTAAACACATAAGTCTCATACTCATAGTGATACTCATCAGTGATACTGATAGTCATAACTTATAACTTATAAGGTAATCTCGCTTACTTGACAGAGGCAGTCATTCAGTCGGCCAGTCAATCTCAGTTGAACCAGTGGTGAACTCACTCACTGGATCAATCAACCAGTGAACCACTCACTACTGATTGTAGTGAGTCACTCATTCATACACTAGTGGCTAGTCACTAGACTCTAGTCTAGAGTCTAGATTCACTCACAGTCACTCACTCACGACTCACTCACAGTCACTGTCAGTCTCAGTGTCACTCACAGACTCAGGCTGAGAGTCAGCCGCGATTGGGAATCTGCGAGTCTAACTCGGTGACTGTGAGTCGTTTTATCACTCGCTGAGTGGAGTTCGGCTTAAGTGATTTACTCAGTCACTGACTGAGTGACTCTGACAGTGACTCCATGACGGCATGAGTGATTCACGGATTGATTGACTCATTGATGATTGACATTGAGTCCATTCATTTAAATTCAATGAATGATTCACTCCACCGACTGTGACTCACATTAATTAAATAAATTAAAACCAGGTCTGTTGAAGGCTCTCGGAGACAGTAGGATGTTCAGATGCCTTACCTTCATCTTAGAACTCATTTTGCTTACTGCGGAGTCCCAAACCCTTTACAAATCAGACTGAAGCAACGAGCAAACCCGAGTTTCATTCAATTCCCGCAGCAGTAGAGCCGTACTCGCGCCGGATGTGTTGTAAGGGCTCTAGATATTGCAGGCGTCTGCGAGGACGGTGCGATTTGACACTCAATCACTCAGTGACTGAGTGAGACACTCAGTGAGTGAGTGATTCACAGTCACACGACACTGGACTGGTCTGGTGACATTCTGACAGTGACAATGAACGTAAGTGATGTGAGTGTGACAGTGAGTTACGTTAGTAACTAAGTGACTAGTGAGTGAGTAACAGTCACTCAGTGCCACACTCACACTCACAGTCACACTCACAGTGTCACACTCACAGTGACAGTGACTAGTGACTAACACTAGACTAAGTGAGTCACTGACTGAGTGAGTCACTGACTGAGTGAGTCACCGAGTGACACTCGACTTAGAGTCAGACTGACGCAGTGATTGAGACTGGCAGTGGGTGACTCAGTCAGTGACTGAGAGTGAGTGAGACTCACTGCTCACTAGTCACTGAGCTGACTAAGTCAGTAACACTAACTGAGAAGGTCACTCAGACTCACTGACCAGGACTTTAGAGTATAGTCTACAGTCACGATAGTGACTACTCGGTGAGTCTAGTAACTGACTGTCAGAGTGTCTTGCTCTCCGAATTTTTTTTGTTTTGCAATGGGTATGGTGGAGCTTTGTTTTCACAAAAAAATGGTCCCTGCGAAAGTAAAGGCTAGTACTCATTATGATGATAGAAGTAGGCCATTGCATTATTCAATCAATTTAATCAATGGTTCTGGTCTCCTTCTTATGTGGGCCTGATTTCTCTAATTTCTTGTTTGTCACTTTGTACAATTAAGTTTATTATATGAGATCATCATGAAGCTTTTCCTATCATTTTGATTCTGTTTCCCCAGAAAATCCTGACATGTAGATGCGGTATTATGTATGTTGTGCCATTTGTCACAATACCAACTGACTGTAGGATGAAGTGAAGCTTCGTTTATCAAAGTATAGTGGAGCTCATACATATATCATATGTCATAAATATGATCTTGAAGCTTTAATAAGAGTACAAACATATATGATACATATAGATAAAGAAATACCTGTACCAAGTGAGATGTGTTGGCTAAAAACTGTTGCGTCAAACCGAACTAGAAAAGGTTCACATATGGTGTAAGCCCAAGGTGTATCGTTTGTTTAACCAAGTAAGGTTACATGCAGCAATACATAAAAGAACTAGAAAGCTACTATATAAGGCTGTCTGCCGAGTGAATTCAATTGGGATAGCATCAGTATCAATTCCAATACTCTCTTGATATTGTAGAACTATGGTGAAAGCAAAGGCAGCGGTTAATCCGAGGGTATCTCCGAAGTAGTATAACCCCATCGCTAAGCTCTGTGTACCGCTTATAGAGGAAAGCTGTGTCAGCTCGCAACCTACAGGTAAGTGTACATATGTATAAATCCTTTTTCTCAAACAAATTTAGCCTAGTGTATGGGTCTAGTAACACTCGAGCTGCTGTTTTTCACCAAATTAAAAACAATCAAATGAATGACTCAGGAATTGCCTGTATGAAGATTTCGTCTAATTTACCATAATATGGCAAATGTGCTAAATTGGTTATTTAGTGTATGTATATTATATGTATATAATATATAGCACATTGTAGAGTTGACATGCACAAATGCGTTATATGTAACATGTTTGTGACACAGGGAGCATCAGAAGATGATAATAATGGCAACAAGAATGTTAGTTTTATGGTGAGCTATTACTTCATGCTGATAAGTATAACTTTGCTAAACGCCACGAGGCTACCCAATTTACTCCGCCTCACTATTTGCTTTGGAATCCTCAGATTGTGACCTCTCAGATCACTATTTCACTGTCTAGGCTACCTTGGCCTCTGAGTTGGAATATACTAGCATATAAAACTTATAGATTGACTTACATGTGGCATGCACAAAAGAGTTCGCCAAGCTGAGGAAGAATGCCTGAGGGACATAATAATATAGACAGGTGTAGTTGCTGGCAGTATCATCACACTCCCTATCTAAAAAATGGATAAATCAGCCTATGACTGCATAACCATTATTATTCGGGATCATATGACTGTTGAATTCTAGATAGGATCTGTATACCTGCCTACAAAACCTGAGTGGCTCGAAATTCAGATTTGATCTGTTGGAAGAAACTGACAGACTCCACATTGACTGAATAATGTGAGGAGTTTGTGCCAGAGATTTCTCTTCAAACTGTTATATCATTGATGCCTTCGCGTGATTAGTTTTTGTGTAACTGAACTCAGTTTTGGTCGCACTTTTTGCTCACCTACTTAAAAGGGCGACTGAAAATTGTGAATTAAGAAACCCTCCGCTGGCTGCGACCAAAAGTGATTTGGATCACGCGAATAGAATTTTGCGACTGAAAGTGGGCGCTGGCATGCTAGTTTCCACAATTTCAAGGTTACAACCAATGTCAAGGCTGCAAAAAGATTGTGTCTTTGCTTTGATAGAAGGTACCATGAACATTCGGCTCCAAGCTTTGAATATATGTTGAGAGAGGACAACGTCGATATGACTGAATGAAATCACTTCGAATAGGCCTAGTATAGTATAGAACTCATATGGCTTTTTAACCAGAAACGGTAATCACAATTCTTGTACGTAATGAACTAAGTTTTTACCTGGCATATATATTTTTGTGATGAGTGCTGCCACAACAGAAATGAACAGTGCAAGATATCCGCAGAGCAGCCGGTGAAGCAGGGTCACTGTGTATCCTCTCTTCTGCAGTACAGCTATTACTCCATACATACATGGCAGAAACAACACTGCCACAAATGCGTGTGTTCCCCCTATGAAAGCTATCTAAAAGACAAGCAATCATTATTCCCGAATAATGGCGCTGGGGTGGCAAAGTGGAGAGTGTTAAACAATATAAATGCACTCATATGATGAGCTTCAAATACCTGATCAAATGCTATGCATACCGGTGCAAAATAACCGAACAGATTACTGGAATGAATCTGCTATTGAAAGTTTTCCTTTCAGGTATGCTTATTCTTTTACTGGAGGTATTACCATGAGCTAGTTCAGGTATGCTTACATAAAATGTGAAAAATAATGTAGGGTGTGCAACCAGCCCTTTTATCACTGTACCTTTGTGTGAACTTGAAAGACTGTGAGGTCAGCTGTTCTGTTGAAAATATGATGCATCACTATTTGATTAGGAAAAAGCTGTAGCCGACACTACAAATAAAACCGCCCAGTCGTCCTGATGAAGCATGTCAAGATTAGAATTTTTATCATATTTTAACATATTTCATCGACTGTCAAATTTGCAAGTGTATTTCATGACTATAAAAGAACACACCAACTCACCAAGTCAGAAATGACGACATATGGTAGCACTAACAGGCAAACAAATGCAAATTTTGCCAGTGTAATTCGGTCTTCGACAGCTACATCCGGAAAGTCTCCCATATTACTTGATTTTGCCATGTCAAGGCAGCTGAATCTTCCTTTCTGAGATGCTCCATCAACATACCATTCTCTCTCCCTAAATTTTAATTATGATGTAATGCTTTTACGGGTAACAAAGGCTGTAGTAAGAGCCACTTTTTTACAACCGCACCAACCAAAAGGTGCACCTCTCGGCACTCCTTGCTGAACATCAAAGCACGGCATCGATGCTGTCCCATCCTCTCTGGCTCGCACTAGGAATTCCCTGCCTCGAGCCGAGTCAATGTTTTAATGGAACTGGCTAACAATTTCCAAAAAGGGAGGATAACCCTGCATTAAACTCTGATTTTGGTCCTCTGTCCTCCCTTGCCAGTTAATGTAACCATCACACTTAAGCTTTATCAAAGAGCAAGCTATGTCTTCTGGCTCGTCCTAGAATGTTTAAGACATTTAAGTTTTCCTTTTGTGTGCACTATTTGTTTGATGACCTTTAGTGAGAATCTGAATTTTCCCAGTAACCTAGCTGTTTTTGCTCAGAAAGAAATGATAAAATCCTAAGTGTTTCCTTCAGAATGACATGCCTCCAAGTAGTTTGTACGGTTTTCTACAGTAGTGTTAATAAGGCAAGGACAGGGCTGTCACTTCTTAGTAACTGACATTAAATTTTCTTGCTGCTAAATTGAACGAGACAAAATTGAAAAACTGAACATATTTCCATAATACATTCTGATAATTATACATTTTGCGTGTTCAGCCTTGTTTGGATGAGATAAATTGGGTTAAAATCTTCAGCAGGTTTATACACTTACTTGCGCCGTGACCATGCTTGTCTATACATTCTCATCGTGTCAACAGCGTGTGTAGGATCTGGCCTCACATCTCTCGCCATTCGTCCCCTCCCCACGCACGTTCCTACAACAAAATGTCAAAACCGAGAACCAAATGGTGGTCAACTCTGTGAGCAAGTAGAAACATAATTGTATGATCATAGGAGGGTTTCTCACCCTGAACAGTTATTTGACAATGTGTAAGTGATGCATTATTTTCTGCGCAATAGTGTACATATGGATGTGACCTCCAGACAATAAATGTCTTGAAGGTGCATTCAGACTAGACGAATTATCCGGTCAGTATGGCTTACCGACCGATTTGTCCGTCGGTAGCCCATCACTAAGGGCCAATCGGTAAGATTTGAAGTCTTTGGCGGTTAGTCAAAACCTGCCGATGATCCGTATAGTTTTAGCCAATCAAAGTCAAGCAAATGCAGTGACCAATAATCTGCGACTTGACAAGGCCTAATCATAACAGACTTGCCTCGTTTCCAGGGAGTCATAGCGAAGAACAGTCTTAGTAAATTAGGGACTTCACACCGGAAACGCGATACTCCGCCCAAACTACGTACGGCGATCCTATTGGTCAAATGCAAATAAACTACGATGTAAAAGTCCGCGGAAAGGCAATCGGGACACTGCATCGGCTAGTTTTCTACTCGGAGTCAGTAAGCCTTACCGACCGGATAATCGGTCTAGTCTGCATGCACCTTTACATACCAACAGCTAAAGTCAAGATCGAAAGAAGGATACTTAATAACATCAAGCCGGTCCAGAATCTCATTCGTGTTTGGAACCTAAATAAAAGATAAGCAAAAGTAACGGCATTACGATGTTTGAATATCACCGATCAGCCATCGGCAGGATGGGTGCACTAGTGATCTACACCCTTCCCATGATCCCATACTCCCTTTGTTTTGATTTGTGCATGCTGTACAGATTGTAAGAGGGTTACCAGTAAGAAAGAGCTGTGCGTTTCATGGTTGGACCTTGTCCGCCTTTACCAGTTTGGCAAGTACATGGATACACGAACCAATGCACGATGTTCTCAATGGGGAACAGTTGGTCGCCATTTTTAAATATGGCTCAAAGCCACTAAAGCAAAATCTGTAAAACTCGGAATCTTGTTGTCATAGCGGTATTTGTTTGGTAGGGCCATGGAAATCTCCGGTTTGATTATGAAAAATGAAAACATTAATATCAAAACCAATTATCTAAAATGCCCTGTTGACAGTGCAGGATAATAGACTACAGCAATTAGTGGAGCTATGAAGGGTCGTACTAGCCTCCTCCTCAGAACTGGGGCTGCATGTCACCTCGGCATTGAAGTGCTCTAGCCAGTGACTGTAAGCCATGCACCTCCGATACTTACACTGAAAAAAACTCAATGCCTTTGTCAGGGTCTTCCTTTATAGCAGCAAAGGCAACTAAAGTTAAGGCACCAAGCACAACTTCCGAGAGGCAGCCCAGCCAGTAAAATGCAGCATAAAAGCTGCGCATCTCTATTGCGCTCTCAATCTGGAACACGTATTATTATTCAGTATTCATTTTTCAATTTAGCTCACATTGTAAGCACACAGTTCTGTTTAATAGCGTCTTATCACCCAAGCCATTGTCAAGTAGGGGAGTCACCTTTTGGATCTATTGTTTATGCTATCGCTCCTATTGACACCCGCATTACACCAAACTGGACAGTGTTCTTCAAGCCGAATTATCTCCAGGACAATAATGTCTTGCCCTTTAGTAACACCTGGCAAAAAATTCCCACCATTCACCCTTCTCTGCCGTAGGATGGTTGATGCAATTGTGCCTCTTACCCACCTGATCTCCACCTAATGCAGGAATGGCCGTCCAGACTGGTGTTATGCAGAGGCAAACTGCTATAACAATGCTTAGGTATGTCGTAGTGCAATACTCATATGGTAGTTTTCCTGGACTCCAGTTATTTGAACACATCCACATCCTATAGAATGTTTAAAAGCAACTATGGTTCTTCTTTGGGTATATCATACTTCAGAACAAGACTTTACTCGTTGAGCCTTTTTTTACAGAGCGCTTGAGTCGAAGATAACAATCTCAGTGTTTTATCGTCTTATAGTCTCTCACGGGTTGATTAGGATTTTTCACCGAAATACACAAGGCATCATGGCTGGGTCTAGGAAATCCAGTTGTGCACAGGGGCGGATTCACGCGTGTAGTTTTCCACTCTCACACTGAACTGTGAATACGGGTTGTTCTGAGGGTATATAACTCCAAATCTCGGTCACTTGGCCCTGTAAGATTCGCATGGCAGACAGATCGTGCACAACCGCGTTTGGCGAAATTCATTCTTCATGCTATCTGTCAGATAAATACGTTTGTGGCTGTATATTTTAGACTGACACCCTGATTATATTTTGGTTTTCACACAGAAACGTTTTACAAGCTATAATCGTACAGACCTGTTTTCGCAGTTCTCCACATAAGTGCCATTTACATCACACTTGAATAGCGTGCAGTCCAGAGAATAGTGACTTTTATTCTGTATATGGGTTTGTGAACACGATAGGTGAGCGAGAGAGAGTGATACACCACTTATCATTAAGTATCTATAAACAGAAAAACTAGAATGTTGTGGGATACACGCACCTGTGAGAGCGTAATTGTATGTGATCGAGTTAGAGTTTTTGGAAAAGAAAAGATTGGAAAAATTAGCGAGGTCCAGTTGTCAACCGGCCACTCCACGGTTGTCCAAGATCCAATTCTCCCTTCTCTATACGAGTACCTGAGTTCTCGGTGGGCGAAATACAGAGCCTAGGTCGACTAACTACGTATCTCCTATTCAGGACATTGACCTCCAAGTGTCCTGACCGATGTCTTGTCCTGTCCTGTCCTGCCATACCTGGTAGGCTACTGAGGCTAATGCTTTTGCAACTCTCCTTACCTTTAGATCAGTTCATACACCCATCAGACTTCATCATGGAGTACCTGGTCCCCTTCGAGCCCGAAGGATAAATATTGTCTTACTGAAGCGTTAACAAAGTACCTACCCTATTGTCGATAGGAGCATCCCAAGCCACACTGTTTTTATTTTTCCAAGAATGTTATCGGCCAAAATGCCACCAAGCCAGGCAAAAGTGCTGAATACCAAGTACCCAACAATGAGAATCTGTTCCGAGCTGCAAAAGTTGAAAACAGGATGAATTTAAGTATCCAGTCTGTGGCCCATAAAAGGCAGTTTGATTTCTAAGTGAAAACTGAGAGGATTCAACAGATGATAATGCCATCAAGACAACCTGGCAGTAAATGACAGGTAGGTGAACCGGGTCTTGTCAAGCGGGTGAACAACAGAAGAGCCAATCGTGTCTATCACTAACGTTTTTGCCAATAAAGGGGTTATGTCATGGCCAAAAGTGTCTTCAGAATCTGGAGCCTACCATGAAAAAATGGGCCCACGACCCAGCCCAAATGGAAACTTAGATATAGCCCTATCCAATGTGCATACTTAGAATTCTCAGCGATGCTCTTTTCAGACCGTTGACGCAACAGAATCGACCTCGAGATAGGAAATTAACACAGAGCTGTTGGCGCTTGCCATGATTTCTTGGCTTACGCGCTGATGTTTGGAAAATCTTCTTGCAGGCGCACACTAGACCTGTAGTTACACAAGTCTAAATAGAGAAAATGGTCAACAAAAATTTAGAAATAGGATTTCAGAGTGCAGTTTTTTACCTCTGTCAGCGAGCGTTAGTGCCACTATTGTGCAATGATAGAGGCCCGAACGAAATGGCTTTTATTCAGGGCTATGGAAAACCGGCAAGCACTCCTTATAACTCCAGTTTTCTCCAACATTATGTTCAATTTTGAGTTCTACTCGATGTTATGAGGGAGTAAAGATCCTTAGGTTACTAGGTTATGAGATCCTATTTTATTTCTATTTGTGGCATTTGGGCCGTCGTTATTCGAGTGACTGATATTCGCTTTTTGGGAAAAGACCACTTCCTGTTAAAATATTTATTTCTACTAGACCATATAACTAGCACGTGCGATTGCTGTCTGCGCCCGTAATGACCTGCATGGCACATAGTGCATAAGGCCTTTAGTTAGTGGTTGTCAGTTGTTTATTCAATTGATGCGATGAATTGATGCGACGCAAAGAACATACTCTAAAAGCGTGTGCGCCTCGACGCCCATTTGACTGGTACTGCATACTCACTATTGCCATATCGGTGCGTCTTCCACTTGTACGATAGATTCCACGGTATATGGTAGCGTTAGCAGCATGATTAAGGAAGCTAGTTTCTGGAAGAATATACACAGCAGCAGACATGCCAAAACTTTCTTTTTTGGCACAGAAGAAGGAAGTGTTTCATCCATCATGGTTGTTATTGAGAGCACATCGTCACCCTCCAAACTCCTAGATAAAAGTAGTCTTATGGTTCGAAATCTCTTTTTGAGCAACCTGTTCTAGGTTCCCATTCCCTTCTGCATTGCTGCGGGGAAACGAACTGTAACTTACCGCTGCATCATCAAAGTATTCTACACTCATTGCTCCAAAAATGTTCAGCAAATGCTCAGTAACTGCAGTGACATAGGCCACTAGGTACTGCACGAGATCTGAAAAGTAATGTGTAACGCCATTCACAGCCAGGTTTTGTGGTGTTATCAACAGAGTTATCAGCCCGGCATGTGGGTGCATCCTTAACAGTGAGCCAATTGCAGTGGGTTCAAACGAATGCCAAACTGATAGAGGGATATGTCTCCCCTACAGCATTCAAAACAAAGTATGAGCAGTTATCGAGATCAGTAAGGGATGCTTATCTACTTACATTGTAACAAATGTAGGCCAATGGTTGACCCATATGTCACAAACTTAAGTCAATCACAATGGAGCGAGGGGTAGCAATCGTCGCATCAATGCAAAAAGGTGAATATTTTTTATTCATTTTTAGTTGCTTTATTGCCAATTGATGCGATCATTTGATGCAGTGTTTCAAAGTTCAATCGATCCGACGAGCTGTTTTCGCTGCTGAACGCAGCCTTAGTGCCCGAAAGTGATCATGTAACACTCAGAAGTTCTATGGTGGGCCGCTGTATTGGCGGTGGTGGCGACGGCGGTGGTGGTGGCGGCGGCGGCGACTGCGATGGTGGATTTTATGAATTATATCTCACAATCTTGCTAGCATTACATCATATTCTTTAATTATGTTTCCATCCATGAAACCAATGACATGAAACTTATAAAATCAAGCCAAATATAATGTTAAACAATGAGGCTGTATCGGAAATAATGTATATATAATGCAAATACTGTTGATGTTGAGCTCATCATGAGAGACTGGCTATTTTTGAGTAGGTTAATTGTATAAAAGAGTCTTTGTTAGGCTTTTTACTGCTTTTACTTTTAAGGTCTGCACAGGCGGCCAGGGCAGCCGGGTCTCGGTCTCGGTCTCGGTCTTGGTCTTGGTCTGCAGTCAGTTCTGCCACGTCCTCGGCCACTACAAAATATAGTTTTATCATACAACAAAGGGTATGGGGCACCGTCGAGTGGAAATGAATGAGAGGTCAAAATGAATGTGACATTGGCTGTGCTTGGGTTATAGAGTTCTATCATTTATCTTGTTTTATTAAAAACTATCACTGCTATTCTCAAAAACCAAGCCATTTGGAATTTGGTGTTAAAATTGAATGCGATTAGGAAAAATTTTTGTTTTCCATCTGAAAGTGATATCACAAATCAAATCACTCTGCCTATATTAGAAGTCCGATCACATGCGATGACTAACCTTAATTGTGTTGAAACTTCAGTTTGCACCACAACAATGCATAAAATAGCACACCATGCTTAACTACTCATAGCAACAAGCATATAATAGGTAAGGTTATGTATTTATGAAAAATGCATACCGGCACGGTGGGCGTGGTCGACTTGCCGGTCTTGTACATACACGTGGGCAATTACCACAACATTTCTCGCTGCCTGGACAGTCAGCATCAACTGAGCATTCAGCGATACAAATTCCTATGTCATCTCTGGGCTTTGGGCAGGTACCAGGCTTTTCCTCAGGTACCGGTACTACTGGATCTACAAAACAGCATCAGTTGACTGGTCAGTACGAAATCGTCTAACTCAAACAGTTTGTACGGGACTGATTCCAAATAAGCACCACTGACCAAGTCTTTATTTGCCAGGTATGCTCATGCGCAACCGGAATTTCTTTTTCTTCCTTGGGTTGACCCAAGGATTCATGTCTGCATGCTCTCAAACTCTTGTATCCACTCCACAGCCCTAACTCTAAGACCATAAAATATTCGCAGAGTCTATCAAGGATGATCTTGCGCTACGGTTCCCAGAAGCCAGTGATATGGGGATAGTGCATGGCTGCATGACTACATGCTACCTGCTTCACCATCCACAAAAAATACTTTATACTCATTACCCCTTAATTTGAATATTTGTGAACTTCATTCCTGATAGGACTAGTACGTAGGTCAGAGAGCATTAGGGAAAATCGCAACAAATAATTTTGATCCAAGTCATAGGGCTTACCAATATCTGTGCATTCTCTGGGGCAGCTTCCACAGCACTTCTGGGTTCCAGGGCATGAACTGTCTCCCTCACATAGAACGACACACGGGCCAGCCACAAGATGTTTAGGAGGTGGGCAAACTCCTGGCTTATCTGGCTGATCAGCTGACAAAGAAAAGTAATTGTTTCATAAGACAAAAACCAGATAACATAAACAAATAACAAGCGTAGCAGCAACTTCACAGTCCCGAAAAGCAGCGTTTGCCAAAGTTTTCCAAAAACCACACCAAAATTGTAGATGAAACAGGTGTTAATTGAATGAAGCGTTGACAGAACCTATTCCTAGCAGTATGCTCAGTGGATTATTTCTAACACTCACTACGAGACTAGTTTGAAACTGATTATGAAGAAGCCACGCTATCTCGGCATAGGTCCTAGACAAGCGACAGATGATTTAATACTAACCGCATTCACAAGTTTCACTCATGCATCCATTTGCATCAGTTTTGAAACCACCCATGCAGGTTGTGTAGGCAGCGCATTCTGGTAATGGCGGGCAAGCTGGAACCTCACTGTCCCCAGCTGAAGCATAGAAGAGTTATGTTAGCAAATGCATCATACCTTTCCCTATTTGTAAATAATAGCCAATTTTGGCTTATAAACTTTACTGTGTGGCGTGGATTTGGCACAGTTGAACATGTTCATGTTATGATCCAAAGCAGACAAACTACCCATTCATGATTGAGGTGACTTTCTGAATTAATGACTATTTCTTTCTGGTAAGTTACAGCCGAGGGCAGCTGCCAAATGCAAAACGTTTATTTGGTGTTGCCCTGCCACATGTTTCGCATCGCTCAATTGCGTACGCCGATCTTTTATATCAAATGGGTGATGAATACACTGCCGATGCACTATTTTGCCAATGTGTTAGTAGTTTGAATTAATTTTGAAGCGATGAGTTAATCCCACTGCGTGCTTCCTTGGGTAATTTGTTCTACCGTTCTGCTTTTGTTAGGCTTAGACAAGCATATGCGTAGATGCTTATTGGTATCACTTACCACATTCACAAGTGTTGCTGACACAGCCATGGGCATCTGTTTTGAAGCCATGAAGGCAATCCGTGAAAGCAGCACAATCTGGCATTTGGCAGACAACTGGAATATCAGCTGCAATAGAAATTGAAACAGTAGATCATCGCAATTTGTTTTGTTATAATGAGTTTTGGCATCTCATCTTCATTTTTCAGCGACAACCGGACGGTTGTAGTTCGTGTAAACTCCACTTAATGCACAAGTTGGTAATTTATTGGGCTTACCGCATTTACAGGTACGGCTGATACATCCTCTAGCGTTCCTTTTGAATCCGTTTGGACACAGTGCGACCCTCACGCATCCAGGAAGGTTGGGGCATCGTGGTTTGCTTGGCGGTCTTCTCTCTACAACAACAGAAGGCGCTGCTTGTAAATGATGGTTTACTGCAGGACCAAACTTATATCACCATATCATGTTGCCATCAACTGTTATGCTTCCAAAATCACATCTACCACCCGTGAGAAAGTGACCATGCAGTTACTGGAGCCATAACAATGCCCCATATGCCATGCAGGTTTGTTTAGTAGTTAGACATAGCTGGCCATGTTAATGATGAATGTGTGCGATCCTGGGTATTAAATTTAAGTTTTTATTGAGCAGAATGCTTGATTTGCATTATGAGGCGGAGAGAACTGTGCGGATAGTGCATTAGTGCATGTCAGTACATTGACCCGATGTATTATTTAACTGTTCATTGCTCCATCTCACCGAG
>Ga0224511_10001662_pt1 | contig 13857 bp, 3 predicted proteins | sample SF_May12_sed_USG_2_FD_169988 | JGI IMG/M metagenome (GOLD analysis project Ga0224511, IMG submission 169988) | Sediment microbial communities from San Francisco Bay, California, United States - SF_May12_sed_USGS_8_1 | ecosystem: Environmental > Aquatic > Marine > Sediment | place: USA...
TATCATAGAGAAACGGCGAGTGGTAAAGAGACTGGGAAGTGAATGTAATGACATGAAACAAGGACTTGCAATGGTTTGATGCATTAAAATGATAGATATGCAACTCTATGTCTCTATTTCTTTAAAGGAAGTACAATCTGGAAGTCTTGAAGTAAATTTCTAAATGTGGGCATTTGGCTACCAAAGCCGGACACCCTAAAGATTACCCTTTTCAGGTACATTCAAACCAGTGTTATATTCGCATTGGTACCTATGCTACATCAGTAAATTTTAAGATATGAAAACTACCTTCAAAGTAGCTTTAAATCTGGGCTACAAGACACTATACTAATCAAAACCAGCAGGTCTCAATTATCTTTCCTGCTAATAGCCAGGGTCCAAAATGCATCAGCTATTGTTTTACAATTCCCACACATCCAAGACTGTCTGCTCACGCACACTGGTATACACATGTCCGCTTTATCCTCATAGGCTACTACACCCATAGAGTTACCTTCTCTATGGGGCACATGGGTGTGAGCAGAAAGTCTTCTAATGACTCACCCTGAGAAATGCTGAGTCAGTGACTCAGTGAAGACAATTCCTGCAACATTCCTGACAGTTGTTCTGTCTTCGAGACACCATATTTTTTTATTACACTCATAGATAAATTCTAATTTATCTCTGACTACACCTGTCATGCAGACATCTTGTAATTGACAATTGTAACAGCAGACGGGTGTAATAAATACTATATGGATACATATTATTCTATCTGTGGAATAAATAAAGTTGATTTACACATGAAAAAATCTATAGATTGTTGTAACAACTAATCTACATGCGTGTCTTATTGCAATTCCGGCTTAAGATCGAGAATAAATACGGGTTTGACTATGGCTAATATTGACAACAACATCCTTCACAAACAATTAACAGTATGCAACTTTATATGATCCATGCAATGAATGCGGAGAAACACTTTGTTGCGCCTAAAACAACACAAGCTTTGAAGCATCAGTGTGTTTACATCACGATTCAACAAAGACTACTGTATCATTTTGCCAACAAATGCAGGTGAGCTTAGGATATAGGTTTGGGCAAATACCAGCACATGATATGTACTAACTGTGCATGAGAAAGAGACTCGTATATTTTTGCTACAATAACTCATGCAGACATGACCTGACCGAGTCAATAATGGATCTTAATTTGTTACATAGCCTATCTAACAGTGGGATAGTGTGATGGCTCAATATAAAACGTGGGACTCGCAACCATGCGAACCTATGTTCTAGTCTATGGTCATAATAGTGAAGATGACATATGAAAAATAATATTTCCTCACTCCACAGAATTCAATCATGGATATTTGCATGCAAACCAAAATATTAGAGTTCAATTATTTTTGATCTCAGTTTAAAGCAGAGGGGTCACTGCACAGACAAAAAGGATTATAACAACAGGCAAACTATCGCTTCAAAAACTGAATGCCATTGAAAGAATCCATAGCATTTACTGCCTCGAGGCTTGAATGCGTAAGTCAGTAAGCTGAAATGACAAAAGCAATCGTATTTGACAGGGTGACTTCTGATTGTTGCTTTGTGTCTGAGTTTTTCAATCAATTACTCTAAGAGATAATTATTTAGAGCTATGAATTAAATCATAATACGCAAACATTCAATAATATCATGCAATTTTCAAATTATAGCCATCTACGAGACTGCAAGTGATATATACTAGTGACATCTCAATGGGGCATTTATCATTTATATGGGCATTTCAACATATGTCTCTGAAGACTCTAATCCCTATAGACTCAGTCCTTTGATATTCCATAGCCCCTAGTTCGGTGGCAGATGGACGGTTGTTGGTTTGATGCACCTGTTTTGACGCACCCTTGATGCACAACTCCCTCGGGTGTGTAAAAAAACTGTATGTTGGTTAAAGGTTGTCCCTTAGCCAATGGACATATGGCTGTTAGAGAGCCAAGTTGTAACATTGTAACTGGTGGAGTGCCAGTTATCTTCCCTGCTGCCTTCACCTTCCCCAGCTCGGAGAGAGACAGCCTTTGAAAAATCCTATGCATTAACTGTTTTGAACCCGGACATTTGGCACCCGTGGCGTGCGCGCCAACCATTCGGCCACAGTGCCTCCCTCGCACACACCTTATGAATGTTTATTGCATCAGAATTCAGAAAACCCTCAATTCAAGGGATTTTGATAAAGATCAGTTCTGAGGTCTGGGGTCATCAGATTCTGTTTTTGGAATTGAAATTCCTTTAAAAGGACTAGTAATTTAGCTATTGCAAAATCTATTTCATACAAAGATATGGGTTCATTCATTATGGATTTTTATACTGGGTGTACAGTGACCCTCCTGTTTGTATTAGTGATCATAACGTTCATCCGTCGGGCTCGAGGAGGACCAGGTACTTTACAAGGAAGCCAGACTTTAAAATGAGTGAGGGTTACATAAGTGTCAGCCTCGCTAGCTCACCAGGGAAGGCCTTGGCAATGGGTTGGCGATCAGTAAACCTAAGCTCTACTTACACAGAACTGGGTCTGCAATGCCCCTTCTATTTGCATTACCCGGAAGAACACCAGATTTCAACTCTATCCCACCATTTTTTAGTCAAGATACATGTATAAAAAGCTCTATGAACAAGATAATAATCTATATATCATTTTAAACCATAGAAAGAAATAATTAGTAATAAGTCGCAGACTTGTCTCTTTAAACTGAAGAATATTCCTTGCTCTTTTTGCTGTATACAAAAACAGGGCTTACAAGTTCTGAGTAAATTCCTTTCTGAGTCACACCGTCTTGGGTTCAGTCATCCATAGCATGACAAGCCACATGAAGTCATTAGTATTCTGGGTCGTTGACACATACACACGGCATACATAGTTCAGCACAGGCCACACGGCACACCACACAGGGTATACCGTATGCACAGTGCTTGCAGCAAATCAGAACTTTGTGATAAGCAAAGCTGACAGTAGCCAATTATAAGACTGAAGATACTTTCACACGAAGGTAACTATGAAATCATTTGGTGTGACTTTAGATTAGGTGGATTTTCTCTACGATTTGTTTGGGTAGACATGCGATATAGAAGCTTTGTAGTCAGCGATGTTATGCTCATGCTGTCAGACACTTTGGATCAGAATGATGACACAGGATGTCGCTGAAGTTTTGTCCTTTGAATTAAAATGTTCTGCCCTGTATGCAGATCCATATAATTAGAGTGAATAGCCTTATATATGTTTCGCACAAATTAAATGTAGGTTGCATCGTTCTCCTTATTTTTTGTATTAAGCCTTCAGTGTTATGTTAAAGCTGCTGGGTTAGATGTCAGTTTTCCACTGGCTAAGACTTAGCATGGAGCACCAAGTATCAATGTTTTACCTCATGGTGAGGCTCGGGTTTAAAGCGAGGGGTTTATATTCACGACGGGAGCCTGCCATGACGGGGATTCAAACACAAGTTCTCATGGTTGCAAGTCCAACGCTCTACCGCTGAGCTATCCTGCTATCTTAAATTGGGGCACCGACTGAATTTCGGCCTAGAGTCACCTTCATTATGCATTTGATATCTCAGTGACTTATTGGCTACTCTTGTTTTGCAAAAGTTTGACCAACATGGTATTTCCTATGGGAAAAATTACTAATAATGATATACCAAAATAGAAACGCTAGCTTACACTGATATGTACAGTATGTACTAGTAGGCGTCTACAATCATTTTGTGAACCAATTTTACCCGACTGAGTGCATACTTTCCCCAGAAGACCATCCAATTAAATCAGAGGTGATGTATGGTAGCCATAGATGTATGCATAATGATAGCCAGTAATTGCAGATATGCGTTTGTATGTAGATATATGCACTGTGGTTGTCTCCACCTTCCCTGTAGCATCCTGGATGCATTTCAAGACATGTATTCAATTAAGTGGTACAAATAACTTTGTGTCTCCAAGACAGAAAACCTGTCAGGGGTGGTGCAGGTACCCGGCAGGTACCCTGAGCAGTGTCAGGGGTGGTGCAGAAATTGACCTACAGAGTCTACTTGACTATTTGACATTTACGTTTCCAGGGGTGAGTCATTAGGAGATTTTTTGGTTGCACCCGTGTACCGCATAGAGGAGGTAACTCTGTGGGTTAGGGGTTGTATCATGCATGTGGATATGCCATCAGGTTGGATTTAGGACATGAGCTTCTGTGGTTAAGGTGAAAATGAGTCATAAGGGAAAGGTCTTATATGATAATTTAGTTCAATTATGTAGAGACTGCGGTGGTATGTTTAGCCAGTTTCGCACCTCCACATACTGCTGAGATTTCTCAGAAGGTAACTAGAATAGCATTGGAGTGTAATAAGTGTTCTTGGATTTTATGTTACGACTTTGGGATCTCCTATGCATAGCAAAACAATGCCATTGTCACAAAGGGGCTTCAGCAGCCTAGCTATAATGCGCATACAAGACAGATGGTTAAAGGTTCAAAGAGCCACAAAATTGTCAGCGTAGTTAGATAGTTCTTACGCTTAATATAAAAGGAATATTATCTGGCTGCTACGAAGTAAAGGTCTAGCAAGAAGTGATGTGAGCAGTGACATCAAGTCGCTGATGTGAGTAATTTCGCACAGTATGCCTATAGGGACACCGACGCATGCATGTCACATGTGGAAAATACTTATAAGATACTTGCAGTGAGTAAAGGTTTCAGGTATACTGTGCACCCTTTCTCCTAGTCTCTACCTCTGTGCCTCTGTGTAGCGTCTGTGTAAAACTGACTGTTGGTAAATAGGACAATAGCAATGGCTTGAACGCTTAGATCAAAATTGAAAGATTAGGAGTTCAAGTCTTAGTCATGCTGAGCGCCCGCTGTAAGAGAATGAGCTCCTTACATTTTTCCACCAAGCCTCAGGCTTAGGAGGCCCATTGTATAGGATGGCCCGGTGCACATAAAGACAATCTATAACATTATACATGTACATGTATTTCTAAAGTACAGTAAGTCATTACAATCACCCATCAGGTCTCGGTTAGTATACATGTTATATTTGCATGCAATCATGTATTTATAATGTTTGTATTGTGATTTTTGACATAGGACTCTACCAACATACCGAGTTAGCCATAGAGCTAAGCTACGCGAATACAGCATGGAAGTATGACTGTGACAGTATGTAAATATAATTACAGCTCATGTCCACTAAGCCACGTAGTCTCGTAATGACTCAGGCGGATTTCATTGATCTTTCGGTAAAAGAGGATAGACTTTCAATCAGAATGAAGCCATAAAATATTGACACTTGTCTCAAGTGGCTACTATACAGAATATATTGTGGTGTTGCTATCAATTTGAACATAACATTGCATACTGAGTGGATATTACAGTGCAGTTTAAGGGACAAGTGTTTCACATTCCCATATTTGGCTGAGATTTACCCTGGCAACATCGCCATTTATTGGGTGAGTATTTCTTCGCATAAATCTTGCAGGGTGTGGTACTGTCGAATAGGAAAAGGTGATTTTTAGTTATGGAGAACCCATGTTTCGTTAGTCATGGTGCAAATACCTGGAAGGTATGGGCGGGTGGCTTAGGCTAGTCTGGTTGGCCATTTCTGTATTACTGGAGGATGAGGTGACTTGATGCCAGCAGATCAATACCATTCAAGCAGTTTTGCAGCTCACCATTCCTCCAGCAATTGCATCTCTCTATTATCTTCAACCCATCAAGTTTACATGAACTCAAACTTCCCAGCCACATCCTCCCCTCCCAACCTCCCAGACCCACACCTACCCCTCCTACCCCTACACCCAACCATCCTACACCAACATCTGCCCATTCTACCCCTACACCCATCCATTCTAGTCTGATGCACACGTTCCATCCTATTTTTCCCTTCTAGCCACACACCCACCAAGGCTCTATCAAAGCCTCTATTTTGAAGAAAACTATCTTCTAATTTTCCGTCTGGGTGAGCCGATTGCAGAAGTAAGCCTGCTGCATCCAACTGAGGACATCACTGTATGCCTATTTTTAAGAACTTTCGGACAAACTACATTTGTTCACATTAATTTTTACATCATTCCCTGCAGCCCTTTATTTGGCACCCCGCTCACTTACTCTTCATTGTTATTGAAGACAACGGAGCTCTTGTAGCTATTAGATCATCTCTTCAAGGTCCACTGAGCTGACCCTGGAGAGTGGACTGTTGTGTTTTAACATTCCATCTCCAGGCTAAAAGTAGTTCATCTAGAAAGAATGGATGGACAATCGTTCAAAGAACTGGGCTTTTTTCTCAGACATGATCAATAATCGGTTAATCGGCTAATATGCAACTTTTTATTGTTACAAAGGCCCCAAAGGATTGATTTTTGGCCGGTAGTGCAGACATACAGTGACTTGACTTGCTCAATCGAAAAAGATTCCGAAAGCTTCTTAAACTTATTAGTATTGACTCTGCAATCACCCTGATGTCCTTCGCGTGTCGACTTTGCGAAGACTTTTATGCACGCATCTGTAGTTTTCAAGTTCTTACACCATTGAGGGCGATGCTGTGGCTGACGGTTAGAACGTTCATCACTGGCGCTACAGGTTCTGGTTTAACACAGTCCCTGCATGATATTTTTCACAGAATCTCTGTTCACTAAGCAATAGAATGGGTGCCCAACTCTTCAGAGGTGGAGAAGGTGAAGGCGTTTATTTTCCGATTGATACCTCATCTCAGTTATAAGGTTCTTGGTACAAGTTGGGCCTCCATCTGCCACTTCCCCTACAGATAGCCATTTGCTATAGAAACACGTTATCTGCCTTTACACCATTGAACTTGCAAAGCATAGAATTTATATACAGATCTCATTTCAAAGATTTGCAAAAAAATGTATATTGCTCATTGAGGTTGGTAAGAAGGCTAATAATCTACACCATTTTCACAAAATTTAAGATCACGCGATACTGGACCACTGCTGTGATCATGATAATGTTTAGCAGTGGCACTGAACTTTTCATCCAGCCAAATCGAGACCATTGCTGTATTCTATATTCATCCCAGTATAGCTTCTGTGGCTGCTTGACTGCATTCTTTAGGTCTATAAGTCCAATTTAAGTCCTTAATTCTCACGAGTATTGCGGACAGACTTGTGATTTTAATTGTTCCTGTCACAGTACACTCGGCAGTTGGCAATGACATTTGTCATCTTCAACTCTTTAGCTTATTTTTGACATCATGTCTGGTCCTGAGACCGCATACAGCTGAATTCATTTGAAGTGACTAGGATGGTTAGTCACTATGATAAATGATCATCGGCCCATGTGTTCGTCACCATCTGCATAAAGTTCACTCTTCTAGTGGGAATCTTGCATTGTTACCGTGTCTCCATTCGTTTGAGATAGTGGGATGACTCTGCGATAGAGCGCTGCGTATGCGACAGTGAGTACCTGGGTTCGAATCCCAGTGTTAGAGGGCTCCTATTGCGAGTATGAGCTCTTAACTTCAACCCAAGCTCTAAGCAAACGTAAGCCTCACTATGAGGTGGAGCGTTGATATGTTGATAGTGATCCACCTGTGATGCTCCATGCTAAGCTGTAATTGGTGAAAAAACAAGTATCTAATGTGCTAGCTTCACCATAAGAAGCCAAATGAGAAAAAATATTCCACATTATTCTTCTCAGGGGCAGTTTGTTCTCGGGATTATTGGTTTACAAAGCCAGAGAATGCAAGACTAAATTAAGTATGATTTCACGTCCTGGCACCACCACACTCATCCCTGAGATTCGAGCTGACTCACTGTGCTTGGGTTCTAGCCTCTAAACCAGGTCTCCGTTATTCCCATAGATGGCATCATTTATAACTTCGTGTTTGCTTTGTAGAGCCCGTTCAATGTTGGATTAGGTTTCTATAGAGCCTTCAGGGTGGCGCAGAAATGCTTTATGAGGGGGGAAAACGTATTGATTTATCTTAGCTGTTACCTGGCATAGGTTTTATATATGCCAAGTCGGCAGTTTTTAATTCCGTTTGATCCTAGATGATAATTAACTCGGGTAGATTGTTGGAACGTCATTTATAAAAACATGAAGGTCCCATTAAAACAAACTCTTTTAAAGCATGAATATCAATACTTGCTAAGCTATGGTAGTGACGTATACACTTATTGCTTTTTGTTTGTTTATTTCTCTCTCAAACCCGCAAACCTTTATGGAGGTTAATGGAGGATTTGCACAAATAATACATATAAGTTCAGAAGCATTTCTCATCTATAGAACCAACATTATAATAGTATGCAGGGGTCAAGATACCATTTATTACCCTGCAGTATAGTGTGCTCAGGTGTTTTTGATGGTTTGGCAATATATGTTATAATGCCTGCCAATAGTCATAAGTGCGAGCATTCATGGTGGAATTTTTTCAGTTTGTGAGTTGACAGACTTCATTTAGGGATTGTACTTGACTTGGTAATGTTCCACCTGTTGAGAAAATACCTATTTATACACTCTTAGTTTCCAATCATGCAAATAAGCTGAAAGTGTGGGGCACATGCCAACCGAGATCGAGATGCTTTGGAGCACTTGTCATAAAGTCAGCAAGCACCCTGAGGCCGCTGTCGGATTGTTATTGTATTGGATGTCAATGTTATTGATGCACCTAAATCTTTATTCGGATGTACTGATCAAATACTAGAGCCCCTTCCATTCATTTCTATGTCTTCTATTACACGTCAATGGAAACATTGACTATTGTGGCCACACAAGGAGTCAAAAGCGGCTACATACCTTTATTGCTTTATAGCTTAGGCCTATTGTAATTGTTCAGTTCTCACCAATTAATTGGCATCGGCAGTCGTGTACTGATACCCATCATTAGGTGGTTCTCCAGTATCCACTCACTATACTGTCATTGGGTTCTGAGCAAGGTGAGTACAAATATCTTTACAAGTTTGAGTGGTATAGTTGCGCTACACCGGTTTTTAATCACACTACGCAGATAGGGAAAAGCATTGGCTTAGTGGGTAGTGGATTCGTCTTTGTGCCTTGCCTCAATGCTCTTTCTCCCTTGTCGGATTTAAATTCCAAAGTTAAATTAAGGGGCGATCCATAAAGTGCCAGCTCTATGGGGGCAGTCCACGGACCATCCTGAAAACATGATCTAAGCTTAGTGATGCATCCATGTAAAACAAGATGATCTTATCTTGTCTAATGTGGTCATTCCGTTCAGAGAACCTCCTCAGCCCGGGGCCTGTTATAGGTAGGAGATACATGTAGAGTGCTTACATTTGCAGTGCATGGAAGCCTGGCCCGATTTGGGTTTAAATCTTTAACTGATTTCTCTAGTCTACCCCCACTTTATTCTTCCATCTGTGTTTTTCTCATCTGTGTCAATTCATTATAACCTGATTTAAGGAACAAAAATCTCCTACTGTTATTAAAACATCTGATTTTAAAGTTTAAAAACACAGCAATAGCTGTTGTTAGCATGATGGAGTTGTGGGATGGAACTGAGGCGGTTTCCGGCTGACAGAGAAGGTAAGGAATGCAAAGGAAAATCACCTCAGTGCTATCCCACGGCACACAACAGGTATTGCCTCACTGTTTAAATTGATATGATGCACTTATAATACTCCATAAAGTACCATTCTTGCATATAGCTACATGTGAATGCCTTTAGTTTGAAGTCTATCATGGAAGATACATTGCATGATCCATGTATCGCCCCCTGTCGAGACAAACCTGTAGCTTTACACAACATCACAGGGTTATGTATCTAAATATCCAACCATACCACAGAGTATCAGATCATAACAGCCTAGTGTGGGCCTCACTCTCCGATTAATTAAGCTTCATTCATACGGGCAGCTACTGAAGGGTGAGTGCAAACTCCATACTGAGCTACATGTATTAAAACAATTCCACAAATAAACTATTGACAATTCTTCTGGTTTTGTATTACGTCTTCACTGTTATGGTGAAGCTGCCGAGTTAGATATTTGTTTCCCAGTTACGGAAGGCATAGCATGGATTACCTCGACTGAGTCAGTATCAATGCTTCGCCTCATAGTGAGGCTTGTTTTTGTTTGGAGCTAGAACTAAATTAAATGTGAGGAGCCAATCCTCACAACGGATTCAGGTTTTCATGGTTACGAGCCCAGTACTCTACCACTGAGCTATCCTATTATATCACATGAGAAGATTACTGTACTCAGCTGTACTTGTAGTGTATGAAAAAGAGACTCGCCTATTCCCCTTTTGAAGTTGACCTCTTGGTGGGAATGTGTTTATCCATTCCTGGCGGGTGTGCTTCAGGTCTGTTTTGGCGCTATCTTGACATGTTTAAATTTTCACATTACTCCGGTCCTTCAAATAGACTAGGCAGTCACATCACATTATACAAAATAAAATTTGCATACTCTGAATATGTTATGGTTAAAAGCTAGCTCCATACGTCTATCTCCGTGTTTTATGAGTTTTTCATGTTTTTGAATCATAAGTCTTATTGTTAAAGATCCAAAAACCCCGCTTTTTTAGCTTTATCCTGTTTGCATGGAACTGCTGGATGTTGTTGCAATGTCTTCGGTATGCGTTAAGTCTGGTTTTGTAGCCTTGTATAATGAGGATGTATCTATTTGTTATGCAAACTCTAAGGAGACGCCTTGGCAGATTTTTGTGTGTTTCAAAACAGCACCTGTGTTGAAGTATGCAATCTTTTTAAACTGGCATACCAACTTGAAGAGACATGCCACACTAGAGTGGTGTTTTTAGTGTCAGTACATTTGCGGAGATTGTGCTTGTTCACGATCGTTTGATCAATGATTGACCAGAGAAGCGGTAAGAGTTATAGGAATTCACTCTCGCTGTCAGCTGTTCACATATGGGGTTTGAATTTGCGTTTTTATAGCCTACGCATCCCATGGAGACTTATTCTTTCTATGGGATGTACAAAAAGTTTCCTCATGACACATCTTCATTGGGAAACTGTAAGTCAAATAGTCTAAGTGGGTCTAAATCTATACACCACTTTTGACCGCTGTTCTGTCACACAAAATTATTACTTTACTTGTACTGAGATCAGACAGCCGCACGCAAGCTGGTAGATATTGAGTCAAGCTATATCAATGTAGCTTTAAGCGGTAGTCTTTCTTGTCAAAATTACGATCCAACCTATGACTGGCATCATATGTAGTGCGGCAGTCAATGCACAGGCCACATTGATAAGATATCATTTTCGCAGATTGTTACGTGATAGTTTGGCAGATGGAATAATTCCTTCTATCACAACAGAGAGCCCAGTTTGACTGCCTAATTAGACAATCAACACCTGAATAATTAGTTTGACTGAGTGTTAGGTGATGGCAGCTTGTTTCAATGAATCGGTGCGTGTGATAATCATCATGACCTTACACACAGAAAAACAGAATAAAATACTTTCTTTGTTTCTCTGAGAAGAAATACATCTTTATGTAGCCAGCTTGTGTCAAACATTGATGCTGTTGTTATTAGTAATTAATTATAAGCACTGTTGGAATGGCAATGTGCCTTAAAGGTAAAATACAATCACATGTTGAGGTATTTCTGATTTTTCTTTGTGACTCAGGGGTGTATAGGTATATCGTGATTGGCCTACAGGTTTCCTATGAGTCATCATGCGGGCTCTAGCATAGGGTCTTGGTGATCAAATGCCAATCATGGGTAATAGAGAAGCACTTATTACTTAATTGCTCTCCCTCGCTGTGATTTGATCTATAGTTGGGGTATTTTATATAGTCATCCTGTAACCCTTTTCCATAGAGGTATAAGTACAGACCTAGCTGATTTATAGTTCCGTGGCCAGCTATTCGGCGTTGATCATAAAGCGATGCTCTTAGAGGATAACTCTATGGCATTGATATCGAAATCAAGGTTCGTTTCTGATTTGTTTGTTGCTTTCTCCACCGACTAAACTGAGTATCATTCACCACGTTTGAGGTTCTGTATAGCAAGACAGTGCGGAATGTTTTCATCTTGATTTGATTTTCTTTTCACCAAGTAGAGTTCAATGTATGATATTACACCAATAAATAGGGACCCCATCTACTTTATAACATTAAGGGAAACACAATTGCTCTCCAACGAACGGGCAATCTATTTGGTACACTGATCCATTTTATATGCACTGTCTGCGTGATATGAAATATAGGTAATATAGGTAGGAAGATCGACACCTTGTCTAAATGGATGTGGATATAGCTCAATGCACCTGTGCTGTGGATGAAAGCAATATGCCTACACCATTAGAGTACAGTTTGACTATGCGAAAACATTACCATAACAGGGTGGCATGAGAAAAGCACTTAACAGCTCTGGCAGTAACAAGTCATTGACCGGATGTTTCTGAAATTGTAGAGTTAACTAATGATGGCAGAGTCTAAACTACCACGGTTTGGCAAATTGAGAGCCTTCTCTGCCAAGAAAAACATAACAGAGGTTACAACGCCGGCCATAATAACTACCAAGCAAATGATTCCTCGGAAACAACTCGCTGACAGAATAAAGTCACCAAACGGCCTGAAATCACCTGATGAAATAAAGGAGAGTCGATTTGGATTTCAGGTTCAACCGACCAACATTCAAGCCAGTATTGGAATGAGTGATATTTCTAGTAAGAAGACAGCTCCTGATACAAAAGTCTCTAATTCGACTTCCGCATCGAAATCGTTATCCAAAAGTCAGACGTCATTTTTGAAGAAGCCATCACCAAAGACGATGAACGGTATGTCAAAATCTTCGCCAGCATCAATACAAGGCCTACAAAAGAGTAACAGCGCCGTCAATAAAAAATTACCAAAGGGTAGTAAGATCAAAACAGGTACACTCAATTCACACAGTAGTACTGCAGGCATGACTGTGAACAACAATAATAACAGCTTCAGTCAACCCACTATCAAAGCCAGTGTACAGGGTAAAGCAAAATCTTTTCGTCCAATGAATTTACCCAGCAAAAAGCCTTTAAACCAATCTGAAATAAAAACAGAGTCGCAGATTCTGTCACCAACAAAAAAGACACATAAATCGAGCTTGGCAAAATTCGTAAGACGAGCAACAGGAACAACAAAATCCAAATCTATGGCACTATCTTATGCTGAAATGGGCCATGCATTGGTTCATTTACATCAATGTGAGGAAAATGATAAAACAGCTATTGCCTCGGTGAGACCATCATTTCAGAGTGGGAGCTTTGACACTGCGGATACTAGCCACTGTATTTATCACGCAGATACGCTAGAGTGCTTTGCTGGAGTGGACAACTCCAATTTGGTATTGAATGAAGGGCAGTTGATGACATCATCGACTCTGATAGACAAACCGATATTAACAGACTCTACGGTTATTTACGAATCGGCGAAGTTGGTGATAAGGGCGGGTGTCACTATTGCTAATGAGGTGACATTACATTCAGATCCACTGGAGGAGTGTAGCCCGATTCGGTTTAGCAATGCCAGAGAGTCTAGATGTGTCACACTTCTCGACCAAGTGATGGTCGATGAATTTCCAGAGCGAGTCAATTCGTTTGCCGTGAGACAGAGCTGGCGGGAGAATCATTACCTGCCACCACCACCTCAGCCAATGCTGGGTTTGGATGGTTTCCACTCCAAGCAGACACCTAGTTATGGCGGGGATACGATGAGTGGTTTATATCGATCTGTAAGAACTGATTCACCATTCCTGGAACTTCGAAGAGGCATTCATGGTCCGCCTTCTTCACATGAATTTAGAAGAAATGTGACAGATGAGGAGACAACTCCATCATTTTTAAGTAAAACTGGGGGAAGACGAATTCTACACAGACCTCAGGAGTCGCCCCCTCGTGTTAGGCGTGCTCCTTCACCGCGATCGCCG
>Ga0224511_10001663_pt1 | contig 13851 bp, 7 predicted proteins | sample SF_May12_sed_USG_2_FD_169988 | JGI IMG/M metagenome (GOLD analysis project Ga0224511, IMG submission 169988) | Sediment microbial communities from San Francisco Bay, California, United States - SF_May12_sed_USGS_8_1 | ecosystem: Environmental > Aquatic > Marine > Sediment | place: USA...
TAATACATATTGCATTTTAATGAGGAAATTCTTGTTTATATTTTGATAAAAAATACAAATGTGAATCCTTTGCAGTCCATTACGCAACTTCAACCTTAATGAACTTATATGTTGAGTATGTTTGTTATATAATACTGTTTTGAAAATATTATAGATTTTTATAAGCGTTATTGTTATTATTTGAAAATTTGACGTTGTGCAATATAAATGTTTGATTTTTTCTCTTTTCTATTATATGTTTTTAGCTCACCTGAGCACAAAGTGCTCAGAGTGAGCTTTTGTGACAGTCCGTTGTCCGTCAGTGCATTAGTGCGTCAGTGCGATAGTGCGTTAACTTTTTCATTCAAACGACTTCTTCTCTGAAACAGCTCATTAGATTTTGACCAAACGTCACAGGAATGATCCCAGAGTGATCCCATACCAAAGTTGTTCAAACCGTTCCAGTTGAATGCTTAAGTAGGTCACAGGGTTAAAAATAGGTTTTCAAAATGCAATTTACGAAACTCTTCTTGTCTAAAACGACATGGCCCAGAGCTTTCATATTTGATATTTAGCATCATCTACAGGTCCTCTATCAAAGTTGTTCAAATTATGCCCCTGGGGTTAAAATTGAACTCAACAGGAATGGTTCATTGGAGGACCCCTACCAAAATTGTTTAAATGGCTCTGATTGCTACAAGGCCCAGAGCTTTTATATTTGGTATATAGCATCATCTAGAGGTCCTCTACCAAAGTTGTTCAAATTATGCCCCTGTGGTCATCTGTAAATGGCTCTACTGTGACATTTGACCTTCTCCTCAGGTGAGCGACCCAGGGCCCTTTGGGCCCTCTTGTTAATTATAACCTAACTTCTAACTGCAAGCTAATTTGAATGCTATATCATTACCTGGTTATTCTACAAGTAGGTTATGTAAAACAATTTTAAGGTAACATTGTAATTTTTTCTTGTCTTTAACCACAAACTAGAAGTCTGATATTTTAGTCCAGGTCCAGGGCTTTTATATTTGGTAGGTAAAAACTATGTAGAGTCCTACACAGAAGTTTATTTTACAATAACTTATATTGGAATTTCTTTAAAAAGGCACCACATTTTACATCATTATCTGTTAATATTAATTGAAATGATGTTCAAAGAAAGAATGTTGTAAACAATGTAGATATGTCAAGTTTAAGGGCACCATGACAAAATGGCCCCTACAAAAACTAACACACAGAACAACACAAAAACACGTACAACACCATGACGCAACATACATTTATAAAAAAACTATATTTTTGTAATGTTTAGTTTGCAGAAAGGAAGTTGTTGACACAGTTATTGTGTGTATTGAATTTTTACATAATAGTATTTCACTTCCCCGCGGCTATTGCATTACACTATGACCCTGATGATGAATGTTTAGGAGTAACATGTACCTTACCCATTTAACTCGATTTGTATGGCTGCATGCAAGCCTGCAAGTACAATGTAGGACTGTACATTTACAGTATCATCTGATTTATTTGACTTTGCACTGACCGTTCCTCATTAATCTTCGGCAGTGTTCGCTGTCTATAAACAGTTATGAATACAGCTGTCATACAATATGAGCAGGTTTATTTATTGCGTTGTTCATAAGATTAATGTATGGAAAAGTGGCTCAGTGGTTACAGTTTTGTGCTGTGAATCATGATATCATGGGTTCGAATCCGGCTGAAACAGTGTATATTTGTTTCCATGTATTTTAGCTCACCTGAGCACAAAGCGGTCAGTGTGAGCTGTTGTGACCGGCCTTTGTCCGTCGTCGTCCGTCGTGCAGTGTGCATCGTCATCTTCTCCTCTAAAACCACTCATTGGATTTTGACCAAACTTCACAAGAATGATCCCTGCGTGGTCCCCTACCAAAGTTGTTCAAATGGTTCTGATTAGTTGCATAAGTAGGTCACGGGGTCAAAAATAGGTTTTCAAAAGGCAATTTTATTTTTTTTGTCTGAAACTACAAGGCCAAGCGCTTTTATATTTGGTATATACCGGGTAGCATCATCTAGAGGTCCTGAACCAAAATTGTTCAAATTATGCCCCTGGGGTTAAAATTGACCCCGCTTCGAGGGTCACAATTTTACATTGAATTATAAAAGGAAAATTTTAAACGACATCTTTTCTTGAACCGCTAATGGGAACTTGACCAAACTCAACAGGAATGGCCCCTGGGTGGTTCCCTACCAAAATTGGTCAAATGGTTCTGATTGGTTGCATAAGTAGGTCACGGATCAAAAATAGACATTCATAATACAACTTTCAAAAATCTTCTTGTCTAAAAGTACAAGGCCCAGAGCTTTTATATTTGATGCATAACATCATTTAGAGGTCCTCTACCAATATTAAGTGGACAGCATTAGTGGTCTTCTGTAAATGGCTCCAATGTGACCTGTGATCTTTTCCTCAGGTGAGCGACCTAGGGCCCTTTGAGCCCTCTTGTTTAATTAATCATCTTTGTTGTCGATTTGTTTTGCATATTTTCCATGTGCTTTATTTATTTATAATCACTACAATTCACGTACAACTTAAATCATATATATAAAAATATAGAAGGTTTATAATTATACTGCAGACAAATCACTTAAACACCGAGTCATTCTGCCTCGCTTGCAGTGTCCGTTTCACTGTTTGTGTGTGCTCCCAAGTCAATAGCTAAATTACATTGGAGGACGTCTGCGGTATTATCTGCTGCCTGCATGAAAGCGATGGTCTTCTCCACATGTTCGCATGCGCTTCGCCATCGGTCCGCACCTATCTCCGCAAACGCTTGAACCGTCAGCTTCATGGAGTCATCCAGCCTGCAATTATGAATATATATTCGTTTTTATAATGTACATGAAAAATATTTCTATTAAATTAAACAACGATTGCAATCATTAATTAATGTAAATGTGTGTGCATACGTTCGTGTTTGTGTATAAATACCTAAAGGAAAGATTCCTGCTACGAACGATGGCCTTGAGCTGACTCCAGATCAGTTCGATGGCGTTGAGTTGGGAATGATACGGTGAGAGGCGTAGACTTTCGTGCCCATGTCTTTTGATTAGGTTGTCGATCTCGTAGGAAGGGGCAGGCTTATTTATGCGAACCAGTTCAAGGAGCGCTGGCTTCGTCATTGTGTCCTGGTATGAGATGCATATCCTCTTGAGCCAGTCCTGAAAGAACAAATAAATATAAAAAAAAACATATTATTGTAATAGAGTTTATATTTATTTATATGAATGAAAACGTTTTTCGCAATATTTTAATCTTAAGATCTTAACCTGTATCTCGACCTTCTTAGTGTTGGTTATAGGGCGTTTCTCAACTCGGACACTGTGGTAGCTAGTGTTGGCCATAACTATAGCGCTCTTTGGTGGTAGATTTGGAATTATTTCTCGGTAAGCCACTTCGTGAAATTTACTGCGTTTATTTTCTTGTGGTAGTCACCTGCAGATGATGACGCCTTGTACACAAACTGGGCACCTTCAACGAACCCGTTATTGGAGCCGGCGTGAACCACTATCAGCCTCTGACCGCGACTGTATGGAGGCATGACGCCATGGACGCACATGTGCTGCCAGCACTTGGCTACAGTTGACGAGGTGTCCACCAATGTCTCGTCTGTATATACTATCGTAAACTCTTCCTGTATCAGTTTCTGTCGTTTCTCATAGAATGCGAGACGCTGGGCAACGACAGCCGGTCGCAAAGATTGGTTCGCAGATGACTTGATGCCGGGATAGCTGATGTCTGCCTTCAGAACAGCGTGCAGCTTTGTCAGTGTCGGTAACTAACGCCGAACGTTATAAAATTCTCGTATCTTGTTCAGGTTTGCCGTCTCGTCAAAGCTGTCAATGGGTTTATAAGCTTCCCTGCTTGACGGTCTTATTGGTGACGTAGGCTTACCCGTCTCTCTCAGCTCTTTACGAATGTTGAACAGAGTACGTCTACTCACTCCTGTTGCAGCGAGCGTTTGTTCCACAAACGTTGAATCCTGCTCCTTTTCAAAGTGAGTTGCAATAATTGCAACCATCTTCTCGTTCGATCGTAGAGGAAAACTTGACTTTCGTTTCGACATGTTGATTGTTTCCTAGATTTTGACGCAGTGCAAACTAAATATGCAGGCAAGCAATCAAGTGTTATAAAATTATAGGAAAACAAGAAACTTGTGCATGTTTCACGCCTTTTTTCATTTATTTCGACATGAAAAAATGTTCCGTAACCGGGGATTGAACCCGTTTCAGAAACATTGCAGTTTAACTCTTATACCACTGCGAAACATAACCGGTATAGAGCTAAATTGATATTAACAGTATGTATTATTGACAAAAGGTACACCTCTGCTGTATAACAAAGTGAAACTTACGGAGATTAACGGATTATTCATGAAGATAGGTCGGTGCAAGGTCAAATAAATTATACTATATATTACTAGACATGTATACTGGTATACTTGTAAGGGTTCAGTGGCAGACCCATGATTTGACCTACACGTGGGTTGTGACATTGTCAACAATTAAGGGGTGTTGGAGTAGGGGGTGGTGAGGGGTGAAAATCATTTAAAGTGTTGACGGTTCAAGTATAAGTTATTAATTCTAAGCCTGTTTTAGCCGGTTCAAGTACAAGTTATTAATTCTAAGCCTGTTTAAGCCATATCGTATTAAAATTAGATTTAAAAAAATAGCAGCGGAAAAAAGGAGAAAATTAAGCGTTTGGGGCTTAAACACTTATCGGTCCGCGGCCCGTGCGCTGAGTGCGTCCCCTGGATTTGCTAGTGTGAGTCTGTGATGTAGGAGTGTAGCCATTGAAATATGTGATGGCAGATACAGGGCCGGTACGCAAAATCCTATTTCTTTGTACACAGACGTCACCATTTACATTAACAAATTACAGTTTTTAACCAGAAACACGACACAAGTGAAATCAAAAGTGAAACAACTCACCATTTTTCGCCCACTCGGTTCACTTGTGCATATGTTGGACATTTTATCGTCAAGGGGATTCTGTGGCCCCGCTGTGAGGTATTCTAGAGCGCCATGGGCGAGTTGTGGGCAGGCCGTGTGCGTCCAGAGAAGACCTTGTTTAAATCCTGTATTTGGAGCCGGTGTTTGCAATACATTTTGATAATACAACTATTCTTAAAATGTATTATAATGTATTTATTATAATGAATGCAAATGAAATCTTCATTTAAGTTAAATTAAACTTACAACATGTTGCTTGGACTTTATCAAAAGTACGTTTCGGTTAATAATTATCTAGGTAAGAGAAACTTAGGGGACAGCTGCAGCAATGACTATGATTTTGTTTACAAGTACAGATGGCGTTTTAGAATGTTTTCATACAGCCTGAAGGTGAAAAACAGTTGTTGACCTTAGAAAAGCGATCGGAAGCTTACCTTTTGTGACCGGGAACGGATCGTGGTCTATTGAAATGGGGGTATAGGGTGATGACTATCGTATATTGCGTCGTTCTACTTCTACACTTGCTTCAAAAGACTGACCTCACACTTGCTTCAAATGACTGACCTTATGCTTGCATCAAATGACTGACCTCATACTCGCTTCAAATGACTGACCTCCCACTTGCTTCAAATGACTGACCTCACACTTGCTTTAAATGACTGACCTCATACTGGCTTCAAATGACTGACCTCCCACTTGCTTCAAATGGCCTCCTTAACTTTATGATCAAATTGGTCATTTGATTTATGAAAACGTGAACTTTGCGGGGTTTTAAACTATGACAGCCTTACTGCTGGCTGCTGCTCCCTTTTTCGAGAGTAAAATCCATATAGTGTAAGGCGGTGTTCAGGCTTTGCGCAGCACACAAAGGACCGGTACACAGTACACAAAAATCGTGTTATTTAGAACGCACTCGCTTTCCGTTACATTTCTGGCCATTCTAAAATGCATTGTCTTATTTGACTGGGTTAGTCAAATGAGATTTATGTTTTGGCGGGTAGCCATTCGATTATTTCCGTACATGGTCGGATCTGATTTCAAATGGACAATACCTAACAGTTCAACTCAATACGTTTTTAAGAATAGCATTACCGAATGTTTTCCGTAAGCGAATGAGTTAACTCAGTTTGAAACCGGAACCGATCAATACCGAGAGTTTTTACAAACGGCCTAGGCCTACCCATGCTTGCCTCGATAACAGCATGATATCGGCTTGATATGGAAAACCGATATCAGATACCAGATATCCGTAGGATATATCAATGCTTGTTTTGATAACGGCTTGATATCGGTTTGATATAGAAAACCGATATCAGATATCCGTAGGATATACCCGTGCTTGCTGGGGCTGGGATTTTAAATATTCGCCATTGTATATCCAGTGACATCCCAGTGTTTCGATGAAATACGATCGAAATCGTATTGCAGTTTATCATAAACGAGGATATACTTATGATTTGGGTGAACATTTATGAAAACTAAGGGGAACGGTTAAATGCTCTCGTTCAACGGTAATAAAACTTTAAAGCAATTCAATCTTGATATTGTAGCGTTCGCTCGCTCCACTCGCACACGTTTCTGACATTTGATCATTCTAAGACTCAACAATAATAATGCAGGGATCGAACACAACTATCAAACAAACTAAACAATACAGTTGGCAACTATGTTTTGCCAGCGCTGGCAAACGTGTATTTTTATCAGATTAAGAAACTATAAAAATGTAGTTTTTGTCGTTATACAATACGCAGCCAAAAATACGGCCGCACGCAGAACGCACTCTTAATATAAAGAACTACGTCTTGCACAATGAGGAAGGTTTTTTACCACCCTCTGTTAAGCAAATTAGAAATTCAACAGTCTGTACACATCAAAAGACATTAGGTTAATATTCTAAAATTGTTTGGACCTAAAGATAACAAAACTTCGAAAACAATTACAATGTGTGTTCCGGGGGCGTGGACGTCTTTATAGCATGTTTCATTCTATTAAAATGTGGTTTTAACTGAATCTCGAGAAAAGCGATTGAACGAAATTAAGAAAAGTTATCGTTTGGAGCATAGCAAATTATATACGATTATATTGACCTTTCCAGTCACTGTCACGGAGTGACTGTCACTCTTATGTTTTTACTGAACACGGAGTGTAATTCATAAAAGTCATTTTCTTTTATTATTGAACAACCATCGTAGCAGGGAATAAAAAGCCATAGTAAAATATGATCTAATCTGCATTGTGTATAATATTGGGGAAAAGCCAAACAGTTTAACAGTTGGCCTAACTGTTCAACTGTTTATTCATTTGTTTGTTTGATATCTACCATATTTTGGACTCTGACATCGGTTACAAGATGTATATCATTGCGGTATAAGATCACTAACCCACGTTCCTGTGTTCACCAGTACTAGTCTTTGTAATTCGCAGGCGACTGATGGCGTCGTGCACATAGCCAGCTGTTTTAAGGCCGCTATTACATTTGTCTGTCGAATTGACGGAAGGCTATCTGTCAAAAAATCGCTCAACAAAGAAATCGTTCGGTCTATTACATGTACGCGTTTGCTATCCGTTAACGGACAAGTGTCCGTTTCGTTTCGCTCATTGAGCGATTTTTGACGGATGACGGACAGGTAACTCATAGGTTTTTACTTAAATTGATATATAAACTGAAGTGAAACTTCGCTAAAATGCGATAAAGCATTACATTCTAATTGAGTTAAGTAAGCACGAAGATACATGATCACAGTCAAAATAAGTTCGACTTCGTTTAAATAATTCTGGTACAAGCCAACTAATAAAGGAAGCCGTTTATACACAGGTAATTGTTCAATGCGATTATGTACCGTTATATTTCCTGCAATTCTATTGTCTGCTTATACAGTGGCACCTGAAATGTATGCACACACTTACACAAAGGTTAAAACGAAACCAAATGTCTTGAGAATTATACATTTTATTCTCGTAAACATACTGCAAAACATTTGTGTTTTTTTATGATACAAAGTAAACTTAAGGCGCATGCTAACAAATGAATTTAATCAATTTCATGACTTCAACTTTATGCCGTCAAAAGTCAATACTGGTTACAGGAGACATATATAAATATTCATGCTTGACATATATAGATTGATATATTACTCAACATGAATCATTACAATACATGTAATAGTAAAAAAATCGCTTTAAAAGCACAAAACTTGTTTAGGTCACTTGTGAATGATGGTACAGGGATATCCTTAATTTCCATTGGCAGTTCTTTTCAGATTCGTTGATGCCGCAGAAAGAATAAGTTTATTTGGCTTTTTGTTTTTGAGTGGGGAGTAAGAAATGTTTGTGAGATGATTGTTATCGACACAGACAGAATTAAAAACCAATAACTGTAACGAGCCGGCAACTGTTTTTATTATCTTACTTAGATTTTAAACGTGATACACATAGGTTAAGCTATGCAAGAAAGTGCTTTTGGCTTTACAAATTGTTTCTTGACTCCTATTTTCATTGATAGATCATTGCTTCACACCTTCCACATTATCAAGTAGTTGAATTGTCGGTTAGTCAGTAGTGTCTTTAGAATATGACTCAGCCTTCATGAGTATAGCACGTAAAATATCGACAAGCCTATTTCTTCAAACGCTAATTCATTTTGCAAAGCGTTGTAACAAAAGCAGTCGAATGACCACACACTCGACACTCGCCGCCTTGTCAATGATGTGACCTTTTATAGCAAAGGTGGTAGATTTACATAATCCTTTTTCGCAAAATGTACTTTTGTGAACAGTGTGCAGAACTTGGTAAAAATGCATGCTATAATTATCCAATCGAGTCGGTTTGCTAAAACATAGAGATTTTGAAGCAGAATGTAAAGTCAAAATGAACAAGCATTCAATTATAAGTGCATTATGAGACATCACATTTCATTTAACTTCATAACCACGAATTTCTGAATAAAAAATGGGAAATAGCTTGCTCAAAAAAACATGAAGGATTTTTCTTGCTTGATACATGTTCAGTCTTTTTTTTCTAAATTTCTGTTGCGTCTCTGTGTTTTACGTGTTTTTGTGTTGTTCTGTGTGTTGGTTTTTGTACGGGCCATTTTGTCCTCGTGCCCTTAAACTTGACATATCTACATTGTTTATAACAATCTTTCTTTAAACATCTCTTCAATTTATATTAAGATTTTGACGCTTAGCATTCGTATGGAACTTGAATAAACAGTTATGTATAAGGTAGCATAATGCATAAAGCAGTATAATCAACCTGGTCATGAGGCAAGTCACGAGTTATCAAATTATTATAAATTTAAACATTTCATATATTGATGATTAACAAGTTTAACAAGTTTTTGAAGTTTAAATGCAAAGCCATATGTGATTTAAAAGATATTTTGTATCATAAAACGTCTTAACCCAGAGTTTCTCAGTCGTAATGGGGCATAAATTGGTCACAAATGCAAGCCAGAGTAACAAACTTAGATTTTAGATGTTGATACTAGGTAAATGGATTAAGTGTATATACATGTAATACACAATTAATGAGATATTATATATCGTAAATCTTACTTACCAAGAATTTTTTAGTTAAAAAAAACGTTGAAAAGGGGCAAATCTTAGTCAACATGCCTACCAGAGTTATTAAAATTGTAAGTTTCCTATAAAAGTTCTTTTGCAGCAATAATATATTTTGAGAGAAAAAAAACTGCCAAATATAATTTGACTTCATGCAACCAAGAAGCGGAAGCAAACGCAGAAGAAAGGTGGCCGGAATAGCTTTAATTGTTTTTCAAATAGTTGAGCTATATTCGGGTACAAATATATTTTGGTCTGATAACCAATAAACTTGAAAGAACAAGTAAGATCATTATTTTATAGTAGCGTTGTGTGATAATATGGTGGTAGTGAAAACACTGATTGGACATTTGAAAAACAAAGCAATAGAAAAAAGGTATTTTTGACATCTTATATTTTGAATGTTGTGCGTATATTTATAGATGATGGTCAGATAACTCGCCACGAGTACACCGAGTACATCTGTGCGGTGTCCCCCAGTCCCCCAGTCTCTTCCAACTTTCTCATTGGTTGTTCGACGAGTATGACGTCAAAAAGGATTATCACCTTCGCTGTGAAGACTATGGTGCTCTGTTTGCGGCCCTAAGAAGCTAATGGTGAGTAGAGTTTGGTTAATAGCAATTGTCTTCTATAAAATAACATTTGTCGATTTTTCGCGATAAACTCGGTAATATCTGTGTAATAAGCGCACCAATACTATGTCCAAAAATTGACCCTGTTAGCATGTTAAGTCAGTATAATCAATTATTTGAGAAAGAACTATATGTACAATATAAAAAATTATATATGGAAGATAAATATAATTATGAATACATGAACAATAAATAATAAAAACATAATGCATATTAGAAGCTTAGTATTTTGTATTCTTTATCAATTTTCAGTTGCTAAATGAATAGGCAAAAAAAACTAGATTACTATCGTAGTTCCACATTTGTCCTGTGTAGGTGACGGCAATACTTTATCAGGTGAATTCATCGCGTATTGGGAACTGGTAAGCCATATTGATGTCCCTAACTGTCTCTAGTACTGCCGTCTCTTGCAATGTGACACACCAGGGAACACTTTTAGTCTCACAAACCACATGTGTTTCTGATTGAAAAGCACCGTGGAAGGTCGTAGGTTGGGTAGGATAACCGTCACTATCAGAACGGTGCCGGATTTTTCCTTGCTTATCGCTCAGCTTATAAAGATAAGTCTGGCTTTTTCATTCCAAACTCTTTTAAAAATGAGATTCACTTCTTCTGAAACGAGCGGACGAGAGTGATTAATATAACTTAGAATAACTTGTTTCGATCGACCATAGAAAGTTAGTATGGACAAAATCATAACTAGCTATTATTGATAAACATGACTGATTAGACACTTGCATTAAAAAAAATTACACAATGTACATGTACTTTAAAACTAATACGCGTATCGACAGCAAACTCTACTCTATCAAACGTCTACGGTAAAACTGATCATGAATACCACATCAACCAATTAATTTGTAGTTATAGTTCACTGGTCCTTTGGGATAATGGTTTGTGTGTTGTTTTGGTTTGACAATACAGTTTCGCTAATTTGCTAGGGGGTGTCATTTGTGTGGCATTGTTTGCTATGGAATACGGTTTTATTCTTAAAATATTATTCACACGTATGTTTAATACGATATATATTATTAAAATATAAACATGTAATAAAATATTAGAAATATATAAAATAAAAGGGTACAAGTTGGTATATTCATTTTTCTGTCTGGTTGAATGACCACGCATACATCAATAATTGGATCAGTTATAGGTTTGCGCATACAATTCTACACAGAAAGCAAATACAGTATATTTTGTTTTACCAAGTTAATATTTTAATTGTTGGTGATACTTGTACCACAAAAGTGAAAAGGAGTTTGTTGTGCATTGATATAAATTTTGTATTTTCCAGGTGTTCCTCAGGTAAGAAGACGTTGGTCAGCATGGTCAGCACTTTGCCTATGGCCATTCAGCTTGTCACTGACAGATGAGGCCACTCGCAGAGCTTGACCTTGCCTTCAGACACATTGAAGCTATCTATTCTTGCTCACTAAGACTTTACTAACTGCTTATTTTAAAGCGCAGCAATGCATTCAAGATTGATGCTTAATATTTTAACTGAATAAAAATGTTTTATGGACATTATTACATTTCATTTTGATGAAGGCGTAATTCACAAATAAGCAGTTAACTGTTGCATGTAAAAGTGAAACCTAGCTGATTGTTTGTTTGTAGTCACGCCGCTGTAACACTGGTTCAGTGGTTTATCAATGGTCAGTCCACCTTGCCAGAATTCTTGAGTTCTCCAGTACTAGACCCTGTACTAAGAAAGCGAACGATTGCTTCAAGAATGGCTCTGATGTGATGGAGAACTGAATCGGACCGAGCACAATGTCTCGTATTAGTCATCACGGAAAAATATATGTGTTCCCATAGGTGACCGGCACGGTTGCGATGGAGTAATATTGGTCTAATTAATACTCGAACACCTGGTTCACGGATTTTCAGATGTTTAAAAGACGAAACCTGATATACGTGTATTTCATGTTAACTGATTTAATACAAACATACAGTTAAGGGAAAAGTTTTTTCTCTTGATAAAATCGTAGTGGAAACAAACAAGCGATATGTGAACAATGACAATAACAAGTTGAATCTTTAACAAAATATTGGATAATTAATGATTCATTACCAATAAATGGTATGCTTCATAACTAAAAATAGTACTTTAGACATAAAAAATATTTGTCTTTTTGTCGCCCGGTACTTCATGTATATCATTGTGTAGTTATACTTTTCAGGTCCTTGAGAGTCATTGCTTGTATGTGGTTTACATTTGAAAAGTTTCGCTTATGCGCCAGGGGACGTCAGTGGTGTGGAATCATTCATTATCATTGATAAACAGCTTCAATATGACCGAGGCTGCTATTTTCTCCATACATGTTTTGCTTCCTGAGGACTTTTCTTAAGATAAATATTACTTTCTACAGCTGGTGTTTCAATAGTGTTTTATGGCGGCTGTAAATGTCGCCCTGTACTTCATTATTGTGTAGTAATATTTTTTCTGGTCCTCTTGGATCATTGATTGTATGTGGTTTACATTTGAAAAGTTTTGCTCATGCGCTATGGGGCGTCAGCGGTGTGGAATCATTCAACATCATTGATAAACAACTTTAATCAAACCGAGGCTGCTATTTTCTCTATACAAGTTTTGCTTTCTGAGAAATTTCTTTTTTTTTTAGATTAATTCAAAACGAGTGTTTTATTTTGAACATGAGAAAATGATTTTTTGGGCATTGAGCTCTTGCTCTCCCCTTTAATAATTATGCGAATAATGACTTAGGTGCATTGGGCAGAAATTATTATGTTCTAGTGTTGCATCATTGATAACATCCGTGGTGTTGCAATTTCTATGCACAAAAAGTAAACAGTTAACACGTTAAAATGATACGGTATTAAACAATGCACGCACAAAGTATTCCTGTTCATGTGCGTTTAAGGGCAAACATAGGATTTTGTACCACATAACAATACTTAGAATGCAAAAAATAAACTTATTGCACCTACTCGTATATTAAACAAAATCGAGTTTTCTAGAAACGACGCTAGTTTAATGAATATCACTCCAAAAACTACAGCGACATCTGTTTTGACATTTTACAATGTTTTTACCACGTTATTTTTACCCATGTAACAACAGGTTCAACAGCTAGAACACTGTAAATCTATTGAAATAGCACAATTGTTATTTTTAAAAGCGTACTAAATTACATTAAATGTTTCATTATCAACAAACGGAAACTCTTTGCTCGCTGGTCAGCGTCTAAACGATAATAGTCTGTCAAAACACAATGTGATCAACGTTTGGCATACCTTTAAAAATATATAACTACTTTCAGTCGTTTCGAACAGGGAACAATGCAAATGATTAATATGCCTCTTTATGAATTGAAACAAACGTAAAATTGTAACTTCTAGAACATAATATATCATATGTTATCTACATGTGTTGCCGAATCCATTTACGAAAACTCTTCGTTCGAACATAACCCGATTGTCCGTCAGCGCATGGTCGGCTTCCAAACGATAGAATTCCCATTTGTACGGGCCTTTGGTTTACAAAACACACCAGTGGCCCACCCGAATCTCCCGCGCATGCGTTTTTGCCTTCTTCATCTATACATATCAGCTTGCCGTTCCATGGGTTGCGTAGTCCGGTAAATGACCTACAGTGAGATGGCGATCTGATTGTAACGTCAACTTCTTGTAGTCGCCTAGGCAACTGGTTAGGGGATTCCATGAAATAACCG
>Ga0224511_10001665_pt1 | contig 13846 bp, 24 predicted proteins | sample SF_May12_sed_USG_2_FD_169988 | JGI IMG/M metagenome (GOLD analysis project Ga0224511, IMG submission 169988) | Sediment microbial communities from San Francisco Bay, California, United States - SF_May12_sed_USGS_8_1 | ecosystem: Environmental > Aquatic > Marine > Sediment | place: USA...
AATTTGTAAATAACTTTTTCGCCTTCGCTACTTGCGTATCCTTAACCGCTGGATTTCTTCGCTTTGCCTTTTTCTTTGTGGCGCGTTTTTTCTTCGGTGCTACCTTGCGAACTGCCGCACGTTTTTTACGCGGTGCCACTTTACGCGCCGCAACACGTTTTTTTCTGACTGGTGTTTTTTTGCTGGCGCGTTTTTTCTTTCTCATTTTTTCATTACCCAAAAAATTGTTCCGATAATTGCTAACGGTGCTAATACGCTAAGCTGTATCAATGGCCTTTCAGCCATTACCATTTGTGTCGCACGTCCTGCCGGAATGCCTTTTGCTTCCAGGCGTTCCACTTCCCGCAGTTTCCTGTCAAGCTCCCAGGCGTCCGTAATCCACACGCCCAGGGCTGCCATGCTCGCGCCGATTACTGCAATAGGCACAAGTGGCAACACTCCCAGGTTGCCCATGCCTTGTACTGTGGTTCCTTCATCACTCCACCAGCTAGACGCCCAGGAAATAGCATCGTCTATTTTTTCCATTATGGTGGACATAACGCCGTGGTATGTTTTCCCCCGGCTCATGACCTTTTCATATTCGGCAGTTAATGCCGGGTCCTTATACGCAACGGGTGCCATGGTTGCAAGCGACTGGTATGCATTCATGAATTCAGCCGCACGCGTTTTATACTTCTGCCATAGGCTTTGCTCTTGTGCGCTTGGCGGCTCCATTACCGGCGACCTTTCTTAAATGCTTTCATACCCAGAAACACGGCCGCACCTAATGCAATCGGTAAAGCAAACCGCGTTAACTGCGCCATAATTTCCGCTTTTGTTTCTGGTGTGAATTCCGGTTGCACGCGCACGGTCGGCGCTATCTGGCCCGTTTCCAATGGTGGCAAGCCACGATCTGCCCGGTCCTGCTGCATTTTCATGATCTTTTTCTGCTGCTGGTATTTCAGGTATTCCGGCGCAAGCGTTTTAAACGCATCAATCAAGCCACCCCAGCCGGTGCTGGTGTCGGTTGTTGCCGGCGTTGTCTCTTGCCCTAGTCCGTTCAATGGCTGGTCGGAATATTCAAGCGCCGCTTCGTAAAGATCAGGAAAATTTTTTGCCACCCATTCGACATACTTCCCACGCGCCCATTCAATTTTGTTATCTTCGGGTTGCTGATAGTCGTAAAAATCAACTACCTTTGAATCGGCGTAATCAGCCGGCAGAAATTCCGCGCCCTCATGGAAGGGTTTTAATTCTGAACCGATTGGCGTTGTTTGCGGTCCATAGGTTGTTTGATAGTCGCCCTCATGCGTTCCCGGTAATTTGCGACCATATCCAACGGGTGGCGGCTTACCTTCACGCTTAGCCCTGGCCCGGATCGCGGCCGTTTTTGCTGCTGCTGCTGATTTCCTTGCGGCCTGGTGCGCGGCCCACGTTTGTGCCTCAGTTGTACCAGCTGCGCCGGCTCGCGTTACCCTCGCACGCGTTTTGGCGCTTGGTTTTACCAACCGTGTTGGCCGTGCTTGTTGCGCCGCTCGATGCTGTTTCCGCATCAATTCATCAGCACGCAAGGATTTATATGCCCGTGTTGGCCGTAGCTGCCGGCGCTTGTGCAATTGTGAGGGCCGCGCCCGGTGCGTCGTGGTATGGGTGCGCCGCAATATTTCATCACCCCGCATGGTTTTGTATGCGCGGCTTGGTCTTAATTTTCGGCGCAATTTGCGGATATTAACGCCCAGCCCGTCAAACTGGTCTAAAACTTCTTGTTGTTCTTCGGTGTAAAGTTCGTCACTGTCGCCAATTATCATTTTTTCACCTCATGCGAGAAAGGCAAACGCGGCAGCGCCGGCCGTTGCCAGTAGTGGTAACATAACTTGTTTTTTCTTAGCTTGTGCGTTCGCGTCTGCCATCATCATTTGTATATCGGGATCGGCATCTAGTTGTGCTTTTACCTGCGCCCGATATTCCGGGTCGTTTTCCAGGCGTATGCGTTCAACTTCAATTTGTTCAGCCATAAGGCGCTTGGCTTCTTTGCTTTCCATTTTGGCGCGTTCGCGTTCTTGCATCATTTTCATGATAATAGGTGCGGCCGCTCCCCCCGTGTAATAAATGACGATAGCGGCCGCAACGATTAAGGCTACCTTTCTCACGGCTGGTGCAATATTCTTTGCAATTTTTTTAATCTTAGCGTTAATTTTTTTTGCAATTTTCTTTGCACGCCTATGGATAACCTGCGGCCCCATTTTTTTATGTATAGCTTTGGGACCTATCTTCTTTGCCAAAACTTTCGGATTATATTTTTTATGTACTGCACTTGGCTTGAATCGTTGAAATACATTTTTACCTAGTCCATCCATTTCCGAACTACTGCCGGCAAATATTTTTTCTAGCTCATGTTCAAATTGTTGTTCGGATACTGCGCCGGCTAAATTGTATTTTTGTTGACGCATCATTGCCCGGCGCATGATTTCATCACATTGTTGTTCGTCGTCCTCGTCAATGCCTGACAATGTTTCGTCTGGCATTGTTTTGTATTCTTTCAATACTGCGCCGCGTATCACATCTTCCAGCCGGCTCAAAAAATCGGTATCCATTGCTAATTGAACCGGATCAGACATAATGCACCATGCGTGAAGTTTGGTTCGGTGGCTGCATTCCTGTCGGCCAGCGTTCCGTGGTTTCCCCCGGTATCCATTCGCCTTTTATGAAGGCTTCCGCGAAAACATGACAATAATTATTTTTTGTTGGACCGATAGCGACAAACCGGGTACGCAAGCCTATTGATTCGGCCAGGGTTGCCAGCAATATTGCTTGGTCGTCACAGTCACCAGCGCCGCGCCGCAACAATTCCAATGGAGTGTGTAAAGTTTCAACGGTTCGCACGTCCCTGGTGTACCTGATATTGTTTTTGATCCAATTCACTAAAGCATCCCACTCCGCGAAATAATCTTTATTATTCAATCCAACGGTAACAGCATTTGCGATATCTCTAATCGGTACGACTTCCCGGTACTTTTGAACAATCAATGCCATAATTGACAAAGTTTTTTTAACGCCGGCAACACCTGCCGGCATCCCCATTAATATATGTTTTGGTCGTTCAAGCCTCATGCCTTTGTTGCGGCCGCTTCCTGTTGTTCTTTAGCTTCCTGGTCTTGGCGATCTTTGATATCGAGCAATAGGCGTTCGCGCATTTCTTCAAACCAGTTTTCGTAAAGGCCAGCTGCCGGCGCGTATTGTGTAATCAATTTAAACCAGTCGTCATTGCCCAACATTAAAACCAAGGTATCATCGTCGTAAGTATCGGCGACCAGATCAACATATAAATTTGGATCAGCATTGCGGCTGGCTGCATGAAGTAATACCGTGAGCAATCCCAGCAATTGTGCTTTTTGCTGTGAAGCTTCGTCCTGAGTTGCCTGGCCCTCTGGTTCGGCCTGGTCGATAGCAGATTGATTAATCACAGTTGCCCCTTTCGGCTGTTTAGGTTGTACCGCTTGATTTTTTGCTGCGGCTATAACTGCCGGTCCTAATGATTTCACTAACTCAAGTATCACATCATTCTGATTAGTGTCGGCACCATTGAACATTTCTGCCACGGCCCGGTATCGGGTAATTTCTTCTATAATGTCCGTTTTCTGTGCCGTGTTACCGCCCAGGGCTTCCCGGTACAGTTTTAAATTTTCCAGGGTTTCCCGCTGCAATTCCGCTGGCGTTTTCTGCTGCGTCAATGCCGCAAGTATTTTATTTTGTCCATCCGCAATTGTACTGATTAACAATTCAAGCGCGCCGGCTTGCGGGTTCCCGGGTGCGCCGGCTCCTGGTCGTGCCAGGATCGCAAACGGTCTGTTGTGAACCAGGCGGCCGCCCTGGGTCACGCGTAGCCGGTAATCACCCCCCCCGTATTCGTTCGCCACCTTTTCCCTTAAATCGGTAAAGGTATAATCGGACGCCTCGAATGCAAACATGAACGCGCATTGCCGGGAGTCCCGGCCGCTTTCCTTGTAAACCGCACACTGTACGTCTGTTGCGGTTTCCAGTTCTTCCAAAATTGAATTCAATACAATTTCAGTATCTTCTGAATCTAGTTCAGGGTTCTGCACTTGTCCAGATTGCGCGGTTTTAGCCATATACACCTCATTTTTACTTAAAAAATCTTGTTTTCTCTTATTAGTTTCTTTTTCGGGTCTTATTTATATAGCCTATTTTTTGACAAAAAAAAGCCGGCGGGAGCCGGCAACGGTGGGATAGTTGAAAATAAATGTACCCGTACCCCCTCCCCGCGTACTTGATTATTTAAAAAATAGCTGGAAACGGTCTGGGTTCAATTCGGTATACAGTGTTGTGTTTTTAATGTCGGCATGGCCCATATATACCTGGATTGCCCGTGTATCGGCCCCATGATTCGCCAGATAATACCCGCAAGCGTGCCGTAACATGTGCGGGTGGATCGGCCAGGGTAGCCCGGCACGTTCGCCCAGGCGTTGAATAGTGTGGTGTATGGTGCGGGTGGTAACGGGTCCGTGGTATAGGTGCATGATTACATATTCGGGATCGCCAGCCGGCCCCAGGTAGGCCCGGCGTTGAAATTTCCAAAGCTTTGTTAACCTGGCCAGTTCATCCGGTTTCAAAGGGTGAACCGATTGAACGCCATTTTTTACCCGGTTGATATGTATCACGCGGCCCACGCGGTCGATTGCATCCCAGCGCAATGTAACGGCCTCAGCTGCCCGCAAGGCGTGCCGGTAAAGTAAATCTAGCAATACGACATTCCGCACGCGTAGCGGCCCTGACACACGCGCCACGGTATACAATCGTTCCACTTCGTCGGGTGTTAGGTATTCACGCGGCCGTTTATCCTTGTTTTTTATGCGTTTTGGTGGGGTGTTTTCGGTAACGGGGGGAACCGTTGCCGTTTTCGCTGGTTGTTTTGCGCTTTGGGTTGTCATTGTGGCTGCACTCTCGTTGATGTCTGGGGGGGAACCGTTGCCGTTTAAGCGTATAAACGGCAACGGTGACAGATCAAGTTATTTTTTCTGGTAGCCCTCCTTTTTCCAGGCATCGACGCACGCGGACAAGCCGGCCCCTTGCGCTATGGCTCCACCCATCGGCGACCAGTTAGACTGACACAATTTTTTATCATGGGTTTCCGGGTGTACCATCATCACACTACGGGAGCATCCCGCGATTAAAATCAATAAACATAAAATTGTGATTCTCATTTTTTTAAATCTCCTTCAAATAGGTCACAGCTGCCCCGGTCGAAATTTACTTCAGCTTCAGTGCCGGGAATTTTTTCTAGTAATGCTTTGGGGTGCAACTGGCAGAATCCCCGGCCCGGAACTTCCGATTGATAAAAAAGGCAACGGCCGCACACTGAATAATTTTCCCCGGTACTTCGGCCGGCTCTTTTTTCCCTGATTTGTTTTTCAACCCGTTTCAATTTATTAATTAATTTGGTTATCAGCATTACCTTTGCCCTCACTGAATAAACGACACGCGGGTACCTCACCCACTACCGGGTAAGCCGTAGTATTTACTTGCCCCATGATTGACCCTTGCTGGTTCATTATCGGGGTACAAGTCATTGTCGGCGGGTTCGCCCGGCATTCCCAACGGTCCGCGATACCTTGTAATTTTGAACCCTGAACAAAGATTGCCCAGGCACATTGCACACACTGTTTTTTTTGTAGCATGGTTCACCTGTATTTTCGTTGATTACATTTGATATTAAAAAGCTCCCAGAATTGCGGCCGCATTTTTCGCGTTCCTTTTTCGTATTGCTGCCAGGCTCTTTCCGTGAGTCCGATTAGCTCCGCAGCTTGTTTGCACGTTAATTGCCGGCGCTCCCTGGTACCTTTTACAATTTCCTTGCTGGGAATTTCTATTTTAAATTTAACCATAGACACGTTCCCAGGCGTGCGCCAAGTGTGGCGCGTGCCGGAATTCGAAATTCAACATCTTATACACCAGCAAGCCCGGATATTCATATAGCGTTTTGATGAACTCCAACTCTTCCCGCAATTCGGCATCTTGTGTCAGTGATAATGCGATATCACAAAAGGTTGTAAAAATTATATCGCCCTTTTTAATCGCATCCTCTACTTGCCATCTCAATACCACATATTCCAGTTTTTCTAACTGTGCTTCTATTTTCATGGTTTAAACCTCCTTAGTTACCACGCTATTGTAACCGAACATTGTGCGCCGCACAACGTTCGCGTGCTTTACGGCTCTATGCTTTACGGCGCGAACGCGCACAATAAAAAACTAGCCGGCGCATTGCGCCGGGTGTCCTTATATCTCTTTCTCTTATCGACTCGACTAGGCAGGCAGGACTTAACGCCCTAAATTTATGTACTTAATTTTTATATAAACATCACCCCCCCGGCCGATTTGGGGATAACTTTAGTAAAATTTCATTTTGTTGGTAGTTTTTTACTGGTGAACAACGGCGGGAATAGCGGTTTTTTCGTTCGCGCCCATGGCGAACACTCCGGGAACCGGATCAAGGATCAATTTTTGATTGTTCGCCTAAGCTCGTCGGCGAATTTTTTAAAACCGGATCGGCCGGCAAGGTGTTCGGCCGTGATCGGTGTCGCGGTGACTTCGTTTAACTCGTCTGCTGTGGGTGCCTGGCCGCGTGAAAATTTGTTTAAGGCCCTGGCTAGTACAGTCATTGGATTGGCAAAGCTCCTGGCATTCAATGCGGTCTGTAGTTCGTGCTGCGCTTTCTTCCGGCGCTTATTGAATTGTTTGATTAATCCCAGGGCTTTAAATAGTTTCGGTGTCAAATACCGTGCGGATGCATAGGCACGTTTTTCGCTTTTCTTTTTGCCGTTGTCCCTGGGGTAAGCACTCAGCCAGCCGGCAAGCTCCAGATCCGCCAGGCGATCATATACGCGTTCGGTTGAGATACCCAAGGCAAGGGCGATGTCATTGCCCGATAATGAATATAGCCGCCCCTGGGTTCGCTCAGGCGTCGGACCGCACACGGCAGCAATTCGCAGGGTGGCAATATTACAATAAGCCAATAAATGGGATACAACGGCAATAAGGCTATCTCGTTGTTCAGATCGCGGCTGCCGCTTGCCCCAGAATACCGGGAACGCTTCCGGTGCATCGTAATAGCGCCGCAAATTGTTTGCCGCTTTTTTAATCAACCAGGGACGATTATCTAATGAATTTGGTGCGGGAATTGGTTCTAAGCGGTTGTGGCCGCAACGGTTCCCAAAATTGGCCGTGAACCACAATTTACCGGCGTTTTTCGGTGCCCTCTGGTATTTGGTGGGCTGATTTGATATCGTTTGTCTCATCCGTGGTGCTCTTGAATTGGTGTGGTGCCTATTTCATAACGCATAAACGGACAAAGAGCAAGCCCGGCCAGGCAACTGGCCGGGCTTCTTTTTTGATGGTGGGTGCGGGTTCTCATATGTACCGCACCCCCTTAATAACGAAATGATGGTCCACCATCCCGGTAAAATTATCATTGGCATAAAGCTCGAAATAATCCCCGATAGCTCCGTTTAATTGCACGCCCTTAGTAAAATCTGTGAACATGTACATGGTGAAAGTCACGTCAAAATTGCTGGCTGCAAAACTGCGGTTTGTTATTGTTGTGAAAAAATGCGCGAAGTGGTGATTTTCTTTGATTGGAAAACCGCCAAGCGTATCCACAACAATTGCGCCGGCTGCGGTCCGCGATCGCAGCAACAAGCCATTGGTCAATGCGCCGGCCAGATCGCCGTAAACATTGTGAATCAGCGTTGCCGAATAGCCCATGTGTATCTGAATGGTTGAAATAATCTAGCCATCTGACGCCGGCCGAAAACTAAACGATTGCGCCACGCCGGAATAGTCACCATTAACCGCGTGCGTGCCGCTACCGTCCCCAACGGTATCCAGGACGTGAGCAAAAGGAATTGCTGTGGCGTTATACAGTGTCATGTTTGAGTTTAATCACTATCTCATCACTGGGGCCTAGCTTTGTCGTAAATTCCATTGTCGGCCGTAGTTCCACTTTTTCGGTGCCGTTGATAATGCATTCCATGCAAAGTGTTGTTCCACGCTCCCCATGCTTGATAGTTACAGGAATTTCATTTGCTGCGCTTGCTACTTCGTTAATGATTGAACCAGGCGGCAACATGGGGTCAATTTCAAAGGGTGGTTCCTTTGATTCTGGTTTTTCTGGTGCCGGCTCAATAGCTGGCATTGCATCCAATTCAATCGGTGTACTGTCGTCGTTTTCGCTCAAGTCAGAAACACTAACTAACTTTTCATCACTACCCGGTTTTTTCTTCGCCATGTTTCACCCCTTATGCAATACCAGTTAAGCCCGTGATTTTTTGTACATAGTCGCGGGTTTCTTTCGGCGCATTGATCCACCCGCGCCGGTCCAGATTAGTTGGCCCCCAATTGTACGCGGCCAGGGCTAACGTATAGTTGCCATATTTTTGATATAAATTTTTGATATACTTACCGGCATATTGAATGCTGGTTACAGGGTTCCACGGGTCGACGCCAGGGTGCCATTTTGGAATGATTTGCATTATTCCAATAGCGCCGGCTGGTGATACCGCTTTAGGGTCCCAGTTGCTTTCCGTTTGCGCCATTGCTATTAACAAGCCAGGCGGCAAACCTAGTTCACGTTCGGTGTTTATTGCAACGGTCTGATATTTTTCTCGGCGTCTTTTTTCCATGTATGCCGCACCCGTAAAGCCGGCAGCAATTAAACCGATAACAATCCACAATAATTGCTTTGATGTCATGCCGCCGCTTCTCCGTTCAAACTGTAATATGTGAATGTAACCGTTATCACATCACCGGCACTTATAGCGTTCCAGTCTCCGCCCTCTGGGTTATATCCTTCTGGAACCCAGCAAGGATGCATTGGTGCATACATAACACCATTGGTTAATGGTGTAGACGGCCATTGTCCCCAATTTATGGTTGCTGTTGTGCTTGCTGGTATTTGTGTCTCAGTGACCCACCTATACTGTAACGTTGAAAAACTTGCATTCCATATCATGGAATAAACCCAACGATTGCCGGCCGTTGCATCCGTCGTTATATCCATTTTTACATTCGTTAAAAGTATTGGAATATAACTAGTAAAAAATACCCATGGCACCCCGGCTGATGTCGCCTTATATATGTGTTTTGTCATTGGTAACGTTCTACTAAACACTACCAACCATTCCCGTTGTAACTGTAATAATTAGTCCTAAATGTATAAGTGTCGCCAGCTGATACCGCAGCACTATCGAATGATTCCAATGTTTCCCCTGGTAATAACCAAGTGGGTGTAATCGGAACCCACATAATATTACTTGCGGCAATATAGTTTGTGGCTGCGACATTGGGCATATATAAAATATTCGCAAAAGTAACACCAGGTCCGATTGCTCCCATGGGTTGATAGGTTGCAGTGATATTTCCTAGCGCGTCTTTAAACTGGACCACGAAAAAACGATTGCCCGCTGTTGCATCCGTTGAAACGATAACCATACATGCGACGATTAACACTTCATTAGTCATTGTTTGGGAAAAAACAGTAGCGCCGCCAGTGGTTCCTATTCTAAAAAAAAATGGTGTTAATGGAATACCACTATTCCACATTGGCGTTCTCTATCTTTTTCTGGCGCTCAATTTCTAAATAGTTTTTCCCGTTATAAATTATCGTTAACGCTCCACTAACTAGCATCACAGTCTTAAAATATTTATTTTTTTCACGCATGGCCGAATAGATCATAAAAGGCCCCAGGCCAAACACATCTAACAAGCGTATTAATTGCGTTTTTTCACCCATCATATCCGCCGCGAATTTTCAACATATTTTCCACAATAGGCAATTTTCATGGTGTCGCTTACTGTGGCAATATTATTTGTATCAATAATTGTTACATATAAAGGTTCGTACCATTTAAAAACAGGTATTCCGATTGTTATATGTGTGCCGGTCATGCTGTTAGGCGCATTTGCAACAAAATAATAATTATAGGTAACACTCTCAGGCTGCAATATTGGCGATTGAACTAAAAAAAATATCTGGCCTAGAACTAAATTTGTTACCCGAAAACTTAACCGGCGATTGCCTACGGTGGCGCTTGTCACATATTCAACCGATAAAGAATCAAGTTGTATTCCTAACCCGGTGCCTAGCTGGTGAGTACCTACAACGGCGCTTGCGTCCTCATGGTAATAAGTATAAGCCGCGTTCGGGTTGTCACATTGCGAACTAAAAAGCGCCATTACGGACGCCCTAAATGCAGCCTGTAGGAATAGCTTGCGCTATCTCCGGCGCTCACATTGTTAAAATCAACTAGTTGTATAACTTCTCCTTTCAAACAAAAATGCCGTTGCGGAATAGCTATGGTGATCGTTGTACTAGACGTTTTATTTTGTGCGCCTTCAAAAAAATTATAATGCCATGTAGCCCCTGCCGTTTGCGCTAACCATGCGATTACTTCCCAATATTGTGTTGCTTTTGTTGAATTATAATAACGAATTCCGATAATTCGATTTGTAGGGCTGGCGTCGGTTGTCCATGACACATAAAACGTATTAAGCAAACCCGCTGCCGGTATCACAATATCATTACTTGCCCCGGTGACCGCCCCGACATAAGTACCAATTCCCCCCGCTATCGGTGAATCGGTCGTGTTATTGTAATCACTCATACTATCACCTGTTGATTCACATCAACGGTGGAACTAACGCCCGTACCTGATAACACCATGTAAAATTTCCAGGTTGCCGGCAAAAAGTCCGCGGCTGCCCCAGCTGGTATAGGCGTGATTCCGGGTAAAATTTTCAATACTTGAAAACCTGTTGCCGTGTGAATCGGGCTGGTGAGCATCGGCCATTCATATTTAATGGTCCCATCGTAATTTAACGCTACCCCATAAATTGCAAAATATAACTGCGGCGTGCCACCTGATAATGCAGTAATATTTATTTGCACATTCACGCCGGTAAAACCTGAATTGTAATTCAGTGAACTATAGGTGCCGGCTGCTGCCATTGTGTAATTATCAAAGGCTATTTGCTCATCGACCGTGTGCGGCTGATCTAGTCTATTTAGCGTTGCCCTGTAATTGAAATAACCCATGGTCCCACCTTATACGATCAAGTTAGCACTAATTGAAAACAAATAGCCCGTTGTACCCGCGCCCCCCAGGACTACGCCACATCGCCAATAACGCATCAAAATATCACTTGACGCATAACCGGGATTCGTTGCAATTCCTGGGTACATCTTGAAAGTGTAAGGGTAGGCAGTTTCAACAACCAAGCCAGGGGAAAGTAAGTTAGTATGCCATTGTCCACTTGCTGGGTCGTAACCTTGGATTAAAAATTGAATCTGAGTACCAACGACGCTGGTATATTGATAATAAAGAACAAAAGACGCGCCGCGCCAATTGTAATTTTTTGCCATGGGAAAATAGTAAGAACCGGAACCGTAAATTGTTCCCTTTGGTTTTATTACTTGGTAACTGTTATTACGTTGCCGGTCGAATGTTTCACCGTTAAAAAGCAATTGCCGGTTTAATACTTCCGGGTGTTCTGCAATTTTCGGCTTAACATCATCATCGAATTCGGTTGTACTAAGGTGTTTTTTCTTAACACCTGGCGGAACTGTTGGATGGTCCGGGAGATCGTCGGCCCCATAGTCGGCGATTTCTCCCGGCTCCCCTTTCAATCCGAAACGATTTATAAATTCATCATTCATTATTTTTAATCCCGAAAAATTTTGTCACCGATGAATGATAAATAAATATTGTAATTCGTCCCGCTTGGATTGGTCAGCGTTACAGAAATAGTTGAATTCGCCACCAACAATATCGGGCTTGTTAATATTGCCGGTATTTGTCCAGTACCAAACAATACCGATACCGGCGTTGCAACGCTTTGCAAATTGCGACCGCTGCCGGTGTTGGTAATTAATGCCGTAACCATCGGTATAACCCGGCTGCTATCCGTTTGCGCGGCAAGTGATATGTCAGCCTGATACGCGCTTTTACTCCAACGAAAATTACTATCGTTTTCGACGTTAAAGCTCGCGGTCTGGCTGGTGCCCCCTGCGAGATTTGCAAAAGAAAGGGTGTAGGTAAACCCCATCAATTTCAATTTATCGTTCATTTGTAGGCCCCTTAGTTAACGCGTGCCATTGCTGGCACGCGTTTCGGTAATCGGAATATTACTGGCTTAGGCGATAATGCAAACCCACCAGGCGGATTCCGATACGGCCGGCAACGGATACCGTAACCAAAGAATCGAAATTCAGCGTTACGTTAAAGTTTTGGTTAGATTCCAGTAAAATCGGAACCACGCGATAGGGCGCACCCTTAGCATAGGCGTCGGCGATTTGGCCAGTACCGGTGCCACCTGCGGTGCTGCTGTCGCTGCGTGCGGCGTAACCTTCGACATTAGCCACCATCGGAAACACACGCAATGGGGCATCAATCAAATATGTTTTGGAACCAATGTACAGTTCCAACCAGCCGGCATTTAAAATGTCGTTCATTTCATTAACACGCGGATTAATAGCGCCGGCTGCAAGTCCGCCTTCAGCTTGTGCCGTACCCGGATCGGTAAAAACTTCGATGTGCTGTATCAAAAACAGCTTAGGTGCCGGCAGCTGGCCAGCTGCTTCCATGTTGGTGCTGGCATACGTTTTGCCGCTTGACCCTTTCGGGTTTTGGTAAAAGGTGAACTGAGTCTGCCCGGTGGTCGGATAGGTCAGATAATCATACAAAGCGCCCCGCACCACTTCGGCCGCGCCGGCTCGGTTCACTTTGTATTTTTGCAGCCCTTCAATGTTCGGGATATTGTCGCGCATTGTATTTGCCCTCTTTCTTTCTTTGTAGCCGTTGAAATTAATTAATTATGTGTGAACTGTTACAGCGTCACGGTTTCGTAGTCATCCTCAAGCGCCATGCCTACGTTTAAAATGCCTTCGTTGCCCATGGGCAGCTGCCCTGCGGATTCTCCAGCGCCATAGTAGCCCAGGTATTCCGCTACATCGGCACTTAAGTATTCATCCAGTACCAGCTGGGGTGCGACCTGCATTAGTCCTTCTTTCATGGCTCCATGAATTGCGACCGTCAATGCACCAATAGTGATTTGCTGGCCCTGGCGCCGCCCTAGCATCTTTTCGGCGATCATACCCAAGCCAACCGCGCCGGCTGCTTTCGCAAGGTGTCTCACGGGTCCCATTTTCAAGTTTTCCGGGATTGGTAAAAAACCCCAAAGAACATCCAAACCAATAGCGCCGGCCGCGCCGGTTGCTGCTGGCATGATTGCATCACGCATCAAGTTAACGCGTGCCGGATTGCGCCGGTAAGAACGCCGCTTACGTGCCACTGCTCCCGTGCGCCGGTAAGTCCTGCGTCCGGTTTTTCTGCGGCTGCTGGTTTTTTTTCGTGCCATGGTTTTGGCTCCTCTTTTCGTGGTTTTACGTTTTGCACGGGAAGGCTTGCCCGTTGGATTTATCAGTAACATTTTAGGCATTGTCAAAGCCCCTATCAGTAAATCGAAAATTCCGCACGGCCAGGACCATGCGACCGTCGGCCGATGCAATTAGCTTAGGCTTGCGCTTTCCAAAGCGGTGTACATAGTCGACCTTTTCCCCATCACGCCATGTGCTGTATTTAATTTCCAGCAATTCACCAACGGAAAATCCGGCATGCAAATCTGACAAATTTAATTGGCTTACACGCATAGGCGTATCACCATGAAAATTTGTAAATAACTTTTTCGCCTTCGCTACTTGCGTATCCTTAACCGCTGGATTTCTTCGCTTTGCCTTTTTCTTTGTGGCGCGTTTTTTCTTCGGTGCTACCTTGCGAACTGCCGCACGTTTTTT